>Ga0222651_1000446_pt1 | contig 26352 bp, 37 predicted proteins | sample AntAcemetagen369_FD_179855 | JGI IMG/M metagenome (GOLD analysis project Ga0222651, IMG submission 179855) | Saline water microbial communities from Ace Lake, Antarctica - #369 | ecosystem: Environmental > Aquatic > Non-marine Saline and Alkaline > Saline | place: Antarctica: Ace Lake...
ACATTAGGAGCGTTTGGGACCTTGGGCACGTTAGGAGTGGGTAGAGGTCCTTGCCCCCCGGGGAATGGAACATTAGATCCTTTATTTTTGTAATATCCTAATCCCTGATTATCAGTTTTAAAAACGTAACCTTTTTTTTCACCGTTAAACTTTTTAGTTGAAATAAAATTCTTTTTATCAAAAAGTCCAACAAAAAATGATTTATTGGGTTTCTTAACTGCACTCACCTGACCGTTAAGAAATTTTGGTCTCTGACCTTTCATGAGAAGACCACCTTTAGGGAACTTTATTTGTGGAGTGGGAGTGGTGTTCTTGAAATTGTTGGCTACTATAGTGTTATTGAAATTGTTGGCTACTATAGTGTTCTTGAAGTTATTCGTCTTCACTGTTGTGTTATTGAAATTGTTGGCTACTATAGTGTTCTTGAAGTTATTCGTCTTCACTGCTGTGTTATTGAAATTATTCCCCACTGCTGTGTTATTGAAATTGTTGGCTACTATAGTGTTCTTGAAATTATTCCCCACTGCTGTGTTATTGAAATTATTCCCCACTGCTGTGTTATTAAATTGTTCCTTCTTGACTGGGGGTGAATACTTTTTCCCAATCTTTACGGGTTCATGAACTTTCATGAACCTCAAACGCTTACCGATAGAATCGATCATTTGACTCTTCGTCATCTGGTCGAATTGCCGGAGACCAACCTTCCGTGCGACCCTCTTGATATCATCGCGTTTAGACGACGAATCAAAGAGTATATCATAATCTGTGGGTATGAGTGGTGACTTCTTATCGACGAGGTACGTCTTGTTTGAGCTCATAATCAAAGGTGGGAGAGGTAACTTCCCTGCTTTGATATCGTCATAGACCTGGCATATTTGTTCTTTTGTCAGTTTAATACTGTGTCCTGTGTTCATCTTGATGAGTTTTTTCAGGACGTCTAGATCTGCGTCGGGATCGCAAACCTCAATCATATATAGTAAACTGATAAAAAAAGTGTTATGTCGAATATCCAATAGTGTACAATTTTAACTTTTCTTCGTATTCCATATTGAAATCAAATACATTCGTATCTCTTACATTAATTTCTACGATTTCTATGGGTGTCGTATACGTCTCTCTATTTGTAAGAGCTGAACGAACGAGTGAATCTATGAATTGTTTGGGAGTATCTATATTTTCCTGGTACATTTTGTCCATGATAATCTTAATACACGTAACTTCGTGTGATTTTTTACCAAGAAATGGAACTAGAGGGTAATCTTCTTTTGTACCACCATCGATGTACGTTTTACCATCATGTGTCCCACACGCGAATATGAATGGTACAGCCATACTCATACACACAGCATCTATGACCTTCATGTTTGGGTGTGTATCACGGGAAAAATAAACAGTTTCCGCACTGTTTAGACAATAAGCTGATATGTATATTTTAGTCTCCAATTCTGCGAACGTTGGATCTCCGTTACATATATCCACCAACTTTTTACGAATTGGACCCATATCAACAAAACCAAATTTGTTAAAAAATGAGCCCAAGCGTATTTTAACAAAATTGGGGATATTTAATGAGAGTGATGTATCCAAAATTTCATCCATCGACATACCGACCGCCAAAAATAACGCTAAAATCGCACCCGCTGAAGATCCGGATATTTCCTTCACGTCCGCGAGTGAAGATTCACGAGCTTTTAGTGCTCCAATGAGTGAGAATATTCCCATAGATGCCGGACCAAGTACGAGATACTTCATCTTCTTACTTAGTAGAACTGAGGAAATTGGCGACGCAAAAGCGCGAAAACCACCGCGAAGACGATCGCGTGGGTCAATACCGCGGGGAGGCTGGTCTGACCGGAACGGAACACACCACCCGAGCCCGGGGGCAACGTGAGAAGGAGACCGGGGCTGAGGGCCAGGAAGAGTGCGGTAGTGACGAGCAGGTCGGTCTTGGTGAGCACGAGACCCATGGCCTTGGCGACGAGACTGAACACAAGGAAGAACACGAGTGCGTGGAAAAAAACAGCCATCTGGTTGGTTTTGCCGTTCGCGAACTTGACGTTTTTGCCGGCGGTGGTCACGAGAACACCGGGGCTGAGCGCGAGAAAAAGGGCAGCGGGGATAGCGACTTTCTGGGACGTGATATCGGGAAACATTTAATATAGATGTATATATTTTTTCATGAAACATGTAAAGTGATAGAATGTGGCACCTCGCATCATTTCCCCATGGAGATGATTGTTATGTATGATTCGCCTGACATTCTTCCATATATGGGACAGGTGTTCATCGTACCATTCTGTATCTTCGTCCCGTTCGTTAGAATGGTCATGCTCCACGTAGCAAAATTCGACAAAGTCACAGAATTCCCCTGAGTGTTCAATTTGGGCATCATACAAGAGTGTTCGCATAGTATTCCACATGTGCCATAGTTCGTCTGAGTATTCGACTTCCCAGTCTTCGATATTCGGAGGAGTGTGATCGTCATCGATCCCGTCATCATCGCTGACATCGGGATCAAATCCATTTGAGGCTTCATATACGTATTGGCTCCAAACCATGATGCTTTACTTATCTTCTTTCTCGGGTGTTTCTTTTATACCTGTTAATGAAATAGATGTAGATTCTTTGGTTTTAAGTCCATCTTTAATGGCATTTAGGGCTCCTTCGACCTTTGTTTCGTCTCCACCGAAAAATGTCATGAGTCCATCTTTTATAGCATCCTTGTTCATACCTGACTTCCTGACGGATTTACGGATGCTAATTTTACCTTTCCTGAGATTAATGGTATCGATACCCTGTTCGACCATATGCTTTTTTACGTTTTCCTTGAGACGTTTCTCTTCCTGACTAAGGATTTTGATGTCAGATTTCGCTTCAGCTAATTGTTTTGTGAGCTCTACCAGTTTAGATACATTCTCGGAGAGATCAGGTGCAACGGTTGTCATATTAATTACATACTAATTGGATCAAATCTTTAAGCGCAGAGACCACGCTGCATGAGATCGGGGACGATGGTGGAATTGTTCCACACGAAAGGTTCCTTGGGGTTAGGGGGATCCTTGCGAATCTGTTGGTTCGCATTGCGGAGGGCACCACCAACAGTCTCAGGAAAGCCGATCTGCTTGCGGGGCTCGAGGAAGTTCTGTCCCGCAAGGATGTCTTCTGGGGCAAACTGTCCAAAGTCCTCGGCTGACGCAACTTCGCGGGGGAGGAGAGACGACGCAAGACCGGTACCCTTGTTCATACCACCACAGATGGTATCAGACCGACCCGCGGAGGGGCCGGCTGATGGACCCGCGGAAGGACCCATACCGAAAGGTGCATATTGACGCTCGATGATGGTGTATCCTGACTTGTTGTTCATGGAAAAGAGGAGGAAGATCAAAGCAGCGACGGCGACCAACATGAGGAGGTTCTGTTTACGACCCTTCATTATCTTTTATATATGTATAACAATTTTTTTATTGGTCATCCTCGTCGACAAAGGCATATTCTTCTGGGTAAGTATCAATCACGGGATCATCATGAACCTTGACCTGGACAATATTCCATGTGGAACCGAAAGCCTTTTTGGCAAACCAAAGTCCAGCAAATTCGAGGATGACATCACATGTTTTACTGGGCTGGACACCCCCAAAATCGATGAGTTCCTGCTGTGCATTGAATACCTTGGTAACATCAAGGTGATCACCAGTCACCTGACCATCCTTTAGGCTGGGGGTGTATGCCCCCTTGATGACACCTTCTGAGAGTTGCTTACCGAACCAAGTATCACAATTTTCATGAGCCGCCTCGAGATTTTGGGTATCAAGATCCTCAATCTTCTTTGCGTTGGCATCAGTCATGATATCTATCACCACTTCTCCTGACACATCGACAATCTTGACATTGTTCAACTGGACAAAACACTTGCGCTTCTCATCATTGAGAGCCTTCACAAAGTAGAGACCATCATCACCTTTGGCGGGGGAGTTGTAGATCATTTTATATGTCTAATGCGTTTCATTTCTTTAACCCAACAAATGGTATCTCTGCAGCCTTGTTAAGTAATGTCTTGGGTACCCATTGATTTCTCCTGGGGTTATACCCGTAGAGTGTCTTGGAGATGTTCATATTCTTTGGGAGGGACTTGGCATTTTCTGGGCGCAATGGAAATTCATTTTTCACATATGCTGAGTTATTGACAGTCTTCCATTTGAGATTCTTCAGGTTAAAGCGTTGATTTCCTGAAGATTTCCTATATCCCTCTACGTTAGTATTTTTCACTACGGGTTTGAGACCATGTACGATCTGTTTGGATAGTTTATCACTGGAGGGTTGGGTCGTAAAGTTTTTGTACTTGTAGGGGTCAATTTTCGAAGCTTTGCTGATAGAAATATTGGTGGGTTTGTTGGCTATCTTCTTCTTTGTAATGATCTTGGGAGCTATTCTCTTGAAGACTTCCTCTATAGAATTAGAAGCCTTGATACGTTTATCAAATAGTTGTGACAGTTTAACAAGTCTCTGACGATCCGTTTCTTTCTTTTCTGGGCGAAGACGTAATTTATCCATCAAATAAATATCCTCGATGAGAAACTCTTTACTCGCGACAAAGAGTCGTTTATCGTTGATTAATTTACCTGTAATTACATCACGGTATGTAACACCTCTTTTTTTTGTAAGTGCCACTTCATACCCAAACTCTTTAGGGCGCATGAAAGGAATGTCGAGAATACCACCCATATTGAAATCCTCAATCTTCCCACTCTTTGGAGAGAAAATACGAATATTCAGGTCAAGTGCAAAAAGTTCCACATCGATGAAGATATCACCCTTACTTGACTTGTTGTTATTGGAAGTCTTCTTTTTCTTGATCAATGTGTATCTGCGTGTAACGTATGGGCCAGTCTGTTTGAACCCTATACCTAAAAACTTGAACAGTTTGGAATGTGTCTTTTGCATCAGCGTGATTCTCTTCTTAATGCGTAAATTGAGACGCTTAGCCAATTCTCCCATTTTATTCCATAACATGAGTTTTACTGCTTGAAGTTTTCCATAATATTTATCATTCATTGGAATCCTAGGTACAAACTTTGCATCGATATCACTCGTAATGATTCGATCCTTGAATTCTACATACAAGTTGAATGCCTCTCCACCACTCACGATGAGATCACCCGAGGAATTCAAGAACTGTGTGATTTCACCAATTGTGTCCAATATGATATCACGAATGGAATCAGTCACGAACACGTACATAATCTTTTCAAAATTTTTGTCAGTGTGGGTACTTTTGACTCGAGCCCGGAACTTACCAAAGTCTCTAGGTAAGTTTCGATCGTAGTACTTTTTCAATTTGGCATCCTTGAAAAATAAATTTTCATTCATGAATTTTTCAATTGCAACTTTTGAATAAATTTGGTCATCCATTATTATATCGTGATATAATAAAATGGTGTGCAACGTCATCGAGGAATGTCGATGCTATTCATACACAGGTGAAAAAGAACAGTTTTGTGGTGCGAGGAAAGGACCATATGTTCTACCATGCCCAACTGATTGCTGTGCGGGTGGTTGCCCTGACGATGGGTCTAGACAACCATTTAGGTTCATAGATAAACCTGATTTTGTCACATTGAACAACAGAAGATTTGTCTTTTTAATATGGCTATTTGTTACCACCGCGAGTATATACTACTTTAGGAACTTAAAGATTACATCGGTAAGAAAGATATAATGTCTCTTGAAACCATTCAAACCGAACTTGCTGCCCTCCGTACCGATGTTAAGAACTTGACGAAGATTATTCGCAAGATCAAGAGCACCCAGGAAGACCCCGATGGTGAGAAGGCTAAGGCTCGCGCTGCCAACAACGGCTTCAACCGCAAGCAAGATGTGACGCCTAAGTTGCGTGCGTTTCTCGAACTTCCCACCGAAGAACTCATCTCCCGCTCGGAAGTGACCAAGTTCATTAACAAGTACATCACCGAGAAGGGTCTTAAACACCCCGACAACGGTCGCCAAATCGTACTCGACGACAAGCTTCGCGACCTACTCGCACCCCCCGCCGACGTTGTGGTGACCTACCTTAATTTGCAGAAGTACCTCTCTCCTCACTATATCAAGAAGGAGGTTGAGAAGGCTTAAAAGATAAACACATAACATATATAACATAGTATGGTGACTTTCCTCACAAAGGAAAGAGCTGAACAACTTGTTGGTACAAAGATCAAAAACCTTGATTTGTACCAAAGAGCTTTTACGCATAAATCTGCTCTCAAAGAGTACGAACAATTTACAGAGTCTTTTGAAACACTCGAATTTATTGGTGACTCGGTCCTCGGGTTTGTCATCACTAAGTTTTTGTTTGATCGGTACGAAAGTCGCCAAGAAGGGTTCCTCACGAAAGCTCGTACAAAACTCGTTCGTGGTGAAACTCTCGCTAAGATTGCGAGTGTTCTTAAACTCAATGAACTCGTCATCATGGATGAAAAAGGAATGCGCAACAACTGGAATGAGAATCCCAAGATTTTAGAGGATGTCTTTGAAGCCCTGATTGGGGCTCTATACATGGATATCGGTCTTCTCCACGCTAAGGAATTCGTACTCAGAATTTTTCAAGACCCCGCATTTGTGGATATGAATTCTATCATGGTGGATGATAACTTCAAGGACAAATTAATGCGACACTGTCAGGTTCAAAATTGGCAACTTCCCGACTACAGGGTTGCTGCGCATCATGAAGGTCTCTTCTATATCGACATCTACATCAATAACGGCTTTGTTGCCAGGGGTGTGGCTAAGAGTAAGAAACAGGCGGAGCAAAATGCAGCCCAGACCTATTTTAGCGTTGCAGAAGAACTTAAAAACTACAACTTTAATTAATGTAAGATGCATCCCAATGTCAAAGCGTTGCTCGAAATTGAGTTCGCCGCCCAGAAGTCTGAAGAATGGCTTGCCCTCCGTGGTAAGATGCTCACCGCTTCGGATGCAGCGACGGCCATTGGTGTAAATAAATACGAAACACCTGCCGAACTTCTCTTAAAAAAGTGCGGTCTCGGTGAAAAATTCATGGGCAATGCTGCCACGAGACATGGTGAGAAGTATGAAGATGAGGCTCGGATTCTATATGAAGAGAGACATGGGGAGGTTGTGCACGAGCTCGGGTTGTGCCCACATCCGATACATAAATGGCTTGGTGGGAGTCCGGATGGTGTTTCCGAATCTGGAAAATTGGTAGAGATTAAATGTCCCCCGATGCGACAAATTATACCCGGAGAAGTGCCAATCCATTACATGCCCCAGCTTCAGTTGTGTATGGAGATTTTAGACTTAGAAGAAGCAGATTTTATTCAATATAAACCAGCTGAGACCAATTGGCCTAAACCCGAAGAATTCGACGTCGTAAATGTTAAGCGAGACCCCGAATGGTGGAAAACCAACCTCCCGATTATGGATGCGTTTTGGAAGAAAGTCCTCTATTTTCGAGAGCATATCGACGAACTTCCACCACCTAAGTTGAAAAAGACTCGTAAGAAAAAAGAACCTGAACCAGTCATCTGTGAGGTAGAACTCATAGCTGACGAAGACTATTACCATGACGATTGAAGAACAATATAACCACGCAAAGGATAATCTCAACGGTCGTCTATTCGCACCATACCAAAGGGAAGGGGTCTTATTCCTCCTGACGATGGAGGCGCAAACCTCTGGACCCAAGGGAGGTTTCTTATGCGACGAAATGGGTCTGGGTAAGACCGTGCAACTTGTGGCAACCATGCTCGGAAACCCAAAACCCCGGACGCTCATCGTCGTTCCGAAGTCCATCATCACCCAGTGGGCAGAAGAGATCAACAGATTCGCGCCAAACTTGACGATCAACATCTTTGATGGTCCAGATAGGAGAATCAAAGAAGCCGACGTGACCCTCGCGCCATATACACTCCTCACAGTGAAAGGGGCAAAAGTTGATACGAAGACAGCTCTCCATATGGTACAGTGGGACAGGGTTATCCTCGACGAAGCCCATGAGATTCGGAACAACAAGTCCAAATTGTTCAAGAGTGTGTGTCGCCTCCAGACTGAAATCAAATGGATCGTGACTGGTACCCCAGTCTTTAATTCGATGGAGGATTTTGTGTCTTTGTGTACGTTCTTGGGTCTCTCCAAAGTGGTCGTTCAGGGTATGACCAACAAGATCAAAGATATCTACATTCTCAGGAGAACAAAGGATGATCTCGCACAAATTAGTGAGCGTTTGAGACTGCCACCATGTCATTTTGAGAATGTGGAGTTGGAGATGTACCCAGATGAGAAGCAGTTGTACGAGATTGTATTTCTCGAGGCACAGGAGACGATTCGGGACGCGTTTAGACATGCTCAAAGTATGAATGCGAAGAATATGGTCATCTTAGAGTGTCTTTTGAGAGCGCGTCAGGCGATGATTTGGCCCCAAATGTACCTCGATGGTATCGCGAAGCAGAGCAAGACGCAACCAGAACAGTGGGTGGGACGTTCGAAGAAGATGGAGACTCTTTTCGAGATGGTCAAGTCTCATCCTTCCGAAAAATCTCTCATTTTCTGTCAATTCAGGGGTGAGATGAACCATATCCAGAAGAATGTGGAAGGTCAAGTGTTTCGAATCGATGGTTCGGTCCCCAAGGAGGAGCGCGTCAAACAGATCGAGGGTTTCAAGAAGGCTGCACCAGGTGCGGTATTCATCATTCAGATTAAGAGTGGTGGTCAAGGTCTGAACCTCCAAGAGGCGACTCGTGTGTATATCACTGCACCTTCATGGAATCCTGCGACAGAACTCCAAGCCATCGGTAGGGCGCACCGAACGGGTCAGACCAAACCTGTCTATGTGAAAAAGCTCATCTACAGGGAGTGTCCGCGTTTTGTGAGTGTCGAGGAGGAGATTCTCGCTCTCCAGGGTCACAAATCGATCGTGTGTTCCAAAGTCCTCAATGATGAACGAATCGAAAAACAAATCCCAGTGAACAGGACGAGTGCTAAGATTTCTATTCTGGACATCAAGAAAATTTTCAAAGTGTAATATAAAAGATGATTGGTTCCCGCGCAGAAGTTTTCCACGGTAACGCCGATGCGACCTCCGGTGGTCTCGCCAAGAAGGATCTCACGATGAAAGATGGTCGTATCATTTCCAAGGCGGCGAGCAAGGCGGCTAAGAAGTCCCTCAAGAAGAACCCCAAGTTCCAGGCGTTCATTGATGTCGCGAAGGAGAAGGCTGTTAAGAAGGACAGCTTCTGCCTGGTCCCTAAGAAGGGAAGCAAGACGTACAAAAAAATAATCAAGGATAGTAAGTAAAGATGACTCTTGCGAAGTGGGGGGAGTCTGTGAAAGTAGCTAAGATTAAACTAGGTTTGGATCCAAAGAAGTTTACCAGAGTTCAGGGTAAATTGCTAAAGGAGGCACAGGCTATATATAGTATTTTACTTTTGAATAATTCTAAATCATAAATTGAAATCCCTTGAGATTCTGGGGCTCATAGACTACGAGCTGATGAAGTTTCCAAGTACACCCGAACTTTCTGTTCAAGAAATACACACTGTTGAGTTCAACAATAGCATGTCCCGAATTTCTTGCATAGAGACCATTAGTCACTTCATCATTCTTTGGATTTTTATCCCCATCAAAAACATTTGACTTGATCCGATCTTCCATGGTTGTATCAACTTTAATACGAAACTTTGGCTCACGACCAGGGGATTCCTTAACGTTTGAATTGAACATTGGGAGTAACTCTTCTTTGGTCATCGTAGATCCGAAAATAACTTCACTCTGTTCAACAACTGTGTCGATGATTTTGTCCTCCAGTTTTCGTAAAGATGTATAAAACATGTTTATGTAACTTTCTTCTTCGTCATGACCTTTTACAGCAAAGTCAATATTGTACTTGGTCGGTCCAACTTCGGGTGTGAAACCGGAGACACCAAAAGGCATATACATACGAGGAAGTTGCACACGGAGGGGTGTTCCCTGCTTCGTACAAATGATAATTTTTCGATTTTTATATTCATTGATTTGGAGGTTTTCGAGTGCTTTGTCCATGTTTTCTTCTGTTTATTGTACTCATCTAAACTTTAAGCTGAACACGCGACACAATCAGGTTCTAGACTAAATTGAATTGGACGAGCCTTAGCCTTTGATCTGAGGTAGTACATACCAGTCTTGAGACCCGCTTTCCATGCATACATGTGCATCGATGAGAGCTTGGACATTGTGGGACTTTCTATGAAAAGGTTCATAGATTGAGACTGATCGATGAAACGACCCCGATCCGCGGCCATATCGATGATACACTTCTGACTAATTTCCCACACAGTCTTGTACAATTTCTTAATATCATCTGGGATATCGACAATATTTTGAATAGAACCCCCAGCCTTCACCATAAGATCTTTCATTTCCTTTGACCATAGACCAGCCCTCTTGAGATCATCAACGAGATGCTTATTGACTACAACAAATTCACCAGCAAGTGTGCGTCTCAGATAGATGTTGGTCGTGTAGGGTTCGAAGCATTCATTGTTACCCAAGATTTGAGCCGTAGAAGCTGTGGGCATGGGTGCCATGAGGAGACTGTTCCTAAGTCCTTTCGTCTTCACACGCTCACGCATCGTGTCCCAATCGTACCGACCACTAAACTTGGTTTCACCTTCCCACATATCGGGTTGGAGGATACCTTGTGACGCAGGAGAACCTTCAAAACTTTCATAGGATCCATCAACTTCAGCCAATTCAGAACTCGCTTCGAGGGCTGCGTGATACATGGTCTCAAAGATGTGTGCATTCATGAGGCGAGACTCTTCACAATCGAAGGGAAGACCACAGAGAATAAATACATCAGCTAGACCTTGGACACCTAGACCGATGGGGCGGTGTTTTATGTTGGAACGTCTCGCAGTCTCCACTGGGTAAAAGTTACGATCGATGACCCGATTGAGATTCTTCGTGACAGTCTTAGTGACCTCATGAAGCTTCCCATAATCGAACGTCTTCGCCTCTTTGTTGACATACTTGGGGAGTGCGATTGAGGCCAGGTTGCAGACGGAAGTCTCATCCTTGTTCGTGTACTCAATAATCTCAGTACATAAATTGGAACTCTTAATCACACCCAAATTCTTCTGATTACTCTTCGCGTTACACGCATCCTTGTAGAGCATGTATGGAGTTCCAGTCTCCGTCTGGGATCGCAGAATCGCCTTCCATACTTCAGCGGCTGGGACGGTCGAATGGGCGAGTCCTTCTTCCTCGTACTTGGTGTATAGCGCATCAAACTCTTTTCCATATACATCAGATAGACCCCTCGCCGTATCTGGACAGAAGAGTGACCAGTTGCCCCCCTCTTCGACCCGTTTCATAAACAGATCAGGAATCCACATGGCAGAGAAAAGGTCGCGACAGCGCGCTTCCTCGTCACCCTGATTGAGGCGAAGTTCGAGGAAGTCCATGATGTCAGCGTGCCATGGTTCCACATACACCGCGATTGAACCCTTGCGGCGACCAGCCTGATTCACGTAACGCGCTGTGGCGTTGAAAACTCGAAGCATCGGAATGATACCATCCGATTGACCATTGGTTCCCCGAATACGTGACTTGTTCGCTCTGATATCGTGGATGTGCATACCGATACCACCCGCCCACTTACTAATTTGGGCACATTCAGTGAGGGTTCCGTAAATACCATCGATGGAGTCTTCCTTGTTGGCGATGAGGAAGCAGGATGACATTTGGGGTCGAGGCGTTCCCGCGTTGAAAAGGGTTGGTGTGGCATGGATGAAGAGACCTTGGGACATCTTATCATACGTCTCGAGTACAGATGGAATATCCTTCCCGTGAATACCGATAGCGACACGCATAAACATGTATTGAGGTGTCTCAATCAACTTTCCATCAACGCGTTGAAGATAACCCTTCTCAAGGGTCTTGAGACCGAAATACCCAAAGTCAAAGTCCCTATCACTTTTGATTTCATCCTTCACCTGCTGAGAAACTTCGACAACCTCGTCTGTGACAACATTAGCTTTCTGAAGCTTCTTCATTGCGAGATGGAAATTATTAGGACACACCTTATGGATGTTACTTGCGACAATACGAGTGGCGAGAACCTCATAATCTGGTTCGGAAGTGATCATACCAACACAAATTTCAGCAGAGAGAGTATCAATTTCTTGAGTGGTAATATTATCATACATAGAAGAGAATACCTGTTGCGCAACTTTAGAAGAGTCGCATTTTTCAGAGAGTCCATACGTTAAATTCTTGATCCTATTGGTGACGTTGTCAAATTTTATATCCTCAATACGACCTGAGCGTTTAATGACCCTCATATATCTAAAGTTCTAATTTTATTTTTAACTTACTTCTTGCACTCGAGATCAGCGCTCCTCACGGACACGGTTCCAAAAGTCTCAAACTTCCGGTTGGGTTGGAGAAGATAGGTGTTCACGAAGAATGGACCCATCTCACCAGCTTTGGCCACTGGGGGGTAAGAACCAACGAAGCAGGTTGGGGGTTGGCAAGGAATTTCCTCGTACGTTGGGGTTTTGTCGGCATACACTTCATTAAAGTCAGCGAAGTTCACCATTTATTATTTACACACAATTTTTTTCGGCGAGTATATTAAATGTGTGATAACCTCCACCTTGATTCCATTCAACAGTGTGAGACCCCATTGAACACTCTTTTCTTTTCTGATTTCAATAAAAATCTTCTCCAGCGTGGCATCCGTCAGACGTTCAAGAATAATACGGGTATTGCCATTGATTACCAAAACCCAGATGACCTGTACGGTATCATGCGAATGGTCTTTATCAGCAACTCGGGTGATCACTACAACCGAGTCAATGAACAGGTCAAGGATATGAATACTCGTGTCATTTCTAGTGCCCTGTCACAAATCCAAACTGGTGTGTCGCAATATATCGCTTATACAAGTGACATCGAGACTATTAGTGTTCCCCTGGATCAACCAGTTAATACCAGTACCTATGGAAAGAAGATTGACTTCAATAACAAGATCGGTATCAATTAAAGATTGTACACCAGAGAATAATAAGTCATGAGTCTAAACTATTACAAAACGGAAACTGAGAAAGTTTGTAGATCAAAGGGGTGGGATCGTGCCCCATTGGATACGGTATGGCTCTTACTCTCAGAAGAAGTTGGTGAGCTTGCATCTGCGATCAGACAGTATAAGAAAACATTCAAGAAACAAAACCTAAAAAAGGAGCGAGGCACCGATGTCATGATGGAAATGGGTGATGTATTTAGCTACCTTTTTCAATTAGCCCACATGTTGAATATTGATTTAGATAAAATGTGGGAAGAACATCGGTATAAAATGAAAGACAAAAATTATAATCTGAAGTAGTAATAACAGCGATGAGTAAATTTATGCTCAACGACGAGGATGCCATTAACAATGTGAACCCATTTGTCACACATGATTTCTCCCTTCCAGGGGGTGTGCGACAGACTGGCGATTTTGGTGATTTTGTTGAGGTGAAGAAGCCTAATGGATTACCAGTTGCTGGGAAAAGTGTCTTCTGTAGCACAGGTCTTTGTGCTAATGAAACTAAACCTTGTCTCATTAAGAAAAAGGTGCGTCCTCAACGTAACATTGATTATGGCTTTACACGAGATCGACCCCGAAAGGATGTTGTTGTAGGTGTATCGAACAAGAGTATTCCATACTTTTGGGTATTTTTAGCCCTACTTTTTATTGTTCTAACTCTATTATACGTAAGACGTTGAAGAAGTATTCAAGTCTCGACTTTTTCGTACATTCCTGAATAGCGTGGGGAATATACTTCTTACACAACTTCTTGATAAACTCCATCTGCCAAGCACTCTCCATATTTACACGGGGTGGTTGGAATGTTGGATCAATGATCTTTGTAGCGTGTGCAATTCGTACATACACCTTACTAGACTGTTCATAAACCATAATATTTTCGAGTACAAGTTCTACCATTCTCTGTCTAACCTCAATCGTTTTTTTCACCATTGAATCGAGAAACTTTTCATAAGGAATCGAATGCTTCTCAGATTGGATGTGTATCCAATCAGCCAGTGGTTCTGTGTTGATATAATCCGTGAAGGTGTCGTACCCCTTTCCTTTCATATATCGATCATATACGATTTCGATGTATGAAAGGTCAGACTCAACATCGAGTACATGTTTGGCAGAACGGATAAAGGAAGTCATCTAGATTTATGGCGAATGTTTTCTTTAAACACCTAAGTAGATCAGTCGTAGTTGTAAAAGTATGCTACAAAAATGTACTCTTCAATCGCCAACAACAGCTTTTCGTATCTATTGACCCTTGAAGATATTCGTAAAGCTTTACCAGATGAGACCCGACCTTCATGGATAAAGATTACAACAATCACTATGGTCTCGAGCTTTATGCAAGAGATTGACATAAAGCGACTTCGGAGCACTTTCGAGAGGATCGGTTCCTACAAGATGCGACGCGAGGGAACGAACACCGATGGTTTTGAATGGACGTTGAAACCCACTACATTTTACAACCAGGTGACACTCACCTACCATGACACGTACAGTACCAAGTCTGTCAAAGTGTTCCCCAATGGAAGTATTCAAGTTGCGGGGTGTTGTGACCTCTTTGACTGTAAGCGTATCATTACCCAACTCATCCAGATCTTCAAGACTTTTTTGGATATGGAAAGTAGTATTTCCAGTGATTCCTTCCGAGTTGTCATGATCAACTCTAACTTCAGTCTCAACTACAACGTCAATCTCATGAAGGTGGCTGACTGGTTCGAAGAGTACAATGACATCTTCAAAGTTTCTTTCGAACCAGATAGATACTCAGCGGTGAAAATCAAATTTAAACCATCCCACGAGATGAAGGAAATCACATGCAGTATCTTCAGTACTGGGAAGATCATCATCACTGGTGCAGAAACCCTTAAGGAGATTGCATTTGCATACAACATCATCAACCAACACATCAATGAAAATGACGACATTAGAGTGTCTCGCACCGAGGAGACTGACGTCTTTGACATTTTCTTGGGATATAAATGTGACCCTTTTATCAAAAAGCTCAGAGAGAAGGGGTTTGAATCTTGGATGAAGACGATTACTAATAGGCGAATTAATTTCTAATGGTATTGTAATAAAAATGTCTCAGCGACTTGGTATGGCCGACGGTCGGTGCTTCACCATTAACTCTTCAGCCCAGCTCTTTAACAATTACGTCATGAAGCAGAACAACATTTCCTTCGAGGACAACTATTCGTACCGCCAACTCCTCCAAAAACAAGGTCCCCAACTCATGTCGCAGGTACAGGAGCAACAGGGTAAGGCGAACTGCAACAACTGCAACGTACCCCTCCTCAAGATGCCCGATGTGTACTAACTGAGAGAAATCACCAAAAAAACTTTAAATCCTTCCTATAGAATGTCGACGTGTTCCATATGTCTCGGTGAAGTCCGATCGACGAGGACAAATCCTCCGATCCGTTGTGGACATATATTTCATTCCCACTGTATACAGAGGTGGAAAGACCAAGGTAAGAATACATGCCCAACTTGCAGGAAAGTATTTGATGCTTCTCAATTTAAGATTGTAGTCACGATTCAAAACAATTACACAGCAGAGGCAAACTCTGTGTCCTTGAATGAGGAATCTATTTTTAATGTGATGGATATTTTCGACATCAACTTTGACGTTGAAAATCAACCTGACCTAGACAGTATTCTTGCCGACCTTGGGGTGAGTCTTGCCGACTTTGATCCCAGTGTTCTTCACGCAGAATGAACTACAGTACCTCTCATAGTTTAGACCTGGATAGTTCCTAGAAGCCTTGCGAGGATCCGTGATAACCTTTCCATTCGCATCAGTCAGAAGTGGTCCAGTAGCCCACCCACGCTTGTGACTGAATACGTTCGCCTTGAATACGATACGCTTACCAACTCCAAATGAACCACCCCTCTTTATCCGCGACTCTGGAACCTTAAAGAACTTTGCCACAGACACCACCGTGTCACCAGTCTTGATTTTATACTCAACTACACTGTGTTGCTTGTAAAAGTGGAAATCACCCTGGCGAATATAGTTTGTGGGTCTCCCAGGAGAGACAAACATCATAACTTTATAGTAACCCTTTTTACATTTTTCGTTAGGCTTGACTCTGTACACCTTTTTAGGGTTGTCAGAAACAACGCGATTGGGAAGACCCGTACAATGTGTATAGTTGTGACTCCCGTTAGAAAGTCCAGAACGATCACCAGGAATGGACTTTTGCCACCTGTATGCCTCGTAGTCACCCACCGCATAGGCGTAACAATTATTGTTCCCAATACCAGTCGTTGTCCCCCAACGCCTGTTTGTGAACTTACTTTCGGACCCACTCACAGGGGGGAGTCCTTTCATTTATAGTTTGATTAGAAAAAAATATCCGTATGTAATAAATGATTCAGGAAGTTACCAAGGCTCAAAGCAAGTCTGACGCAGTCACCGAGTTTCTCATCTTTGTGCTCACTGTGCTCATCAGCACGTTCCTCCTCCGTCTCGTGTGGAACAGGTCTCTCGTGAAGCACATCACTATTCTCAAGCCACTCAACACCTTGCTTGATGCTTTCATTCTCGCACTTTCCCTCCAGGTTATGCGTGGCATTTAAACCTCCTTGTACCCAACCGTCTTCTCACCAGTAGGGCTCACGAGTGTGGGATACGCATCCATACCATCACAACCCTCTTTGTCACAATCGACAAATGTGTGAGGCTTTCCACTCTTCTTCATATGTTCTAACTGCTTACGAGTCCAACCGCAACCCATGGTCCCGTAAACAGTCCAATCCTTACCCGTCTTTCCAGTCTTCATGGCCTGCCCAGTCTTCATGGCCTGCCCAGTCTTCACGAGAATGAGTATGTTGATCAATGTGAGAATAATGAACGCGAGCATTGTTTTATTATAGGTTAATATTAAAAATGTCTTCAACTGTATTCACGGTTGGAAACAAGAATGTCACGCTCAAATACATCAGGAAAATGCCCCGTGGTGAAGTTGAACGGATGAAATCATTCGTCACTAAGAATGGCGAGAAACTCGTCAAGACTCCAAAGTTTAAGATACTCTCTGAAGTTGATGAGGGTACGAAGAGGGTTTTTAAGGTCGTGCTCTAACGATACCAGGGCGCTTTTTGGGTTTCCCCTTCCCCGCCTTGAGAATGGCGATAGCCCGTGCTTTAGCAGCATCTTTGTTTTCAGGTGTTTTTGGTTTAGGAACCATAATTTTAATGTCAGGTTTTCGGGGTTTGGGGACTGGAATCACGACTGGTGCACTCTTTTCACCCGTAAAGAAAGGTTTAGAGAGAACCCCCTCGAAGCTCAAATTCACCGTCTTGTTACCCCTCAACCTATAGTTCTTTACAACATTTGAATTATTTACAAGATACTTGTCTGGTAAAAGAGACTGCACAAATGTTTTCACTATACGTTCCACCGTGGTCCGTGGTTGTCGAACCATGGCGTGTATGGAATTTAAGAATGCGTGTAAATCGTAGTGTTTGTCAGATTTCCGGGAGATACCAATGTTCTTGTATTGATTGGTATTGATGAGGGGGTTCTTAATTCTTGGGAATACAGCAAACCCAAAATCAATTATGACAGCTTCAAAACCTGCATTCGAAATTGTGAATGTCTTGTTACTCAACTTGATTTTCATATCCTTTGTGGGCACTGGACGCACCAAAATGTTTCCAATGTGGATATCGTGATGACGGAACCCTGGATACTTCTGTTGAATACGGTAGAGGTTATAGATTACCTGTGTCATGACTGATTTGATCGCACTGAGTGTAGGTTTGTTCCACATCCACTCACCCAACTCTTTACCATTCACGTACTCGGAGTAGAGAATATCCTTACCATCACACGATTTGTAGAGGTACATCTTGGGAACCCCAAAACCTTCCAACTTTTTCGCGATGGTAAATTCCATCTTTAGATTCATTTCATCGAAGATATTTTTGAAAATTTTTAACGGTACATTATTCGTCTTTTCACTCAGTGAAGGTAGTCTGACTTCTTTATAGACGATGTACTTTTCACACCCCTCATCTACACACCCACGATACACTTTACCGTACTTACCTTCACCAATTTTTACAGCTCCCTTGGTCATTGAACCATTATTCCTTTTCAACCAGAGGTGTGACGCAGGAGCACACGCCTTCTTTCCCCTGAGCAACTTTTTCAACTCAGTGTTCATTATTATATTCGTAAGAAGATTAATTAATCTTACCAATATGGAATTTTTAAAGTGTATGAAATTTGAAATTTATTCGTCAACTTCTTCCACCTCTTCTTCTACCTCCTCCTCAATCTCATCCTCAGGGAGATCGAGACCTTGGAAGGCGAATGAAGGAAGTTTGACAGACTGTTCGAGGAGCGTCTGTTGAAGGCGAATGGTGACACCAAACTTGTTATCGATGAACCAAATCTGATTGAGATCAACAATGGCCATACACTTCTGCCCCTTTTCGATCGTGTCCAGGGTGACAGGTTGCTTCTGCATCGAGTACGCTTCGGGTACAAAAGTCCCATCGGGTTTGATGAGAACCTTGAGTTTGATAGTGGATGGGTATTGCTCCTTACCAGGACGAATCATGGGCTTGTAGAGGGCCTCCTTGAGAACAGCTACATTGAACTCCTTCCCAAGCCACTCTTTAGAATTGGCAGCGACAGTATTCACGATAATGTCATCAAGCTCCTTGAGTTTATCATGGAGTTCAACTGCCTCGGTGTTATCGGGGTCAAATGAGAGGTCGAGGGAGTAGGACGTGCGTCCAGTACCTTCATCGGTGAAGGCGCTCAGACCATATGGTGATCGCATGAAAGGGAACTGAATGTAGAGTTTCTTGTTGTCGCCAGCGTTGAGATAGACGGCCTTGCCGCCATTCTTATTTTTACGAAGTTTCGAAAATTGCACAGATTTGGCAGAGAAATCGGATGAGCGTTGGATAGTGAGCGACATTGTTGGTTGGTTATATCTATAGTATGTCGCTCGACTTTAAGTAAGTTTTTTTCTTGACATATATCAAAAGTTAATATGGGTCTGTTTAAAGATTGTGGTTGTGGCTGTAACGGTAAGAAGCAGGAGGACAAGTTTGTCATCTCCCTCATCTCTGGTTTGACATTTTTCATTGTGGCAAACCCAGAGACATTCCGTCTCGTCAGGCGAGTCTTAGGTCCCAGGATCGCCACCCCCACAGGATGCCCCTCTACGATGGGTCTCCTCGTGCACACCCTTGTGTTCATCCTCATTGTTTGGGGTATGATGAACATCAAGAAGGAAAGGAAAGCTAAGCAGGGGTGTGGTTGTGGTGAGAAGAAAGTGTTGAAGAGAGGTGAGAAGGTTGTTGTTGAACCCCCCGTCCCTATGGTTGATGCTCCTGACCCCAAGCCCGGATTTGCGGAGGATCAGATTGAGTTGGTTGATAGTGGTCGTAACTTCAGTCCCATGTCTGTCGAATCTGACGGCATTCTTTTCGGTTAATTGTATTCTACAAACAGTTATTGTCAATTGGTTGTAAAATGTTCAAAACTCCTCATCGAAACCAATCTCATCGGTATTATCATCCATCTTCCCATAGTCACCCACCCTCTTTTCGAAAAAGTTTGTCTTGCCATCGAGACTGATATTCTCCATGAAATCAAATGGATTTTTGGAGTTCCAAATTGGGGGCTGGCCAATCTGTTTGAGAAGACGATCAGAAACGTATTCAATGTACTCCGACATCTTTTCGGAATTCATACCAATCAAGTTACATGGGAGTGCATCGAGGATGAAATTCTTTTCAATTTCAACTGCTTCATTCACGATAGAATGGATGACTTCGGTTGATGGTTTGTTACGGAGTTGTTTGAAGAGTTCAACTGCAAACTCCTGATGAAGCCCTTCATCCCGAGATATGAGTTCATTACTAAAACAGAGACCAGGCATGAGTCCTCTTTTCTTTAGCCAATAGATGGCGCAAAAACTCCCAGAAAAGAAGATACCCTCTACACATGCGAATGCGAAGAGACGCTCAGCAAAAGATTTGGTCTTAGTGTCAAACCACTTGAGAGCCCAATTCGCCTTTCGCTCAATGCAGGGGACAGTTTGGATAGCCTCGAAGAGTTGTTTCTTCTCAGTACCATCCTTAATGTATTTATCAATTAATTTAGAGTAGGTCTCACCATGAACCATTTCATTGTGAGACTGGTACGCATAAAATGAGCGAGCTTCTGAGATTTGCACCTCGTCAGCAAAGTTGTTATTGATATTTTCAAAAACAATTCCATCAGATCCAGCGAAGAATGCTAGGATATATTTTATGAATTTCTGTTCGTTATCATTGAGAGTTTTCCAGTCGTCCAGGTCCTTAGAGAGATCTACCTCCTCAGCTGTCCAATTAGACATTTGAGCCTTCTTATAGAGTTCCCAAAGCTTGGGATACTTCAGGGGGAATACGGTAAATCGGTTTAGAGTGGGAGCGAGAATTGGTTCGTATTCATCTTCCATATAGTCTTGAAATTCAAAGTATGTTCCAATGCGACGTTCGTTAATAAATATTTGAGGGTAGGATGTCACTGAGCCACCACACAACTCTTTGAGTTTCTCCTTATCCACCATAATCTTCTCATGATCGAGACCCTCCGATTCACATAGAGTCTTTGCGTGGTCACAATATTCACATCCCTCTTTCGAATATATAATAACTTTCATCTGTGATATTATCCCTTATATTTTTTTGGTTGAAAACTCTAAGCATGATTGTGCCCTCTAAAATAATTCAGGATGACATTGTAAAAGTTTTAGTAAACGAAGACGGTGTTGAAGACGAAATGTACGGGATTGTTGGGATGAACACTGGAAGAACGCTCGGCCTGAGATATCTCAATCCCACCGAACTTGTTTACAAGTCTGCATGTGTCTATCAATTAGACAAAGGAGAATTATCTCCCGCACCTTACGAAAGTGTTACAGAACACCACCTAAGTGGAACAACTTTCAAGGATCTCGAGATGAAAGATTTGGGTGACGACATGTTTGCTTACTACACCGAAATCGATATCGAGGATAGTGACAGTGATATTTATGATGAAGGTCAAGATGACGACTCTGATTTAGAGGGTTTTGTTGTATCTGATAGTGAAATAGTGGGTCAAGATATTCCTTTACCACCCGGTCATGAAGCGATTGATAAAGAATGGGACAAGTGGCAACCATCCACTTCGGGTGGAAAGAGTTTCAAGGAATCCATTGATGCAATTGAAACAAGAATTAGACGCCTAAGTCAGTAATGCGTTTTATGAAAATCTAAAAAAAAAGTACCAACATCAAAAACAATGCTGGCAGCTATATGGTCTCAAGTAGACACCCTAATACCCCAAAAAAATGAAGAAAAGCCAGTGAATATGAATATTTGTCGTGAATGTTCGGGAATTAAACTTATTACCAGGGAAGGATTGCCCACATGTTCAGAATGTGGGCTCGTGGATTCATATTTTGTGGATGATACAGCGGAATGGACAAGTGGAGTTACTGACGATGGTAAAGTGAATGATCCATCCAGGTGTGGGAATCCAAATGCGAATCCAGAATTATTCTCACAAAATTGGGGTAAAGGGACGATCATATCCACACAACGTGGATCGACGTATGAAAATAAACGTATGGCGAAAATCAATTTCCATATGTCCATGAATCACAAAGATCGGTCACTTTTCCATGCATACAAAGATATCGATGAGGCGTGTCACACCTTACCAGAGGTGGTTCTCAAAGATGCAAAGATGTTTTATAGGAAATTCAATGATGGAAAGCTCACCCGTGGTGCGGTGCGTTTGGGGATCAAGGCAAATTGTGTGCTCTATGCATGCAGGCTTGCCCAACATCCTAGGACAACGAAGGAGATTGCGGATATGTTTGGAATTCAGTCCAAGGATATTAGTCGTACAACACAAATGTTTAAAGATACTATTATGGGTGCTACTAAAAAGAATTATGTCACGAAGGCATTTGATGTCATGCAAAGACTTTTGAATTCATTCGAAGTGACCCGAGAACAGCGTCTAAAATGTATAAAATTATGTAATACTACCGAAAACTGTGTAGATTTGATGAGCAAGACACCGAATAGTGTAGCATCTGCGATCATCTACATGGTACTAAGTCCAAGTGTAACAAAATGTGAGATGTGTGAGAAGTGTTCAGTGTCTGTACCGACACTGAATAAAATAGAAGTGATCATCAAAAAGCACTTAGAGTTTAAAGATGAGTCATAATATATGACGAAGCTTTTTCTATCAACACCGTGCTATGGTGGTCTATGTTTAGAGAAGTATATGAGTAGTATCATTAAGCTTCAACTCCTTTTAATAAAAGAAGGTATTCAAATGTATCTAGATACGACTGAGAATGAATCTCTTGTCCATCGTGCCCGTAATGTTTCTGTAGGTCGCTTCATGCAAAAGACGGACTGTGATCTTTTCATGTTTATCGACGCAGATGTCCATTTTGATCCCGCAGCAGTTGTGCGTCTAGTAAAATCTGGGCATGATATATCTGTCGCATGCTACCCCAAGAAGGTTGTGATGTGGGATCAAGCTATGGAGGCTGTCAAAAGGGGTGACGAAAGGGATATGGCCATGTTATCCTCAAGTCTCGTGATTAACTTTGGTGCCGAAAAACGTTCAATTGAAAATGGTTTCATCGAGATTCTTGACGGACCCACAGGGTTCATGGTTATTAAGCGTTCTGTATTTAAAACACTTGAGGAAAAGTTCCCAGATTTGTGGTGTAAGAATGATCACCAGAACCGAGATTTTGATGATTACCACGCAGCCTTTGACTGTATGATTGACCCTGTAAATCGTCGTTATCTTTCAGAGGATTACGCGTTTTGTCGTCGTTGGCAACAATCTGGTGGTAAAATCTATGCCGATGTAAATACGACATTAGGTCATGTTGGGAATTTACCATTCACTGGTTGCCTGAATGACAGGCTTAAGGCTTAGGATCGTATGAAAACCATGAATTTGGCCACTATTATCGTCACTCGTTCCAAATCCTGTCATGTGAAAACTCTACATGCAATTCTTCGACTTAATATGAGATGTCTTCGGAAGAGTATTAACAATCAGATTGCCTATGTGAATGATAACCCTTTTGATAAGGTTGATATGATTCAAAAATGTATGAAATCACATGATCGAATCATTTTTATTGATTTTGGTATTGGCATCGACGATGAAACCTTAGACCAATGTTTCGAGAAACATGAGACAGTTGGTTGCCTCGTTTTCCCAGGAGTGAGGGAAGGTATCGATTGGAAACTTTTCAAGGGTAAGGTTACTGGAGGATCTGATGAGCCAGTAACGCAAATGGGTCTCCATTTCGATACAGAAGTTACAAAGAAGATTTCTGAAAATATTTATAATGTGAATTATACACACGCTAAAGCGTGGATGATGAATACTAAGAATGTTATCAAATGTATCAAGGATAAAAAGACTGGAAATTGGAAAATTTATCCCAAAATGTTTGAAAAATTTAAAGAACAAAGTGTGCGAATATACGCATTTACGGCAGCTAAGTTGACGATGACATATACTCATGAATGTATCAGTAATATCCTAAACGCGGCTGGTGTGAAAACTAATTAAAGTTTTCCCCATAAACTAAAATATGTCCATCCCGCTTCACAAATATGTTATAGACTTCATCCATTCACGGTGGGGAAGTAAAGATTATTTCCCCGGACCGCAACCTATCTCAATCGAACGCAAACACTTTCCCATCCTAAAAGGTGGTGACTATATGGTTTGTGAAAAGACGGATGGTGAGCGGCACATGATGATTGCTCTCATGTATGAAGGGAAAAAGAAATGTCTATTTGTAAATCGTGCTTTTAATATGTTTGAGGTTTCCATTAACCTAAAGAAAAACGCCTACGAGGGAACAATTCTAGATGGAGAACTCTACGGTGATACTCTCATGGTGTATGATGCGGTACTTGTCGCTGGACAATCTGTGTGGAACAAGACTCTCACTGATCGTCTCGAGGCTTCTCGTGGTCTCATGAAGTCGATTATTTATATGAAGTCTGATCAATTTCGACTCAAGTGTAAAACCTTTCACCATATGAGGGATTTTAATGTGTTTATGGATGAGTATCTCCCCACAGTTCAAGAAAAGATTGATGGTCTTGTTTTCACACCTATTAATGAACCTATCAGAATTGGGACACATGAAACGATGTTCAAATGGAAACCACAAGAGAAGAATACTGTCGACTTTCTCATGAAGAGAGAACCTTCACGAGAAACCCCTGGATTTAAAGCTGGAACACCAGCTTGGAGGTTGTATGTACAAGAAAAAGGGAAACTATTTTTTGAAAGTGAAATTCCATTCAATAGGATCGACGATGAACCTTGGTTCGAAGATGGCGCGATTGTAGAATGTAAGTACGTAACATGGGAAGAACCTATGTGGTGGAAACCCCTAAAGAGGAGGACAGATAAGACACATCCCAATAATCGCCGCACATTTTATAGAACAATCGTGAATATCAAGGAGAATGTTCAGATGAAGGAGTTTTTAGATTGTAGACCATGAAGTAATGACCGGCTTCGATTGGAAGTTCGTGTTCTTGAACACTTTCATCATTTAATAAAAACCATTTATTCCTACGCTTCACAAAACTCATATAGTGCCCATCATTCTGATTTCCTACATGGACGGCACTAGCAATCAAATTATACTCAGCACCCCCAATATGAATAGTTTCAATTATTTTGATGTGACTTTTCCTATCGAATGAGATCATAAGAATTTGTGAAAGTTTTGAAAAGATCATGCGAGTCGTAGCGACATTGTGTACTTTCCCATCTATGTCCTCAAAGTTTTCTAATACACTCCAATCTGTACTCTTGGGCAACATCTCACTCATATCATTTCCATCAGAGGTTATCAAATGAATACTGAAATCTTCTTCATTCGATGACTTCCCACCCGGCCAAATCGTTTCCTGTGTCTTCTTGCCATAGAACCATTGTTTCACCACTGGTTCAGCTCTCTCAAGGATATCAATGATACACATAACAGCTTCTTGAACATCATGTTGTTCATCTTCCCTGAAACGAGGAAACTCCTTTTGGAAAGCTGTGAGGAGTGGCTTAACATCCACCGTTTCTTGACCCCGTGTCCAATAAATTCTAATAAATTCCGAGTATGCTCTGGTAAATGTGCATTCACCTTCATATGGATTTCGTATGAAATGATTGGACATCACTGGGATGTGCAAAAGGCAATGAAGTGCCGTGTTGAAATAACACGTATTCCCAAGGTTTCCAAAACCTTTCATTATATTTTATGTGTAAAAAAGGCTTAAGAGAAAGACGCGAATGTAAAAAGATAAGAAAAAATGGATCTCGTTGATAAAGTACTCCCCATTTTTGAAGCCCATAAGGGTGAAGGTGACATCGAAGTTGAGATCCGTTTCGGTAAACACAACGGATCACTCTTTGATACAAATGTCGGTAAAGATACATGGAAACGGGTACTCAATGGACTAAAGAAGTTTGATGGCTGGGAAGAGACTAAAAGTAGCACGTCTGAAGTATATTACAGTGACGCCAACAATGTTCGGATCACGTGTGATGAGGCGACTGGGGAACAGATCATGATTCAAAAGATTAGTGTCACCAAAGATGATTTCAAACGTGATCCTCTCGATGTACGTTTCTGCGTCGCTCGCGAAATCCCTACCTCGGGGGAGTACGAGATGGATCGTAAGCGTACCAAAACTCGTCACTCGTTCATACGTAAGAACCTCAGTATCGACATGACCATCTCATCGGGAGACAATGCTGATATGGACTCAGAAGAGGAGGCGAGTTACCAAATCGAATTGGAAATCGTGAAGCCCTCCGATGTGGATTCCATCTACAAGTTTCAAAACATTCTTCAGAAGATTGATGACCTCATGAAACTAATTTCTAAGTAAATAACAAATGAAACGACACACGACGCAGCGTATGTTTATTCTTGTAGTGATCATGATGGTCGTATTTGTATTCACGATGAGGAGACGGGAATCGTATAACCCCTGGTTTCCGTGGAACTGGTTCAAGAAGCCCGAGCCTCCTCGTACCATGCCCGGACCCGAACCTCCCAGACCCATGCCCGGACCCAAATCTGGACCCGAACCTCCCAGACCCATGCCCGGACCCAAATCTGGACCCGAACCGAGCCCGTACCCACTCCGACGGAAGATGCCCGAGCCTGGACCCAGAGAGCCTCCCCGTCCCATGCCCAAACCCGAAG
>Ga0222651_1000448_pt1 | contig 26167 bp, 26 predicted proteins | sample AntAcemetagen369_FD_179855 | JGI IMG/M metagenome (GOLD analysis project Ga0222651, IMG submission 179855) | Saline water microbial communities from Ace Lake, Antarctica - #369 | ecosystem: Environmental > Aquatic > Non-marine Saline and Alkaline > Saline | place: Antarctica: Ace Lake...
AATAACTTGTGGCCTGATCCTTCTGTTCCTTGCCACATTTTTTATGCCAGCAGGAATGGCACAGCAAAGAGGTACCGCATACACCAGACAAGATAGTTTGCGGGGAAGTATTACTCCGGAAAGGGCCTGGTGGGATTTGATATACTATCATCTGGATATCGAAGTCAAGCCAAAACAAAAAACCATTGAAGGAAGCAATACGGTTTATTATAAGGTATTGAAGCCAGGGAAAATCATGCAAATAGACTTGCAGGATCCTATGAAAATTCACGGATTTTCTCAAAATGGACAGTCTTTGGATTTTAAAAGAGAAGGAAATGCCTATTTTGTAAAGCTTAATGCCAATCAAAATGTTGGCGATTTTCACTTTTTGGAGATCAGCTATGGTGGTACTCCCAAGGTAAGTCCTAACCCTCCCTGGGTAGGCGGTCTTACTTGGGAAAAAGACCAAAAAGGAAAACCTTTTATCGCCAATTCCAATCAAGGAGATGGGGCGAGCCTCTGGTGGCCTTGTAAAGACCACATGTACGATGAACCTGACAGTATGTTGATCAGCGTAAAAGTACCCGATCCGCTGATGAATGTATCGAATGGCAGGCTTCGGGAAATAGAAAAACATGCGGGTGGAAAAAGTACTTACCACTGGTTTGTCCACAATCCTATTGCCAATTATGGGGTTAACCTAAGTATTGGGGATTATGCTCATTTTTCAGAAATTTACCAAGGTGAAAAGGGTCCTTTGACCTTAGACTATTATGTACGCAAAGAAAATCTGGAAAAAGCCAAAGTACAGTTTAGAGATGCACCCCGTCTTATGCGTGCATTTGAACATTGGTTTGGGCCCTACCCTTTTTATGAAGATGGATTTAAGCTAATAGAAGTGCCTTATCTTGGCATGGAACACCAGTCAGCGGTAACTTATGGCAATGGTTTTTCCAATGGCTATAAGGGTAAGGACTTCAGCGAAACAGGCTGGGGATTGACCTTTGATTATATCATCATACATGAAGCAGGTCATGAGTGGTTTGCCAATAACATCACTTATAAGGACATTGCCGACATGTGGATCCACGAAAGTTTTACCACCTATTCAGAAAGTCTTTTTATTGATTACCACTATGGAGTCAATGCAGGAAATGAATACCTGCAGGGTGCCAGAAGAGTTATCAAAAATGATAGTCCCATTATCGGGGACTATGGGGTTAACCAGAGAGGTTCGGGAGACATGTATTTCAAGGGAGCCAATATTCTCCATACCCTGCGCCAGTGGATCAATGATGATAAACAATGGAGAAGAATCCTACGAAAAATGAATCGGGAATTTTATCACCAAACGGTAACCACCAGTGAAATAGAAAACTTTTTGGCTTCCGAAAGTGGCCTTCAACTCGATGCTTTCTTTGACCAATACCTGCGTACCGCAGACGTTCCCCTTTTTCAATATTATTGGAAGGAAGATAAATTCTTCTATCGCTGGAAAGGTGCCGTTGCGGATTTTGCCATGCCGCTTAAAATCAATCAAAATGAAATGACCCATTGGATTGATCCGGAAAATGACTGGAAAAGTACAGAGAAGCTAAAAGCTAAATCAGCAATTGAAGTAGATCCTAATTTTTATATTTTTACACAACAAATCCAGCCTATTGAATAAATTGACATTCCCGAAATCCCATAAATTATGATTAAATTTATTGCTGGAATAATAATTAAGGATTATATAAATGGACAATAATACAAAAATAGCCATCATCGGTTGTGGAAATTTGGGGCTATCTATAGCCAATGGCTTATTGAGTGTCGAAGGATTTGATGGGAAAAGGTTAATCGTCACCAAAAGGCATCCAGAAAGTTTATTTTATCTGGAATCCCAGGGAGTCACTGTATTGGCAGACAATAAGGAGGCCGTAAAAGATGCCGACTTCGTTATCTTAGGTCTAAAGCCCTATAACATTCAACCTGTACTACAGGAAATAAAACCATATTTAAAGAAAGACAAGCAGGTCATCGCTTCTCTGGCTGCTGGTGTAACGCTTCAGGCCATCAAAGCGGAACTTGAACCCGGTACTACCGTTTTCAGGGTAATGCCCAATATTGCAGCAGATATCAAAGAATCCATTACCTGTATTTGTGGAGAAGGTTTTGACCAAGAAACAGAAGATGCCGTGGTAAACATCTTCAACAGTGTTGGCATTAGCATCACCATAGAAGAACACCTGATGGAAGCTGCCACAGTCCTAGGAGCATGCGGCACCGCTTTTGTCTTGCGCTTTATGCGGGCCATGACGCAGGGCGGTATTCAGATTGGGTTTGATGCTAAAACAGCCAATAAGATCGTGACGCAGACAGTAAAAGGCGCGGCTGAATTGATTATACAGAAAGGGATTCACCCTGAGGCAGCCATAGATAAGGTAACGACGCCAAAAGGTTCTACTATTAAGGGATTAAATGAAATGGAGCACCATGGCTTCAGTTCTGCCATGGTACGAGGAGTAGTCGCCTCATACGAAGACATCAAAAAATAACACCATGAAAAGAGTCATCCCTTGGCTGATGGGATCAGCCATGTTTATTGTCATATTTTATATGCTAGGACCAAAAGAAAGTATTCAAGACCTTTCAGGTACATATCCTGAAGTGCCATCTAATCTCAATGAACTGGAAGCCTATATCGAGCAAGGCAAGGACAGCGTGCAAGGTTTAAAACCAAACAATGAAGCAAGGATTGTCTGGGCTAACCCTGAAAAAAAAGAGAAAACCCCTTACAGTATTCTCTATGTCCATGGCTTTGGTGCCAGCCAGATGGAAGGTGATCCTGTGCATAAGGAAATAGCCAAATATTTTGGTGCGAACCTATACCTGGCCAGATTACCTGAACATGGAATTGAACGACCTAACGCCTATGAGTACCTGGATGCAAAAAGCCTTGTGGATGGCGCAAGGAGAGCCTATATGATCAGCAAGCAATTAGGCGACAGTGTGATTGTGATAGGCACATCTATGGGTGGTGCATTGTCTCTGATTTTGGCAGAAGAAAGGCCTGAAATTCATTCTCTGGTATTGTTCTCTCCATGCATTGCCATCTATGAGGATCGCTTAGACCCGTTGTTCCAACCCTGGATGAAACAGCTAATGGCGATGACCATGACCAATGAAGATGGTGTGCAGGTGGTAGAAAGAGATGCCGAAGAAGGAAAGTATTGGGCGAGAAAGCTTCACATCAACGCCTATACTAGTTTGGCCGTACTTCTAAAAAGTAAAATGAACAAGGAAACCTTTGAAAAGATCCACCAACCTCTTTTTCTTGCTTATTATTACAAAAATGAGGAGGAGCAGGACAATGTGGTATCCGTACCTGCCATGTTGGACATGTATGCCAGTGTAAGTACAGCTGAAAACAAGAAAAGGAAAGTGGCTTTTCCTGAGGCCGGTGACCATGTGATTGCTTCAAGTCTGAAAACGGAAAGTTGGGACAAGGTGCTGGAGGAAAGCATAAAGTTTCTGGAAGAGGTGGTTCACCTTACCCCGGCGGAGAGTTTGGATGTGGTGGTGAAGGAATAATTTATAAACCGAACTCGATTTAAATTGTCTTTAAAAACGACTACGTTATCACTGAGAACCATTTTTGGGGCTTACTGAGGTAGGAACAGGTGAAGCAGTCTCTTCTTGTTGGGGATTAGCTGCCTACTTCACTCAAAAACCCTAAATAAGCCACCGACGACCATATTGTTATAAAAATTAAGGTTTGTTTATTCTTTTATACAATTCTGTAATCCTCCGAACTAATTTTCGGTTATCAAAGCTGTTCATCACCAAATCCCTCCCTTTTTGCCCCATCTTTACCCTCAAATCCCTGTCTTGAATTAATGTATTCATTCTTTCTGACAATGCCAAAATATCCTTTTCTGGAACTAAAAATGCTGTTTCACCATCCACTACTCCTTCTGGAATACCATTGTGAAAGGTTGCAATTATGGGAATTTCCATGGCTTGCGCCTCTTGTAGTACCAAACCCTGCCCTTCTGTATTGCCATCGGATGCAGTTATACTAGGGAAAACAAAAATATCTACACTTTTGTAATACTCTTTTACCTCTTCCTGATCTAGGGGCCCATGCAGAAAGACTTTATTTTGTAATTTCAATTTATCAATTAATTCCTGAAGTGGTTTAAATAAAGGTCCATCTCCAATTATATGGTACTCTAGCCCGCTATTAACTGACTGAATTTTACTAAATGCCATAATACCGTAATAAACTCCTTTTTTCTCTACGAGCCTCGCCACAGTCAATAGTTTTATACCGGATTGCTTTCGAGAATTCTTTTGATAGACAAAGTCATCCAAGTTCACACCAATGGGGATAGTGGTGATTTTTTCTTGCGGAAAGCCAAGTTTAATTATCTTTTCTTTAAGGTAATTGGATATGGTGATAAACACTTCAAAATGAGGTATGATATTTTTATAATACCCTACATCCAATCTATATCGAGTGGCATCATAGCCATAAAATGACAAAATCATTTTACCTTTAAAAACACCTAAATTTTTCGCATTTACGGCTATATTTCCCATGGTTCCAAAATGGCAATGGATAATGTCAAATGGATCTCTTTCAAGAAAAGGAAGCAGTCTGAAAAACAAATCGATTTTATAGGATACAGGAACTTTTAAAGAAAGAATTTTACTTATGATCTCAATTTTTCCGGTATTCTTTAGAATATATCCTATGCATTTTAATCTTGCTATCCATTGATTTCGAGGAAGATGGGGTGGTGGGAAAGTGCGCTGCATTAACCCGTATTTTATCACTTTTGGATGAGTTTTATTTTCAAGGAAATGCCGAGAGGGAAAAATTTCCACTTCATGGCCCTCTTCAATCAATCCAGTTATCTGGTTTAGAATAAAAGTTTCAGATAGCTTTGGGAATACTTCCACGATAAATGCAATCCGCATGGGCAGGTTATTTAGTGTTTTATTGGTTTAAGGGATAATAATTATGCAAAATTTTAATGACTTTTTTCGTCAGAGCATGTTTTTCGCGATGAAAGCAAATGAAATCATTTTTAAATCTAAACAGTTCATACTTTTGCGATAAACGATCTATAGAACTGGCTATATCGGAATCTTTTAAATGCTTGTATTCATACATGATGACGGTAGGCTGAATTTTTTCAAAATCCAATTGGGACAATATTTTCCAGTCATACCCCTCAGTATCAATATGCAATAGATCCAGCTGCCTCAACTCAAAATCGTTAATTAGTTCGTGTAAGGAAATTCCTTTAATTTCAGATTTCCGAATAAAGGGCTCCAAAATACCTTCCATGTGGCTGATAATATGTTCCTTACTGAAGGAACCAATCTGATCATACCATTCGGGAAGGTTGGGTATAACATATTTTGCATGCTCATCCACAAAATAAAAAATTTGGTTCACACCTTCGTTTACTGCCCCATTAAAGAATTGTAAACGACTAGGATTATTAACCGAAGAATAATTTTTTTTAAGGCGCTCAAATAAATAGGGTACCGGTTCTACAAATAAGCCACACCAACCATTATTCCGGCTAATAAGTTGATATATTGGATCTCTAGTCATCCCGTCATTTGAACCGATCTGAAGGAAGATGACTGCTTTTTTGCAAAATGCCTTCCTAATCCAATGGGTTAAAAACGATGTATTAAAGGTTGTGGGTTCTGCTAAGGCTTTCTTAGAAAAAAGCGGTATTCTCATATCTTAGGGTTGTTATCTTTTATGTAATTTTCAATAAAATCCATCCCTTTTTCAAAATCTCCGGAACTAACCATTTTTTCTCTTAATTTTTTAATGTTTTTCAAAAAGTAAGCCCTGTTTGTCAATAGCTCATCAATTTTTTTCTCAATCATTTTAGAGTTATCTTTTTTAAGCTTTCCCCTAAGCCCGATGTTATGGTACACCACCCTAGCAGCATTTCCATTCTGGTCCAGATAAGGATTTAAGGGATATACAAGCATGGGAGCTTCTAGCATGATGCACTCAGTTACAGATTGCATTCCTCCATGGTTAATCATTAAGTCAACATTCTTTAAAATTTCAATTTGAGGAAGTTCTTTATAAAGAAGTATATTTTTCGTTTTAATTTCAAAAGCCTTTGGGTTAATATCCGAACCGGTAGAAAGAATTAAAAACAAATCATTTCGATTTTCAAATATTTTTATTAATCGGAGAAAAAAATACAATCTAAGTTTAGTATATTTAAAATCATAACTACCCATAGAACAAAATACAATTTTCTGGTTGGAGTTATGGTTCTTAATAAGTTTAAAATAATTGGAATTATTAAATGCTTTATTAATAGATTCATTCCTTTCTAATTCAACAACAGGACCAATACACACTTGATTTGAAGAAAATTCTCTTGGAAAATCAAATTCTTTAGGTGAAAGTATTAATTCAGGGTGATGTTTCCAACCAAAATGGGAACATCGTTCGTTATCAGATATTCTAAAAAAATCTATATTTTGTTTTTTAGAATACCTGATAACTAAATTAAAGTGAGAAATTTTAAATAAAAAAAATACATTTATAAAAAGAAAAAATTTCCTTTTTATAAATAATAAATTCCATATTAGTTTATTATAATATAAATACAATAAATTGTTTACTGGAATAATGCTATAAACAAAAGGAGGTGAAATTTTAGATTTATTTAAATTAACCTTCGTACAGAAAGTTAAAAAAGGAACTTTTTTTTTAATCAAAAATATTGAATAATAAATAAGAGAAAGATCAACAAAAATTAAATCAGGAGAGATCTTATTAATTAATGGATCATAAAAATCACCTCTAAGGAAATTATTTTCAAATTTATTATTAATTTTAAATTGATGTATTGTTTTTTTAATTAAGCTAACATCAGGATAACTATTGTTATAGGTAAAATGATCAGAAGGAAAAGGAAAAAACTCAAAGCCATGGTCTAAAATTCTTTGTTCAACATTTTCTAATGCAAAGTATGTTATAGAATAACCCTTACTTTTTAAATAATTGGCAATTTTAATAGTTGAATTAAAATGACTATTAGTATTTAATATATGAAAAACGACTTTATACATTGTCAAATAAAACTTTACTTTATTTTCAATTTAACCAAAACCCAAGTATCCTCTTTTAACCTTTGTTTATTCATTTGAAAAAACTCATGAATATTACCTTTCATTATTTTAACCTTCTTATCTCCATACAAATTCACGTAATCATTAAAAAAATCGGTTGAATTATATATAAATACCAAATGATCATCTGTACCTGTCCAAGGAAAAACGTAAGACATACCATCTATATCATTTTCAATATTTTTCCATTGATTAATAATATTAAAATCTTGATCCATAATAATATAATGTCTTTGATCAAGACCTTGCCTAACAAACAACAAATATTTATCCAAATAAGGATGAAATAAGTTAATTCTACTAACCAATCTTCGATCTCTTACTAAATCTCTTAATTGATGTCCTTCATCAAATCCTCTTTTTTCATCGTCTAAATTATATTTTCCAAAATCGAAAAAATAGGTATTCTTTAATAAACCAGAAAATTTATCTATAAACACAACCTTTGTGGCGTGTGGCATTGAAAAATAAAGAAGATCTTTTGATTCCATTTCTTTGATTCCATTTAAGTTATCAACCCTTACCATATCTTCTAATGGTTTATCTATCTTATAAAAAAATTCTTCGTTACCATTTGAATTGTTTCTTCTAATAAAATTATACCCTTGAAAATCCGTTTGATACGATAAAAAGTAAATAGAATAATCTTCTCCAACATAAAAATTTGTATTTTGGTATCTATTCTTTATTTCTTTAATAAATTTTCCATTTCTATCAAATTCAAGTTGTTTTTGTAAATGAGTGTCTTGAATATAAATTCTATCATCAGTAACTTGAAAGTCATCCATTTGGATATACTCTCCCGGCCCCATACCATTTGCGTTAATCGTATTGACAACTTGGCCATCTTCATCAAAGACAAATAAATTATGGGATCTATTGTCTCTAATAAAAATCAAGTCATCTCTAAAAACTGTATTATAAAGTTTAATTACAGGGTTATTGTCTGGGTAATCTAAAACAATATATTCGGGATTTTCAAAATGATCTGATAATTTCCCTTGAATCGATTGATCCAGATCAATCTCAATTTGCACAAAATCTTGATCAATCTTCTTATTATCCGAACAAGACAAAACAATTAAAATTATACCAAATACAATTATTTTATTCATTTTTTTTACTCAAATTAAAAAAAAATTGACAATTAATTAAGAATAATTTAAACCTTTAATAGAAAAAGAAAAGAGAAATATTTAATATCTTTTCTTCTTCTTATCAAATGAATTAATATGCTAATTAGCATCCACAATTTTGACCGCTAACATTGCATTCTTTATACATATTAATTCTACAAAAATAACCTTCAGATCCATCAGCGCATGTCACCTCAAAATTTTTCTCATATCCAGGGGTGCCTCCAGCCTTAACTTGATTTAAACTAATTAATCCTAAGCAGATAGTCAACATACTTCCAGCAAAAGTAAAACCTTTCAATAAATTTCGTTTTAAATTCATAATAATATAATTTTAGGTTAACAATAAATTTGAATAAATGTAAAAAAAAAAAAATTGACTTATCCAAATTTAATTAAGATATAAATAGATTATTCCATTTAAAAATTTAATTTTATTTGGTATTTCAACATATATTATTTTGTTTTTATGTATTTATTAATCAATAAATAGTTACTTAAAATTATTTAGTTTAAACTAACAAAATAAAATATTGCCTAATATTTTATTTTGTTTTATAATTATTCCTCCCCCAACTCAGTCGTAAATATCAAATACCTCAACATATCCTCATCATATTCAGGGTTAAAGGGATTGTTCGCTGAAATATACAATCCTTTCTCACCCACAAAATGGTTGTTTGTGGTATAAACCTGAAATTTATCAAAAATATGTTCCCCGATAATATTGAGTTCGCTATCCAAAACCATCACACCTGAATAGGGTCTTGAGAATTCGAGGTCTAAATGATTGTATTCTTCCTCCAAGTTTTCGGGATCAAAGGAAGGTAAGAAAAACCTGTAAAATACATTCCTGTACTTATCATAAAGAAGGTTTTTATAACGGTCTGAAGAAAACAAATTTGACAACGCTTTCTCTCGCGGAGGGATTTCGTTAACCATGTTAAATTTGTTGACATGGAATGATTTAACCTCCTTTCGCTGAACAATTGTCTCAGAGGCCATATCAAAAACCTGAATCTCATGGTCATGCCAAGGTGCAATGTATAGCTTTCCATCCTTTTCTGTCCATGAGTAACCGGAAGGCTTTTTGCCCTTATCCCAATAGTCTTCTCTGTAAAATACATCGTACCACTTCACATCTCCTGTATTAATTTCTAAACTAAAGACCAATCTTTGCTTTTGAATGGCATCTTTATTCATCCCATGATGGTCCATAAATAGTGGCTGTGAGCCGAAAATTTTGTTTCCATATTGATGTATTCGCCGATCAAAGTCAGACCTTATTACGGTAAGTGGTGTTTGATCGTCAATAATAGTCACCTTTTTTAATACTTCTCCGCTAAAGTTAGTTAAAACTAAGCTTGGAGGCCTGTTGGTTACCCAAAGAGAATCCCATCCGGTAACTGTTCCCGCGTCAAACCCTGAAACCCCATGTTCACCCTCTCGCTGAATAGCTATTTCATGAGCTTTCTTTCCTGAGGGAAGTTCATGAAATTGGAATTGATCCTTAAAGTCATTTAAAAGTAAAAGGTATTCACCCGAGTCCGTGGCAATCAACTGTGTATACCGAGGATTAACCGGAGTGGTTTCTAAAAGCTTTACTTCAAGAAGATTGGTCTTAAAATCAATTGTCTTCTCTTCTATCGAATCTTTACATCCGGTAGCTATCAATATCAACAACAGAAAAAATATTCTCATTCTCACAAGCAATTAAGGGTACTTAATACTAAACAAAATTTTAAAACGCTCATTTAATCTTTAATTTAACCAAAACCCATGTATCCTCTTTTAACCTTTGTTTATTCGTTTGAAAAAATGCATGAATATTACCTTTCATTATTTTAATTATTCATAATAATAATAAAACTAAGAAAAAAGTTATATAACCATTATTGTTAATTTAATGACCAATTAGGCAGGGAGAAAACCCGGTGGCTGAGCGGAGCCGAAGCCTTAGGGCAACGTATCCATATTTCCTACTCCTTCGGCTCCGCTCAGGATCCGGTATAAATCAAAATACACCAAAATCGAAAATAATATTTCAAACTATTGGCCTCGTCTAATTTTTAACCTATATTCAATTTCAAGGGATTAGCCCCAGTGATAAGATTCTACCAACAATTATAAAAGAACAATTGCTATCTAGCCACCTATAACCCGAACGATAAAAACCATGGGAACTGAGAATTTAGATTTAATGAAAATGGCACGTGAATCCCTAAAGGGTAATTGGGGTCTGGCAATCGGTACTTTTCTTGTGTATTTTATAATTATGGGTTTTCTACAAGGGATGGCAGAATATTATCCCATGATAGCCTTGGGCACCCTCCTAATTACCGGTCCAATGGCACTAGGTCTTGCCCTTTTTTCTTTGACGATTGCCAGAGATCAAAATGCCAGGTTAAAACAAATATTTGATGGCTTCAATAATTTCGGAACAGCTTTAGGCGCTTATTTATTGATTATAATATTTGTCCTATTATGGATGCTTTTGCTGATAATACCCGGAATAATAGCTGCTATATCCTATTCAATGACTTTCTATATTATCGCTGATGACCCAACCATTGGCCCCCTGGATGCCATTGACAAAAGCAAGCAAATGATGTATGGGTACAAATTAAAGTTCTTCATTATGTACTTGATGTTTTTTGGCATGGGTTTGCTTTGTATCCTTACCCTAGGTATTGGTTTTCTATGGCTTATTCCTTTTATTCAAGTGACTACTGCCAAGTTTTATGACGATATAAAAGAAGGGGCGTTCATCCCTGAAACTATATAAAGGTCAAATCTATAGAAAATCGAAGATTATTGGGAATGGATGATTTTCGATTTTACAATTACAAATAATACTCAGACAACAAAGCCACAAATCGGTAATTCATTCTGCTAAAAAACTTCTTTGTTTGTAATTTTGTCAGCATTGTTGCAGAAAAAAAAGCAACAATACCGCCAAAATCATGGCGTACCTATTATTTTTCCACGGATTCTCACCCGTGGTTATTGTTGTAGAAACCCTTTAGGTTTCCTTGGAACTCGAATCCGTAAAAGCTGCTATGAAACATAAGACCGCTAACTTAGTGTTTGGGGTTTTATTACTATTGTTGCTAGAAATAGGCAACAATATTGACAAAACCGCTGGCTAATATTTGCGTAATCCCAAGGTTAAAACTCAAGGCTATTAACATTTGTCCGACGCAATTTCATAGAAAAATCATCATTCCTCGGCTTAGAGACGGTTTTGTATGGAGAAGGCAGTGGGAATTCCCCGCAAGGCAGTCAGAAGGAATTATGTAATAGGGTTTCCTGGACTTTCTCCTAAAGAAAAATGGCATTAAATAGGCACATCTTGGGACGGTGACTTTTTTGTCCTATATTCACCTAATAGCAAATTAAATTAATGATAGATTTGGGAGAAGAAGCAGGCACTAGCGAAATAAGTAGATACCCAAAGAAAATAAACCCTTGATTTTTAATAATTATCACAATCCTTCTTCAAATCATTCAAGTAATGGACATTCGCTCTTTAAACAAACTATCTGGATCCTTTTCTAACTCCCCAAAGATGCCCGTTTTATTCCTAGGACATGGCAGCCCGATGAACGGAATTGAAGAGAATGAGTTTGTAAAGGGTTTTAAAAAAGTAGGAGAAGAAATTCAAAAACCGAAGGCTATCTTATGTATTTCTGCCCATTGGGAAACCAAGGGTACCTTTGTTACTGCTATGGAAAAACCCAGAACCATTCATGATTTTGGTGGTTTTCCACAGGAACTGTTTGATGTGCAATACCCAGCATCTGGAAGTCCGAGCTTAGCCAAAGAAGCAAAAGAATTGATCACAAATACAGCTATTGGACTGGATGAAAGCTGGGGGCTAGACCATGGGGCATGGAGTGTAGTTAAACACCTTTACCCCAATGCAGATGTCCCCGTCATTCAAATGAGTTTAGATTATACCAAACCTGCAAAATATCATTATGAATTGGCGCAACAATTGTCTCTTCTTCGTCAAAAAGGCATCTTAATCATTGGGAGTGGCAATATGGTGCACAACCTCGGCAAAGTGGCATGGGACAAACTACAAGGAGAACCATTTGCATTTGATTGGGCCATCGAAGCCAATGAGAAAATGAAAGCATGCATTTTGAACGATGATTTTCAAAGTTTAATAGACTTTAGAAGTCAAGGAAAGGCATTTGATTTAGCAATTCCAACACCTGAACATTATTTGCCATTGCTCTATGCTTTGGCATTAAAGGATAAAAAGGATGAAACAACCTTATTTAATGACCAGCACATCGGCGGTTCATTGTCTATGACTTCTGTAAAATTTAATTGATGGCAGCAGCTCATTCTTAAAAAATGCATGGGCTATTTTTTCCATTGCAAAGAACACACTAAATTCCGTAGATCTTTCCCACTATTGGTTTAAGTGCTTCAAAGTACTTTAATTCAACATATTGGCTTGATTTATATTTAATAAATTTATAAAATCCATTCTATTTGCGACTAAAATCTCTGCTTGTTGTTCGGCCTAATAACCATCAGTTAAGGTAACGATAATCTCATTTTTCCTGTTTATTAAATCATAAGGAGGATTGTAACCAAAAAAATAAAACTGATTTGTGAAGGATATCCCCTCCTTGGTCAAAGCGGAAGTTAATTTTTCTTTATACGTTTTGATCTTTTCGGAATTGGCCCAACCTCCAAAACTAATCGCCGCAACTGTTTTTGCTGGTTCTTCTGTAAATTGAATATCAACACTATTTGGTTCGGGCAAGTCTTCCTTTTTCCATTCCTTTGGTACCATAAACATCATGGTCATCGAATCCTCCAATGACATACTTACAGGACTTGTCATGGAGATTTTGTCTTTTTGCTTGTTCCCTCCAAATATATACCCTGCCAAAATAGAAAATCCTTTTCCTGAAGCATCTTCATACTTGTCCGTTTTCAATTTTACTGAAGTAAACAGACGGGCCTCATATTTTCTAATTTCGAACGCCTCATAGGCTTTAATCACATGATAAGGATAGCTCTCGATTTTTTTACGGCTTGTCATGGAATATATTTGAAAAAGCAAAAATCCAAGGGTAAGAACGAGGCATACAATCAGTATTGTTTTCATATTAGACAAATTGAATATTTGATCAACGCTCAAATACATTTTTACAATAAAAATCCAAAATTATTTAGAGGCCCGATCGCCTACAACAGGTATACGAAAAGAAAATCAATTCAGCTTATTTTTGCTTAAAATAGTTAATCCAAGATAATTCGTAATTCACTTTAATTTTGCACAGGCTTAATCCAAAATATTAGCTGGCCCTTCTAAGGAATGGTCATTGCATATCTCGCATTGAAAGTTCTTATTGCTTTTTATTTAACCTATTTATTTTAATCTGAAGAAGTAAGCCCATTGCTACTATGGCCACTAAAATTATAGCTACCAAAATCCTTATTTCAGGACCAATCGAAGATATATCTCCTCCATAAAAAGCCCTATTTAATTGGCCTTTGGCAGCAATAATGGCCCCATCAGCTTGCATCATCTAGGCATGCACTTCAGGAATATTCAATATGGCCAGCGTATCCCCTTTCTTTACAGTTTGTCCTTCTTCTACGAAGATTTTATCAATTCTTCCCGCTAGTTTACTGCTTACAGAAATGGTTTCAAATTTAACTTTCCCTCTATTGGGAGTTATCTGCTCCTTCTGGCAAGAACTTAAAGCGAGTGGCGCAAAACAGCCTAAAATTGTATTTTTATAGGTAATCATTTTATGTTTTTTTGATGGGTTAGTAATTAAGTATTCCTTTGGCATGAAGCAAGTCTGCTACTGCTCTTCGTTCTTTAAAGTAGGACTCTTGTAATTTGAAATTGGCCTTTTCTACATCGTTTAGAGCATCCAAAACGTCATTGATCGAAGCCAGATTGTTTTTATATTGTGTATTGACCATATCGTAATTTTCGTTGGCCAAGTCAATTTCTTTCTGGACGATTTTAGTGTTTAATAGCGATGATTCGTAACTTATCTCCGCTTTGGAAATCCCCAAGGCAACCATTTCATGCGCATCTTCTATTTGTTCTCGATACTTGGCGCTTTCTAACTGGATTTTCTTCCTTTTTAATCTGGACTGATTACCATCAAAAACATTCCATTTAACACCTACACCAACGTACCATTTTGGGTCTAACAGTGATAAATTTTCTTCAATAAATTTATAGTGCCCTTTCAAGGCTACCTTAGGAATGAAATTGCTTTTCACCATTTTCGCTTGATACTGTGTGGCCATTTCTGCCTATTCTAAAGCTTTGATTTCATTGCGTTTTTCAGTGTTTGAATCAGAATCAACCGAAAATGAATGCAATTGGGGATTGAGTAACCTTAAGTCCGGTCTGCTTTCTCCAGTAAGTTGGTGAAGCACTTCTATTAGTAGGATGTTATTGTGTTCAAATTCAAGCTTCTTGGCAGCCAATTCCTGTTTCGCCAGTTCAATTTTATTCCGGCTAATAGGCGTTGACAAAGCGTTTTCTATTGCATTGTTGACATAAAACACTTGCTCATTCAAGTAGTTTTCTGAAGTTGTGAGCACCTTCTTTGACGCTTTCACCAGGGCAAGTTTATCCTATGTTTCTATGATTTGTAAAGCGATTTTATCCTCCTCTGCCATTCCCACGTAATTTAAAGACGCTTCCTTGTGCTTACTCGCTTGTAAAGCATTGCTTGCTTCCAGTCCGCTAAACAATACCCAATCTACATCCACCGATGATCTAAGAATATTTTGAGTTTGTAAAACAGGAACCTCTCGTAAGGGAATGGTATTGGGAAAAGTTGAATTAAAAGGTAACCCGACAGCATCTTTAATGACAAGATTTTGGGTTTCTGTTAATAAGGTTCTCGTGTTTTCATCAAAAGTAATGTCATCGTTCAAATACGTATAACTTCCATTTAAAGTGATTTTGGGCAAGAATACCGATTTCGCCAATTGCTGGTCAACTTTGGACTGATCCGCATCCATGCGTTTACTATTAAGGATATGGCTTTTATTAAGCCCTTTATTGATCAAGCCTTTTAGTATTGGATCTAGCTGCTGTGCTTTAATTTCCGAAGGCAAAACCGTTGCAAGCACAATCATTAGTATCGCTAATGCTCATTTGTAAAAGGTACTAGTGCTTTTACAAAGTCAGAAATATTCATAAATATCTTGGATGTAGGGAAATAGTTACGCAAAAAAGGTGGCATTCATAATAAAAGTGAAACTACAAAAAATCCCAAGTATTTGAGGACGGAAGCTCACTCTAATACTAAAGTAGAAAAAATATCCAGTGATGGTGTTTTATGAAATCTCACTCCTTTTTGAAAAATTCTAAACACTATTTCAGGTTTAGTCAATTAATTGTTACGAAATTGCAATTGTTAAGGGTTTAACCCGAAATATGCAATTGACCAACTATTACGTGATGAAATCACTTCATGAAAAAGCTCAGGACTAACCCTATTGCATAATCCGGGTATATTCTATTTCCATACAAACCCATTTATGAAATAACCCATGGAACAAAAACCTCAATTGCGTACGGTGAATGTGACCAGATACATGCAACCCTTAAGGGAAGGCGGGTCACTTCCTGCCCTTGCTGCTGCAGACGATGGCTTTAAATATGTTTTAAAGTTTCGGGGTGCTGGGCAAAGGGAGAAAGCACTTATTGCAGAATTACTAGGGGGAGAAATTGCCCGATTACTTGGCCTTAAAGTGCCGGAACTTGTCTTTGCCAATCTTGATCCTGTCTTTGGAAGATCTGAAGGAGACGAAGAAATCCAGGATTTATTGAAAGGCAGTCAAGGCTTAAATCTGGCCTTGCATTTCCTATCTGGATCCATAAACTTCGACCCCTTGGTAGCAAAGGTCGATCCGCTTATGGCATCTAAAATTGTTTGGCTAGACATGTTTATCACCAATGTGGACAGAACCTTCAGAAACACAAATATGCTGATGTGGAACAGAGAGCTTTGGCTGATTGATCATGGTGCTGCATTTCTATTTCAGCATGGCTGGACAAGGTGGAAAGAAAATGCTACAAAATCATTCCCTATTATTGCTAACCATGTGCTCCTACATCAAGCGGAAAACTTAATAGAGGTGAATAATGAATTTACATCTATTTTAAATGAGGGTAAAATCGACGCAATCGTATCGCTGATTCCCGATGAATGGTTATTGGCTGGAAGAGATGGAGAAAATGCTGAAGAACTACGAACAGTATATGCCGATTTTCTAAAGCTAAGATTGTCTTATGCTGATCAATTCACTAAAGAAGCTGAGGATGCCAGAGAATCACTTATATGAATATGCCGTCTTACGCGTGGTACCAAGGGTAGAACGCGAAGAATTTTTAAATGTCGGCGTCATTTTGTGTGACGCCAAAAGTGGCTTCTTAGGGGTGAAAATCTACCTTTCTAGGGAAAAGATCCTGGCTTTAGATCCTGATGCTGATATTGAGATGATCCAACTGAACCTGAATTCTTTTGAAAAAATTTGTGATGGAAAATCCAATGGAGGACAAATTGCAACAATGGACCTGGCTTCACGCTTCAGGTGGCTTACGGCGGTGAGAAGTTCTATTATCCAGACTTCCAGGCCTCACCCTGGATTAACCAAAGACCTGACGAAAACCTTACAAAAGCTTTTCGAAGAATCTGTGTTGTAGAAAAAATTAGCTGGCAAAACCAGTGTTGGTGTAGCGATATTAGGGAATTGCTAATGCGTAAAAAAAGGAAACCCACCCGATCTTTTCTATCGGGGGGGTTTGTATTTAAAACCCGTTCAATCCACCAGTTATAAGACTTATTACTAGCAGCACGATAAAGATATAAAATATAACTTTTGCAATTGAAGCCAATCCAGAAGCAAGTCCTCCAAAGCCTAAAACAGCAGCTATTAAAGCTACTACTAGAAATGTAATTACCCAGGTTAACATAGTATTTGTGGTTTTTGGTTAAAAATTGATTTACTAACCAATTTGCAAAAACCAATCCAAATTTCTGGTTTCTACCTCTTAACCAATCACATTAGTACATTCTGATCTGTTGCGTCACTTTTTCGTTTTATTCAGTTAATAAAACACCTATTTCAGCAAAACTTGCAGGTAGATCATCTGTGGTGCTTTTTGCTTTCAATTGGATAAATCTTGCCGACCTCGGATCAAATTCAACCCTTTGTTGAATTGGGCTATTGGCAATATTGCCAAACTCTCCCTCTGCAGCTTTTTGCCAGTTTTTCCCATCCTGACTGGTATAAAAAGTAAATTCCTTGATTAAGCCAGACAAATACCTGTTTTGCATTGGAAAATAGGTGAACCCTGAGACTTCAAAGGTTTCACCAAGATCAATAGTTGCAATGTTTTGATTGCTAATATAATTCGTAGATGGATCATCATCTATAAGGTTGTCGGCATCTTTATCTGGATCAATAACTTTCCAATTTCTCTTAGCCAATTGGAGATTAACTTCAATCATCTCACTGAATTTGTCGGAAATTGGATCTTTAGTCACTGCCAATAACTTAGTAGGATGCATTACCTCAAACCCTTGGGTATACACTTTGCCTGACTGCGCGGGATCTTTGCCATCCAGGGTATAAAACACCTGCAATCCCTCTTCAACAACATTCAATTTTACTGTTCCATTTTTATCCCTAGCCACTTCTGGAGGCAATAATAATTTAGGGGCATCATAAAAGGCCAGATGACTTATTACCGGACTGTCTTTGGCATCATGAATGGTGAATTTTACAGCTGTTGTCTTGGTGTCTGGAAGTCTGAGAATTCTTTTATAGCCAATGGTCGTCTCCTTAGCTATACTCTCCCATTCTTCATTTTCATTTTGTATTTCTAGTTCAAAAGACCTTACCCTCTGTCCCAGAGAAATATCCTCCTGAACCAAAAACCGATTAAAAGTCTTTGCTTCATCAAAGGTAATAGTAACAGTAGCAGATACCTCGCCCGAAGCAGGGCTCCAGGAAGATTCCATTTCTGGACTTAGTAGATTTTCTACAGAATATTTTCCGTTTTCGGATGACGCGGAAAGGTTACTGCTTTTCAAGGGTACTTTCTGGCTGAAATCCTCCTTCACCTTATCAACCAATTTCATCAGCTGTGCTACATCATTTCCATGAATTTGCCCTGTTTTGTCCACTGGGAAATTTAGTAATAATGAGCTATTTCTTCCGATACTGTTATAGTAGATCTCCAATAACTGTGGAAGAGATTTCACTTTATGGTCTTCATATGGGTGGTAATACCAACCCGGTCGAATAGATACGTCTGCTTCTGCCGGCACCCAATGGCTGCCATTTTCTTGCCCGGGAGAATATTTTTTTGAATATTCCGGCATTCCTCCATAAATCGAATCTCTCAAAAGATTGGACCATGTAGACTCATAAGCGAACCCATGCTCGTTACCTACCCATCTAACATCAGGACCAGCATCTCCAAAAATCACAGCATTAGGCTGAAGCTCACGAATAATAGCAAAAGTTGTAGGCCAGTCATAGTAACTTTTCTTATCCACCCTACGTTCTTCATTGGCTCCTCCATAATATCCTGAACCACCATTAGCCCCATCAAACCAAACCTCAAAAACCTCCCCATAATTGGTAAGAAGCTCCCTTAACTGCTCCCTAAAAATAGCAACGTATTTGGGCGTTCCATAATCTGGGTTGTTTCTGTCCCAAGGTGAAAGGTAAACCCCAAACTTAAGGCCTTCAGCTCTAAATGCCTCTGCCACCTCTTTGATAATATCGCCTTTGCCATCTTTCCAAGTAGCATTTTTTACAGAATGCTCGGTGGTGGCAGTGGGCCAAAGGCAAAAACCATCATGGTGTTTAGCGGTAATAATTATCCCTTTCATCCCGGCCTCTTTACAAACCTTCGCCCACTGTTTTGGATCGAAATCTGTAGGGTTAAACATGGAAGGATCCTCATCACCCATGCCCCATTCCATATTCGTAAAGGTATTCATGTTAAAATGGGCAAAGGCATAAAACTCCAACCCTTGCCAAGCAAGCTGTCTTCCATGTGGAATGGGTAAAACAGGGGTCAATGGGTCAGTTTGGGGTGACTGGCACCCTGCACAAATAATAATTGAAAGGCCAAGAAGTAATAGATTACGCATCATGATTGTTTTTTTGATATTGGGAAGGTAAGGTGCCGTAATTATTTTTAAAGTGTTTGGAGAAATATTTAGCATTATTAAATCCTACTTTATAAGCCACCTCAGACACAGAATATTGGTTCATTGAGGAGAAGGAAACAGAAAAAATATTCTCATCATGGTTCAATTGTATCGCCCTATTTTTATCCAAGAGACCCTTTAATAAAATCCGCCCATTAATCTGCGCATTTACAGATACGGTTTTATTGAACAACTGAAACTCAGAAAACACTACTTGGGATTCAGCGTCATAAAAGGGAAAGGAAGACGGTTCTACAAAATTAAACCCGTCTGAACCGCCAAAAAAAACATTGCCTTTTTTAGATAGAAATATGGCGTTTTTATTGTGATAATCACCCTGAAGCCCATCCCCAGAATTAAAAAATCTAAATTCGGCAGTTAATAATGGCTCAGTTCTATTAATTTTTGCATGAATTAGGCCTTCTTGTGAACCTAGCCACAAATCCCCCACATTGTCCACTACCAAACTGACCAAAAATTCATTTTTCAACCCATTGGATTGATTAAAGACGATAAAACAAAATGTTTGCTCATCAAAATAGCACAAGCCCTTGTTTGTGCTGACCCAAATTATACCATGCTTGTCTTTGATAAGGTCAGAAACTTCATTGCTACTCAAACCAGACGAATCTTGTGAATTCCCAGGATAATGCTTCTGGTATCCTATTTCTGGGTTAAATACGTCAATTCCATTGATCCCCGCTACCCAAATATTAGCATTGTCCTCTTCAGCTATGCCTGTGATGTATAGGTTATTGAGTGGCAATCCCCCACCCGATTCAGTATACTGGACAAAAGACTTATTTTCCCGATCCAGCCAAAACAGTCCTTCTCTGAGTGTGCCTATCCATAATCTATTTTTACTGTCTTCAAATATGTTCCAAACATTACTGTTCTTTAATCCAGCTAGATTATCCAAATCAGGTTTTAATTTTAAATTATAATTTTGGTTAAGACCAACGATCTCATCAATTGAAACATGATGTATAACTTTGAGGGAATTACCTGACAGAATGTCAATGGTTCCGTTGTCATACACCCGCCAAAAATTTCCTGTCGGATCCTCTTGAATATCTGTGACATTATTGTGACTCAAACTACCCTCCAGCGTAGACTTGCTTATAAGGTATAGCGATTCATCTTTGCTTCGATTATATATTGAGAGTCCATCATAGGGGTGTAAAAACCAAAACCGGTCTTGGGAATCTACAAATACTTTACTAATCTCTTTACTTTTTAATTTATAGCGGTTTTTAATCGCATCAAAATCCTCAACAAAAACCCCTTTATCCTTTAAATAAACGTTAAAAATAGCTTGAACATGATCACTGGAAAGATTCTGCTCCGATCGAAGCTTCCTTAACTTAAACTCCTGAGCTGAAAGCCTTGTAAAACCTAAAAACATAGTGAGCAGCAGAAAGAGCAAACGATTCATAATATTAAGTTAATGACTATAAGGCAGAATTAAAATCATCTCGAATATATATTACGTTTCTGCCCAATTCAATCCATTTCTTATTTTCTAATTGTTTGAGTAATCTTGAAATCACCTCCCTTGATGTACCCAATTCATTTGCGATTTCCTGATGTGTGGTAGCAAGTTCATTGGTTTTTAGTTGCTTCATTTTGGTTACCAAATAGCGCATCAATCGCTCATCCATACGCTTGAAGGCTACTGCATCCAGTGTCTTTAATAATTCTTGGAATTTTATCCTGTAAGAGTCCGTAACATAATTTTTCCACTGCTTGAATTCCTCTGTCCATTTTTCATGCTTGTCTACAGGAATATTAAGGAGCACACTATCCTCCTCCGCTACAGCTCTGATTTCACTTGGCCTAATGGAAGAACAACATGTGAGTGATAAAGCACAAGTTTCTCCGGGATCAATATAATACAACAACAGTTCCTTACCATCTTCATCTAAGCGCAAAACTTTTATACTTCCACTTAACAAGATTGGAACCATCTTAATGAATTGGCCTGGCTCTATTATCGCCTTCCCGCTTTTTATTTCTGTGATTTTTCCTTCACTTGCGAGTGCCTCCAAAAGACGTAAATCTGAAAAAAATGGTAAAAAGGCAGGTAAGTTTTCTTTAGCAATCATATCTTCTTATTAATTTTCTTGTGATTTATCCAATGCGAGGGCATTGGCTTTATTAAATTCGTAAACCAATACAAAAAACAATAAATGGATCATCTGAGAGGGCAAAGCGGACCAATTTTCTATTAAACTAGTCCCACCTATCAAGGTAAGCATTAGAATGCTACCTCCAATAGCCGCACGTTTCGTTTGCCAGCCCAGCACCAAAAGTAGCCCCAACAGAAATTCTATAAAAGGCAATGCAAAACTAAATGGGATTAACAGGAAGTTGGGTAAGAGTGAATCCTTAAAGTTATTAAGCATACCTTCGCTAAAAGCCATAAGTTTTGGAATCCTGACCAATCCATGGCCCAACATACTAATTCCTATCCCTAACCTAATAAATACAAAAGAAATTGATTTCATAAAACGCTAAATTTTGTTTAAAAATGAAATAGGTATTAGTCATTCGATTACTTGGTGAATTCACTTCGAAATCAACTACTTGGTCGTTATCTCAACTTCACCTTAGAGAAGCTTGACCTCAACCTTCAAATGGCTTGTTTTTCCTTTTATTACACCACTTCCTGAGAAGAGCCAGGAATTCCCATTTCATAATACGGGTTAAAAATAATTTTTACAAATTACAGAATCGATCATTCTTCTTGGCTATACTACCTATTTTTAATCCCACATTTCAATCGAAGGTGCTAGGTCAGCTGAAGTGCCAACATTTTAGGTAGCAAAATGAAGGAAATAAATGGAAAAACTACTATTTAACACATGTTTTCCTTTTGCAACGTTTTTTAACCAAAAAAACCCCAACCCTAAGGGTTGAGGTTTACATATGAAATAGTGAAAATTCAATTAATACCTGTAATAATCAGGTTTAAATGGACCTTTTATGCTCACACCAATATATTCCGCTTGATCGTCAGACAACTGGTCCAATTCTACACCTAATTTCTTAAGATGTAATTCAGCAACCTTTTCATCCAAATGCTTTGGAAGCATATAAACGCCTGGCTTGTACTGGTCTGTATTGTTCCACAATTCCAATTGCGCCAATGTCTGGTTGGTAAATGAATTGGACATTACAAACGATGGATGACCTGTAGCACAACCTAAGTTCACAAGCCTTCCTTCTGCAAGGACAATTATATCATTGCCATCTATATTGTATAAATCTACTTGAGGTTTTATCTCATCTTTGGTATGTCCATAATTACCATTGAGCCATTCCATATCAATCTCATTGTCAAAATGGCCAATATTACATACAATCGCCTTGTCCTTAAGGGATCTGAAATGAGCTTCTGAAATGATGTCTTTATTTCCTGTCGCTGTCACAACAATATCTGCTTCTTTAACCGCATCAATCATTTTCTTTACCTCAAATCCATCCATGGCCGCTTGAAGGGCACAAATAGGATCAATTTCGGATACTATCACCCTTGCTCCAGCTCCACTAAGTGAAGCTGCAGATCCCTTTCCTACATCACCATAGCCTGCTACTGCAGCTACTTTTCCTGCCATCATAATATCAGTTGCTCTTCTTATAGCATCTACTAAAGATTCCTTACAACCGTATTTGTTATCAAATTTAGATTTGGTAACAGAATCGTTTACGTTTATAGCAGGAATTGGTAATGTACCATTTTTCATCCTTTCATAAAGTCTATGAACTCCAGTGGTTGTTTCTTCCGAAAGCCCCTTGATATTAGCTACCAATTCGGGATATTTATCCAATACCATGTTGGTCAAATCACCACCGTCATCCAAAATCATGTTCAAAGGTGCTTTTTGCTCTCCAAAAAAGAGCGTTTGTTCAATGCACCAATCAAAATCTTTCTCTGAAAGCCCTTTCCATGCATATACACTAATACCTGCCTCAGCAACTGCAGCTGCAGCATGATCTTGAGTTGAGAAAATATTACAAGAAGACCAAGTAACTTCAGCACCTAAAGCGACCAAGGTTTCGATCAATACCGCGGTTTGTATCGTCATGTGAAGACATCCTGCAATTCTGGCACCTTTTAAAGGTTGGGATTCCCCAAACTCTTCTCTAAGTGCCATTAGTCCAGGCATTTCACTCTCTGCAAGTCGGATTTCTTTACGTCCATAGGCTGCAAGTGATAGATCCTTAACTTTATACTGAACGTATTCCTGTGTTTTCGTTGCTGACATATTTTATATTGTATAGTTTCTAGGAAAATTTTGACAAATTTAGTTATAAGTAAACACAAATGAAAATCAGTCCTTTTTAATTAACCTGATTTGTTTGAGCTCATAACTTTTAACCTGTCCATTTTGTTTACACATTTCAAGGTGACCATAATTTCCAATACCAATAATTTTACCGGTAAAGATTTCACCATCATCATAGGTTGCCCACTCACCAAACAGATAAAGTAATTTTTGATAATTCTCCATTATGGATTTAAATGATTCATTTTTTAAGTGGAGGTATTGTTTCTCTACCCTTTCTAAAATTTCATTTAAAACTTCATTTAAATCAAATTTATCCCCTGAAATGCTTTTCAAAGAAATAGCATTCTCTACCTTGAAATCGATTTGATTGACGTTGATACCCACACCCGCGACAGTGCTTTCTAAAAACCTTCCTTGCAAACGATTTTCTATTAGCATTCCTCCTAACTTTTGGTGATCAAGAAAAAAATCGTTAGGCCACTTTACTTTTATGCCTTCCACGAATCGGTTAAGGCCTTCCTGAATTCCAATGGCAACAGCCATATTAAGCATAAACTGCTCATCAATTGACAAAAATGTCGGAAAAAAAACCATGGAAAACGTCAGGTTATAACCTGGCTGTGATTCCCATTGACTTCCTCGTTGCCCTTTTCCTCTGATTTGTTTTCGGGTGATGATGACAGTACCTTCTTTTGCCAACCCCGATCGAACCATAGAAAGGGCAACTTCGTTAGTAGAATGACAGTCTGTCAGGTTTACTATTTCTTTTCCTAAAAAAACGGTATTGGCAAGGATTTTATGCATCTATAATTAGTTATTTAATCCCATAATCTGGATATTTATTGTTTCATCTCAAGTTATGGATTAAAAGTAAATAAATTTAAAATACACCATAAATAAACATATGACGGCAGAAGAGCTGTGCAAAGTTATAGTAAAAGGAATGGAAGATAAAAAGGCTTCTGACATCGTAATGATGGACTTAAGGGATATCTTTAGCACAATGACTGATTTTTTTGTGATTTGTTCAGCCACATCCGACACACAGGTGGATGGTATTTCCAACGCGATTGAAGAAGAAGTTTACAAGACGAATAAAGAAAAACCTTGGATGAGTGAAGGAAAAAGCACCAGCCAATGGGTTCTATTGGACTATGTAAATGTAGTCGTACATATTTTCTTAAAAGATAAGCGGGAATTTTACCAATTGGAGGAGCTGTGGGGTGATGCGAAAATCACCAAAATAAATCCTCAATAACCTCAATTAGATAAAAACATTCTTTTATCTAATTCGTTTAAAAAAAAATTTAAGCTTTAAAAATATCGATATGAGTAATAATAAATCTAAAAAATTTGTTCCAAAATCTCCCCAAAAACCAAATTTTCAACTTTGGTTGATTATTACTGCGGTAATCGTCCTTATTGGAGTTACTTGGTTTAATCAAAATACGGCCACCGTTGAAATTACAATGAAGCGTTTTGAGGACATGGTTTTAAGTAACGATGTTAAAAAAGTAACCGTCATATTTAACCAAAACTATGTAGAAGTAACTCTCAAAGAGGAAGCCCTCGAAAACCGAAGGTATAAAGACGAACTTGAGGGACAAAACAGTTTTTCCAATTCTACAGGACCACAGTATAAAATTAAAATCGCTTCAGTTGATAACTTCATAGAAAATTATACACAACTGGAGGAAAAATTACCAGAAAGCGAAAGAATAGGTTATTCTGCAAAAGAGGAAGAAAGTTGGGGCAATTGGATTTCAAGCTTTGGCTTCCTGATTTTAATATTCTTCCTTTTCTGGATGATGATGCGTCGAATGTCCGGACCAAGCGGACCAGGTGGGCAGATCTTTAATGTCGGCAAATCCAAAGCTAAGTTATTTGATGCGGAGAACAAGGTGAAAATTACCTTTGACAATGTTGCAGGCTTGGACGAGGCGAAAGAGGAAGTAGAGGAAATTGTAGAATTTCTTAAGACACCAGACAAATTCACTAAGTTAGGTGGGAAAATACCAAAAGGCGCCCTATTGATAGGCCCTCCCGGTACTGGTAAAACATTATTAGCCAAAGCAGTGGCAGGAGAAGCGGGTGTACCTTTCTTCACCCTATCAGGTTCTGATTTCGTTGAGATGTTTGTAGGTGTAGGTGCTGCTAGGGTACGTGACCTATTCAAGCAGGCCAAAGAAAAAGCCCCTTGTATCATTTTCATAGATGAAATAGATGCAATAGGTAGATCAAGAGGTAAAGGCCAGATGCCTGGATCCAATGATGAGCGAGAAAACACACTTAACTCGCTTTTGGTAGAAATGGATGGGTTTGGTACAGATTCAGGTGTAATTGTACTTGC
>Ga0222651_1000449_pt1 | contig 26138 bp, 16 predicted proteins | sample AntAcemetagen369_FD_179855 | JGI IMG/M metagenome (GOLD analysis project Ga0222651, IMG submission 179855) | Saline water microbial communities from Ace Lake, Antarctica - #369 | ecosystem: Environmental > Aquatic > Non-marine Saline and Alkaline > Saline | place: Antarctica: Ace Lake...
TCCACCACGTGGGTCGGGCTTTACGCCCGACATCCCCTGCCTCTCCGCCCCGTCCCCCCCAGCTCCGAACGTAACACGCGGCGTTGCCCGCCGCCCCGCCGCCGGCCGCCTCCGCCGCCGCAACACCGCCAGAGTCCATCACCTCCCAGTTTACCTCCTCAATCACCGGAATCGCGCACAAGGAATATCATCGGAGCCCAATTCATCGCGAGACGAGGCGCAATGACGGTCCGCTTGCTCTGGCGGGAAACCCGTCCCAAATAACGCTCCATGTCACGATCCGCGCGCATTCCGCTTTCCGTTCTTGATCTCGCCCCCGTGCTGACCGGTCGCGACGCCGCCGATGCGTTCCAACGCAGCCGTGACCTCGTCCAAACCGCCGAGCGCCTCGGCTATCACCGCTATTGGGTGGCCGAGCACCATAACATCCCCGGGTTGGCTAGTGCCGCCACCGCCGTCCTGATCGGACACCTCGCCGGCGCAACGTCCCGCATCCGGGTCGGCGCAGGCGGGATCATGCTCCCCAACCACTCCCCCCTGGTGATTGCCGAACAATTCGGCACCCTCGAATCGATATATCCCGGACGGATCGACCTCGGTCTCGGCCGGGCCTCCGGCAGCGATCAGGCGACAGCCATGGCGTTACGGCCGGAACGCGTCCGGCCGGAAAACCAATTCGAACGACTGCTGCAGGAGTTACAGCACTACTTCGCCAAACCCGCGCCCCACCAAGCCGTTCAGGCCGTCCCCGGCGCCGGATTGGACGTGCCCCTTTGGCTGCTCAGTTCGAGTGGCTACAGCGCAAAGTTGGCGGGGCAGCTCGGACTGCCTTTCGCCTTCGCTAGCCAGTTCGCCCCAGCGCAAATGCTCCCCGCGTTGCAACTCTATCGGGCGGCCTTTGTGCCGTCCGGAGTGATCCCGGCGCCCTACGCCATAGTGGCGATCAACGTAATCGCCGCCGACACCGATGCCGAAGCACACCGATTGGCCACCTCGCACCAGCAAAGCTTCCTCAACCTCATCCGGGGCCAACCCGGCAAGCTGCCTCCGCCAACTGAATCAATGGAGGGTCACTGGTCCTTCGCCGAACGGCAGGCCGTGGAGGAGATGCTGAGCGCGTCCATCGTCGGCGGACTGAGACACCGTGCGCAACAAACTCGCGGCGTTTGCCGAAACCACCGGGGCCGATGAAATCATGATCAACACTGCGATCCACGATCACGCCGCCCGCAAACGTTCCTATGCAATCACGGCCGACGCATGGAGTATCCCCACCGCGGTCGCTTAACGTGGCGTCGGGCGACGGGTCGTTACTCATGACACTTTCGGTCGGGCTGAAGAGATCAGACGGGCTAGGGACGTTTTGTAACTACCTCAGTATTTTCAATGTAACCTGTCACGACATGCCCACGTTGGATGGCCACCCCGTTTGATTGCCGCCGTATATCTTTGTCGCGTCACTTTGGGTTTCTCTTTTTAAAAGACTCCCGTGTCCAATTCTCTCCGGCCCGATCAAATGAAAAATTTTATCAGCAACGAAACCGATCACACGCTCAATAAACGGTTGTCTGAGATTATCGGATTAAGCCGAGAGCTTAAGTTCCTCGTCGGGTTCTTCTATTTCTCAGGTATCCGTGAACTTTACGACTCCCTGAAAAGTTCTGATCAAATCGTCGTCAAAATTCTAGTGGGGTTACAAGCAGACAGAAGTTTAGGCGTGCTGGTTGAACACGGGCGTGACGCGGCGAAATCTGACAATGAAGGCGCCGAGCAATTTTTCGATTCCTTGCGCATCGCCTTAAAAGGATCCGAGTTTGATACACAGGACTTTGCCGAGCAGACGGGCTTCTTCCTTCAAATGATTCGCGAAGACCGATTGCAGATTCGCAAGACATTGGAGCCCAATCACGCGAAGCTCTATTTGTTTAATCTAAAAGATGAGCACCGCCTTCTACGTGAACGACTTTTTATCACTGGCAGCAGTAATCTAACTAAAGCGGGATTAGTCAGCCAACGAGAGTTTAACGTTGAGATCGCAGACTACGGAACGGAAGTCGCTGAAGAATTCTTCGATGAACTTTGGGCAGACGCCATCGAGATCACCGAAGTCGCTGACCTCAAGATGCGCCTCTTGCAAATCTTCGCCGACGAAACCCTCGTCGCCGATGTGACTCCTTACGAGGCCTACGCGCTCGTCATCCAAAAATATGCTCAGCTGCAGGAGGCTAAGGAGGTGCCTCCCTCTGCCATCGAAGCGCTGAAGGCGGCAGGCTACATTCCTTTTCGCTACCAACTCGATGCAGTCCGGCAAGGGCTCTCCATTCTTGAAACCCACAACGGCCTCATTGTGGCCGATGTGGTGGGCTTGGGGAAATCCGTCATCGCCTCGCTCATAGCCAAGAGCCTCGGGCAGCGCGGGATCATCATTTGTCCTCCGGGACTGGTCGGGGATAAGAACCACACCTCCGGCTGGAAGAAGTATGTCTCCGATTTTAAACTCGAACGATGGGAAGTCCGTTCCTGTGGCGACTTGGAATCCATCACTGAATTCGTCGGCGAACAGGGCCGCGACGTCGAAGTCGTCGTGATCGACGAAGCGCACCGGTTTCGCAATCAGGATTCGCAGCACTACGAGCTTCTCAGTCGTATTTGTCGCAACCGAAAAGTCATCCTGCTGACCGCGACACCTTTCAACAATTCACCCGGCGACATCTTTTCCCTGCTCAAGCTGTTTACCGTGCCCGGAAAGTCGACTCTGACACTTTCCGATGACCTCGATCTACGCTTTGCAGAGTATCGTGGTATTTTCAGGCGTCTAAGCTACATCCGCAAAAACCACAACTCGCCCGATCCTAAGAAGTCTGAACAAGCAGCCGCATACTACGCTGTGCTCTTTGATTCGCCGGTCATTGACCTCCGTAAAGTGGATGTCCGTGCCAAGAGACTGTCGCAGGAGATCCGCTCTGTCATTGAGCCTGTCACGATTCGACGCAACCGCTTGGATCTGCGCCAAGATCCACACTACAAGGAAGAGATTTCTGAACTTTCCGAAATCGCAGAGCCGGAGGAACTGTTCTTCGAGCTGAATGCCGAACAGTCCGCATTTTACGACACCGTCATAAACGACTACTTTGGCGATGAAGCGCGATTCACTGGCGCAATCTACCAACCCTATTTCTACGAATCCGGAGCGGACGCGGATGCCAAACTGGATGAGGAGAGCAACCGTGAAGCTCTCTCGCAGCGCAATCTCTTCGGCTTCATGCGTCGTTTACTCGTGAAGCGTTTCGAGAGCTCATTTTCTGCCTTCGAGTGCAGTATCGCCAGCTTTCTGCGGATTACCGAAAAGGCGCTCGCATTTATCGAAGGCACGGACTGCTACGTCTTGGATCGTAAGCTACTCGAAGATTTTTCCGAAATGGATGCCGACGAGATCGAGGCTGAGCTCGAACGCTTCGAGGCGCGTATGGACGAAGAAGGGGCCGAACGTAAGCATAAGGATCAAGTCTATCGCCTAAAGGACTTTGCCCAACGCGATGCTTTTCTTGCCGATATCAAGGCGGATATCGAGCTCTTCCGCGAAATCCAAAGCGAGATCGCCAAGCTCGACCTGCTGCAACCAGACCCTAAGGCGGACTGCTTGATCCATGCCTTGCGTCAAACGCTCAACAAGAAGCCGAAGGCCGGAGAGCCCAAACGAAAGATCATTATCTTCTCCGAATATGTGGATACTGTCCGCTACCTCAGCCCTCTGCTGGAAAGGGCTTTCAAAAGCCGAGTCTTCACCGTGGCTGGGCCCTTTGGCGCCGGGAAAGAGCGCGAAATGCTAGCCAACTTCGATGCTTCGGTTCCCGATGCGAAACAAGCAGATGACTACGACATCTTGCTCGCCTCCGATAAAATATCGGAAGGCTTCAATTTAAACCGCGCTGGCCTGGTCGTGAACTACGATATCCCTTGGAATCCCACCCGGGTCATCCAGCGCGTTGGTCGCATCAACCGTATCAGTAAAAAGGTCTTCAGCGCGTTGCAGATCCAGAACTTCTTCCCCACCGAAAAGGGAGCCGATATTGTGAAGAGCCGCCAGATCGCTGCCGACAAGATGTTTATGATTCACAATACGCTGGGCGAAGACGCACAGATATTTTCTGCCGACGAGATCCCGACCGCCTCCGCTCTTTACAGCAAAGTCACAGCCAAGCCCGAGGAAAACGGCACCGAAAGCAGTTTTACGGAGATTCGCCGCCTGCTCGCCGAGATCGAAGCGGAACATCCCGAAGTCTTGGAGAAGGTCCAGAAATTTGCCCCACGCGTGAAGACCGCCAAGCAATCCGATAACGACTGGCTCACCGTCTTCACCCTCAAAGGCCGCGACCTCTTTGCCCAAGGCCGCCCCGAAGCCGGAGCCGAAGCCGAGGAGATCCCGCTCGAAGACGCCATCGAGCTCATCCGCTGCCAGTTCGAGACCCCGCGCGAAAACTTTAGCGCCGCTTTCTGGGAAGATTATGCCGGCGTGCGCGATTTCAGAAAAAAGCACGCCAACAACCCGAAACAAAACAGCACCGAGGCCAAAGCGATCAACGTGGTCAACGCCTTCATCGCGCACCCCGAACTGAGCCCGCTCCATAACTTCCTTAAATCCCTCCGCGAAGATATGGCGGAATATAAGACGCTGCCGACTAATACCCTCCGGCGTATCTCCGAGATCGGCACCAAAGTTGAAAAAGCCAAGAAGACCTTCTCCAGCCTCCGGGCAGAGCTCGGCACCGACTACCTGGAACAACTCAAAGCCCGGATCGGCGCACTGAACGAAGAAGTCATCATCGCAGTAGAAAACCAGAAAGGTATCGAGTGACGCAGACTGGGAGAGTATCAACCGACTCAACCGTAAAAGCAGCGGTCGAGAGTTCCCGCTATCTCGCATTTTTTGATGAATGCGGCGATCACTCACTCAAGAACATTGACCGAGATTTTCCGGTATTCGTGCTCGCGACTATAGTGATCGAAAGAGATGTCTATGTGAAACAGGCGGTGCCAGCCTTTGCCGCACTCAAGGTTGAGTCGTGGAGCCACGAAGGCGTCAACATCCACAACCGCGAGATTCGTAAAGCGACTGGAGATTTCAGCTTCCTGCAAAATGCGACTCAGCGAGCCACATTTCTACCGAAGATTAGTGCACTGGTCGAAGGGATCCCCTTTCACCTCTTCATCACCGCGATTCGAAAGGACCAGCACTTGAAGCGATACGGCGCCATCGCCGACAACCCGTATCAACTCGCACTCAAGTTCACGATGGAGCAAATCGTTCACCTATTGGAACGCACCGGGGAAACTGCCTTGCCCATCATAGCCGAAGCACGTGGAGCCAATGAGGACAAGGAACTGGAGTCGGCTTTCTATCGAGTCATGACGCACGGCACAGACTTCGTCAGCGCGAGCCGCTTCAACCAGTTGAACTGTCCGATCACTTTCAGGCGAAAATATGATAACATCGTCGGCACGCAACTGGCCGACCTTTGTGCCCATCCATCCGCGCGGAAAATCCTTTTTCCCCAAAAGCCAAATATCGCGTTCAACTCCGTGCAGCCGAAACTCTATCAGCAGACAGGAGTCTTCGGCTGGAAAGTCTTTCCGTAAAGACAAATAAGCGGCTCCGGAAAACCAGAAACCGCTTACCGACCGAGCATTCCCAGTCCATGCCTTAAACAGGCCATAAGCGCCGCTCTCAGTCAATCTCAAATCATCTTTAAACCCTCTAGCGAGCAGGCTTTCACCATTCAAAATTCACTCTGCATACTCCGTATCCTATGCCCGCCGCATCCAACGAAAAACTAAACGACCTGATCCAAGACTGCTCGCTCCGATCTGCTCAAGCCTGCTTCCGCAGTCTCTGCCCGAGCAGCTTCGAACGGGTGACAGAGCCCCTCGAAAATCCCGATACCGAGCGCTTTGGCGACTTCCAGCTGTTTGGACAGCTTCCCTTCGATACGCGCACGCTGCTCTTTGCCTACACCGAAGTCAAAGTTGAGCTGACCGAACGCGCCTGCCGTAAAGCTCAGTTCGACGCCGCCCGCGCCATCCTGAAGGCGCGTCCCACTGCCGATGCCGGTATCTTCATCTTTCGCGGACTCAACGGAGCCTTCCGCCTGAGCCTGATCAGTAAGATCTACAAGGGAGCCAAAGCCGAGTTTTCTCACTTCCGCCGCTACACCTATTTCGTCGATCCCACCACGGAGGGTAACGGCACCTTCATCCGCCAAATCGAAGGCTGCGCCTTCGACTCATTGGAGACCATTCAAGAGGCGTTCTCAGTCGAGGCGATCAATAAGGATTTCTACAAGGAACTCGCCAACTGGTATTTCTGGGCGCTCCCGCAGGTCGAGTTTCCCGCCGACCTCGAGCCCGACGACGAAAAGCGCCGCGCCACCGGACTCATCCGGCTGCTGACCCGCCTCATCTTCTGCTGGTTCCTCAAGGAAAAGGGCCTCATCCCGGAAAAGCTCTTCCACCCCGCCGATCTCGAAAAGCTCCTCATAGGCTTCGATCCCGAGAGCGAGACCAGCTCCACCTACTACCAGGCCATCCTGCAGAACCTCTTCTTCGCCACCCTCAACCAACGCATGGGAAAAAGTGGTAAGGGCAAGGTCTACCGTGTCTTCGCCAAGGATGAGGGCTTTCTGAAGAACCGCGCCACCTACGACATCAACAACCTCTACCGCTACGAGGCCCTGTTCCGCGAGGGACCGGAAGCCGCCCTCGCGCACTTCGCCGACATTCCCTTCCTCAACGGCGGCCTCTTCGAGTGCCTCGACCGCACCGAGGAAAGTAGCCCCGACAATCCTGTCGGAGGATCTTCAGGGAACAGGGACAGGATTGTCCCTGCCACTTTCAAAAAACTCTACCTCGACGGCTTCTCCCGCAACCCCAAGAAACGCCCGACCGTCCCCGACAGCCTGTTCTTTGGCACCGAAAGGATTGTCGATCTCTCAGTTCCATTCAATGACACCAAGCGAAAGCGGGAAAAAGTCACCGGCCTCATCTCCATCCTGAACCGCTACAAGTTCACCATCGTTGAGAACACCCCTATCGATCAGGAAATCGCCCTCGACCCCGAACTCCTCGGCAAAGTCTTTGAAAACCTCCTCGCCTCCTACAACGAGGAAACCAAGACCACCGCCCGCACGCAGACCGGCTCCTTTTACACCCCGCGCCCCATCGTAGATTACATGGTGGACGAGTCCCTCAAAGCCCACCTGGAGCGCAAGGTAGCCGAGACAATCCTGTCTCGGTCTCCTGCAGAGACTGGATTGTCTCTGCTACCCTACAACCCAGACGCACCCACCAATAAAACCCGACAGAATCTCCCCCACTGGACACAAGATGGCACCACCTACTGGATCACCTTCCGCCTAGCCGATTCGCTCCCTCAGACAAAACTCACCGGATGGAAAGCGGAACGGGACGCCTGGGCAAAACACCATCCCGAGCCGTGGTCTGAATCCGATTGGAAAGAATACAACGAGCGCTTCGGCGACCGGCTTGAGACATGGCTCGATGCCGGAGAAGGAGAATGCCACCTCCGCCGCTCCGATGTTCGTGGCCTCGTGGAAAAGTGCCTCACCCACTTCGACGGGGAACGTTACGACCTTCACGATTGGGTGATCATGCCCAACCATGTCCATCTGCTCATTCGTCCGCGCGAAGGTCACGTTCTCTCGAAAATCATGCAGGGCATCAAAGGCGTGAGTGCCAAGGAGTGCAACGCGCTGCTGAACCGGACCGCACAACCATTCTGGCAGGAAGAATCCTTCGATCATATTGTTCGCAGTGAGGCGCAGTTCCATCGCTTCCTTCGTTACATCGCGGATAATCCATTGAAGGCAAAGTTGGAGGATGGTGAGTTTTCCCAGAGTGGCCGAGACAATCCTGTCTCGGTCTCCCCTCCAAATTCGCGAAAAAGCAGCTCCGACAATCCTGTCTGCGTCCCTCCACAAACCGAGACAGGATTGTCTCGGCTACGCTCCAAGCTCGACCAACTCTTCACCTACACCGAGGAACCCCATCAGTTCACCCCCGACGAAGTCGCCACCCTCATCGCCGCCATCGATGAGGTCAAAGTCCTCGACCCCGCCTGCGGCTCCGGAGCCTTCCCCATGGGCGTCCTCCACAAGCTCGTCACTATCCTCGGCAAGCTCGATCCCGACAACGACCGCTGGAAGCAGACCCAACTCGCCAAGCTCGACTCCGCCCCCATGCGCGAACAGCTCGAAGCCGCCTTCGCCGACAACGACGACGACTACGGCCGCAAGCTCTACCTCATCGAAAACTGCCTCTACGGCGTGGACATCCAGCCCATCGCCATCCAGATCACGAAACTTCGTTTCTTTATTTCGCTCGTCTGCGACCAAAAGACCAACCGGAACAAGAAGGACAACCACGGCATCCGCCCGCTGCCCAATCTGGAAACGAAGTTCGTAGCCGCGAACACGCTCATTGGTCTGCCGATTCCTGAGCCAGATCTATTCATCAAAAACCTGATCGAACCCATCGAAAAAGAAATCGAGCAGGTCTACCACAGTCACTTCAACATCCAGCGTCGCGACCAGAAAATTACCCTGCAAAAGCGAATCAAGTCGCTCCGTCAAAAACTCTCCGAGGCACTTGTCCATGGCTTGGGAGCCAACAAGAACTCGGATGTTTCAAAGAAGGCTCAGCACCTCGCCGATTGGGATGCCTTCGACCCGCAGGCCTCTGCCGACTTCTTCGATCCACATTGGATGTTTGGACGTTCGTTGGCAGACGGGTTCGATGTGGTTCTGGGCAATCCCCCTTACATCGGAGAAAGTGGCCACAAAGAGCTATTTCGGAGGACGAAGGAAGGCTTCTTGGGTCAGTTCTACATGGGGAAAATGGATTATTTTTACTTCTTCTTTCATGCAGCCATCCATTACGTGAAACTGGGGGGCTGCGTGGCCTTCATTACAACGAATTACTTCACGACTGCATCAGGCGGAAGAAAGCTGCGTGCTCACATTGAAGGTGCAGCCACAGTTGAGAAAATGGTCAATTTTGGTGAACTCAAGATATTTGAGGCGGCTCTCGGTCAGCACAATCTAATTACCATACTATCAAAACGGCAGTCTAATGCTCTTGCGAAGACATGCGAAACTAGACGCACCGGAATGTCTGACGCAGAACTCTTGGACTCCATTTTGAGGTGGGATGATACCGAAACAAACTACTTTCAGGTGTCACAGTCTGATCTTTTCAACGGTGATAATCGATACATCAGACTTACATACCAGTCGGTTGAGTTGCCGAATGGGCAGATCGGCATGAGCGGCATCTTGGACGTGGTCGCAAACGCTGGCATTTCTCTCGGTTCAATCGCCAGTATCAATCAAGGTGTGGTAAGCGGCTGCGATTACGTGTCTAAACAGAATATTGGGAGACTGTCCGCGAGTGCAGGCATTCATCTAAAAGAAGGCATATTTGTTTTCGATTACGACAATCCAAGTGACACACTGAACTTGTCGCGATTCTCGAGTGAAGAGAACTTATTACTCAGGCATTTCTATAAAAATTCGGACATCGAGCGCTACCGCTCCTCAGACTCAACAACGAAAAGATTGCTCTACATTGGTCGTGACAAAACGGACCTACGCGATTACCCTGAAGTTCTCGGCCACTTAAGGCGATTCAAGGACATACTTGACGAAAGACGCGAGGTTCAGAATGGAGTCATAAAGTTCTTCCAACTACAATGGCCTCGTGACGAGGAAATTTTTGGTGGCGAAAAAATCGTCCTACCCTACAGAACCAACACTTGCCGGTTTGCCTACAACTCCATTGAATGGTTCTGCCGTTCTGATTGCTACGTCATAACTAAGCCTGCTGCGGGTTACGATTTGTTTTTCCTGCTGGCCTTTCTTAACAGTCAAATCTGCTATTGCTGGTTGTATCACCGAGGCAAGCGGAAGGGGAAGATGCTGGAAATGTTCCGGACTCCACTGGCGGAAATACCTATTCCACGGACTTCTGGTTCCTCACATTCACTTTTGAGTAACCTTGCACGCCTGCGAATGGCAGCAGACGGGTTACCGTCGCCCGCCAGCTTCCTCGAAGACCTCATCGACGCCTGCGTGATGGAGTGTTACTTCCGCGAGCACATGGCCGAGCGCGACTTGCTCTTCCAAGATACGGTGGCTGAAGCCATGAAGGACTACACCCCCGACGCCACAGAAACCGAGCAGCTCGCCTACATCGAAACTTTTCAGCATCGCCTGATCGAGGCAAAGATCCCCGAACGCATTACCCGCATTCCCGAAGCCAGCCCCGACCTCCTCGGCGTCATTCTGAAGGAGGGGAAGGTGTGATGTTGGACTCAAGCGAAGAAGCAAAGACACCGCAGGAGCAGCTAAAGCAAGTGCAGGCCTGGCTTGAAAAAGATATCTACCAACTCGACCAGATGGTGCAGACGCTGCAGGACTATTACACGCTCACTCCTGAAGACATACAGCACCTCAATCGCCACGCGAAACGGACGCTCCTCTCAATGTTACCGGCATTGGTGGACTCCATTTTCATCCGAATTGCACGACTCACTGAACCCGCAAAGAAGTGTGGGCATAACAATTTAACATTAGGTAGCCTTGTTCATTTGCTTAGAGACTTAGGGGAGACGAAAAAAGCAGACTACACTCACGAGCTTTTGAAGAAAGTCCAGGATCAGTCCAACTCGATACGTGAAGATCATCGTAATAAGACTTATGCGCACGTCGACTTTTCGGTAGCTATGGGTTCCAAGCCATTGCCTCCAATACCAGTTCAACTCTTACGCGATGTAACCGACTCAATAGAGATCCTTATTACCAAAGCAACAGGATCGGGCTATAGTTTCAAGGCAGATTCACAAGGGAATATCAAGAAACTAGCTATATGCCTGAAAGAGTATTTTGAAATGAAAACAGCGAAACGATAGCTTGATCATATGCCTAAAAAGAAGACCACCAGCGCAACTACCAACAACGACGTAGGCGAAGCCCTCGCGCTGCTCTCGGAGACCCTCGTCGACGAAGAGAAGCGAATCCGGGACGAAGGTGCCGACGCGATGAAGTCCGGCGCTTACGACACCGCCTCCGACGTGATCGACTTTGCCAAGAAGCTACTCGCGTTTCAAGGAAAGGTCGGAGCCCTGGCCGACGAATGGGAAGAACTCGAAAACGCCCGCGATGCGGCCACGCCCGAGGTGCAGCAAATCGTGAGCAAGCACTTCTTCGGGAAAAAGAAGAAAGGGTTGATCACCAACCAAGATGACTACTGCAAGCCCATCCTCGAAGTGCTCGTCGAGATGGGCGGCAAAGGCAAAACCAAAGCCGTGCTAGATCGCCTCGGTGAAAAGATGAAGGGCACCCTCAAGCCGATTGACTACGAGTGCCACAAATCAAACGACAAACAAATCCGATGGCGCAACACCGGCCAATGGGCACGTAATAAAATGGTCAACAGCGACGGCCGCATGAAGAAAGACTCCCCCAACGGCGTCTGGGAAATCTCAGCCAAGGGCCGGAAGTGGCTGGAGACAAAGTAATATGATCTAGATTTTCAGACCTCAAAAGTAAGACAATGACCCGACCTAATGACCTAATTGAACCTTCGCAATTAGAACTCCGTAACGGCTTGCGACAGGATGATGTCATTCATCGCTACTGTTCCATTAAAGAGCTCTATGTTATGCTCAGAGGTTCCTTGTCGCTGGCATGCCCTTTTATCTGGGAGGACAAATTTGAAAACCCGCTATTCAGAGCAAAATTCACCAATAGAAATGGCAAGCAGATCGATCTCCGCAAGGCGGGTCAAAAGCTATACTGCCAATGTTGGACAATCGAAAAAGAATCAGATGCGATGTGGAAACTCTTCGGGTCTCAAAGCACGGGCGTTCGAGTCACTACCTCTGTAAAAAATTTGCAGCTTCAGGCTTACAACTCGCACGATTCTTATAGGAACGAAGCGGTCTTCACTAAGATTGGGAAAATTGAATATCTTAGTGAGAGTGGAATTAAACAGAAGTTTCGGTCCAACGAAGAGTTTATAAAAAGGTTCATGGAACCCAACTGCGATGGATTTTACGACTCGCTACTGATTAAACGAACCGCGTATAGCTACGAGAAGGAAGTGAGATTGATAGTGCATGATTTCGACGATCGCTTCGGGGGCTCTGAAACCAATCGTTTATCAATTCCGATAGCCGGGACCCACTGGATCCAACATGTAACATTTGGCCCCTCGGTTGATACCGACACATTTGAGGCACATCGTGGACGGCTCCAACAAATTGGCCTAGAGAACGAAAAAATCTCCCGATCTGATTTATATGGACCACTGGAATATTCCATTTCTGTCAGCCGCTAAGCCGTGATCGTTTAAGCCCAAATTCTTGATAGCTTAGAGGCTGGCTACCTCAGGCGGGCTGGATCCCCGCCTAAAAAAAATAGTCAGCAGAAGCAGGCAGATAAGGATCAATGTGCCATTCTCGCGGTGAGATCTCTAGTCCAAACCAAACAGGGGACAGCTTCACCATTTACCATCAGTCATCGTTCTTTCCCAAGACGGCCGACTCCGCTTCCTCCACAGCATCATCAGCAGAAACCCAATCGCGGTGCCGTCGGAAGTGGCGATGGGTCAAAAGCGATCAGCACGGACGGCGGGGCAGTCCACACATGGGCGGCCTATGCCGAAAGCGCGCTTTATCGGATCTGGGCTTGCGACCAAGCCGTGCAAAATTCACCGGATGATTTTTGCCGTGCAGTCGAATCTTCTGACATCTCTCTAGTGGACCACTACTGAGCCACGTTGCAAATCCGATCCCCAACACACGCAACGCTGATATCGCACCTAACTAAGCAACGCTACGAACAGTCTCGCACGCATATCGTAATACTCGTGCATTTCGCCGAATTCACTACAACTGACAAAGCCTGACCGTTTTGATCGGCCTTTTTAATCGATCCCCTTCACCCCATCCGATTGCCTTCGAAGCGTAAGCGGTTTCCCCCTGCCTTCAACTTTTCGCTGCTGTCCCACCTGTTGCGCATGTAAACGGTGACTATGGCGCCCCACCCACCGAGTTCACCACAACCCGCAAAGCGGCCCCTCTTGGTTTCCTCTAAAATACGTTTGGAAGCTCTGCCCCTTTAAGTGGACAAAAAAACACAGGCGTCCCATAGGGAAAGGAGAATAGACAGTGGTAATCAACGAGTTACCGCCTTGAATGTTTCTATGGGATGACATGTGGCACGATTTAAGTGACCCTTGGTTTGTATTATGTTTATAACTAATAACTTAAGTTTGTATCCTATGGGATGGCTGTGACAAAAAAACTATTTCAGTGCGCATATATGCGGTAAGTTAGTTGAATGCGGACATTTTCTTGTCGCTTGAACCAAGCCCAAACAATATAAGGCTCGTTGTATCTCATATGTCACTAGATCAATCTGAAGCTGACCGGTGACTTGCCATGCCAAAAGTTTTCGCGGCAGAAGTGGCAGTTGTTGATTTTCCTAATGTTCAGGCATTCGAAGTCGAATACCCGTTAAGTGGTGTGGGGAATAGGGAGCAATTCTCGTTAGACCTCGAACGCGGCAACCGAAAACGCGCTAGGCTAAAATTTCAGACACGGTCCCGGAAAATCTACATTATTGCTCGTGTCGACATCGAAGGGCGACCCCATCGAAATCCTGTAGATGCAATTCATCGACCAAATGAGCGACTCACCGGCACTCATATCCACCTTTACCGGGAAGGCTTTGCGGATCGAGTGGCTTACCTGCCGGAAGACCTCCCCAAACTCGTTGCACCTGCTGATAATAATGATGTCTCGTGGCTTGTCGCGTTTTTACGCTTCTGTAACGTAGTGGAACTACCACAAATTCAAGAAGGGATTTAGCAATGCTTGCTGCCGAGGGAAAACGTTTAATAGATGACTATCTGGTCTGGCTGAAGGAGGGATACCACCTTGAGTCGACGGAGGAATATGCGCTTATCTCAACGCCCTTTCTCGATCCTCATAACGATGAAATCCAGATTTTTGTAGAGCGGCACGGTGACGTTTTACGTCTAACTGATGACGGATACACCGTGGCCGACCTCGGTGACATGGGGCTTGAGATTAATACCGATAAGCGCGAGGCTCATGTTCGCCAGATTTTGAATGGATTTGGGGTGAGATTGGACTCTGGTAGCCAACTTTCGGTAACTGCAACGTCACGCGACTTTCCTCAGAAGAAGCACAATCTAATCCAAGCTATTCTGGCGGTGCACGATCTAGCGGTCATGGGTCAATCCCACGTTCTCCAATTTTTCCAAGAAGACGTCGCTGCCTTTCTCCGGGAAAAACAGGTTCCATTTTTCCGAGGACTTAAACTTTCTGGACGCAGCGGATTCGATCATCATTTCGATTTTGCGTTTGCCGCAACAGGTCGCCGCCCGGAGTCCGTGATGCAAGCCGCCAACGTGCTCACCCGTGACCTTGCAACAACCGTCGCTTTTGCGGTGAATGATGTTCGACTTCAACGGGGAGGTGAAGCCTTCACAGCCTACACCATTGTTAATGATCGTGATACTAAACCGTCAGGGGACCATCTGGATGCGTTAAGCGCTTACGGTATAAAGTCGTTTCTGTGGAGTGGGCGTGAAGCCGTAGTCGCTGAATTTGGTTCCAATTAGTTCATCACATCTAGATTTGGTTTATTCTGCGTGCGTCCTTGAGACAATTTAGCTCGTGAAACTGTCTGCCTCAAGGGTCGCATGGGGTCTGGCTGAGGTTACCCAAAAATAAGGGACAGTGGGCAAAGGGAAAAACCGAAGGAGCCCCCCTATGAAAACACAAATCTCTAGGTCGTTTGACATGCGATTCGCCCAATTCCCTGTCTATTGCTTACCGACCTACTGCCTACCGCTGGTGTCCAATCTGGCCAAAACCCCTGATCACCTTTGCCCACAGCGAATCTAGGACGAAACATTCAACGCTGATTACTTAGAGATTATCGAGCATCGCTTCTGTCTGAGCGACATACCGCATGAATTCTAAGGTTTCATCCAGCAATTCGGTATCTGACCTCAGACCGATTTTTACACAGAATCTGACTCCTTCCCTATCATGCCAGGCCCGATCGATCAATTTTCGTCATTGAGGCTCCACGGATCCTTTCGCCCATTCCGCTCCAACCTTTTTTGATTGGATCGTCCCTGTGTGCAACGCGTGTAAGATGCGACAACAGGTCAATACGACGAACGGCTGACCAAATTGCGAATTCCAGAAGTTAAGCGGCTGATTGATCGATGCTTCAAACTCCTTCAGAATTTGAATCATCGACGCTTTCATTTCGCGAAACAGCTCATCCAAAGGAATCGCGGGCAGCAGCGTCGCAGGCTCATCCCCGATCAAGGCAATCCCACGCTCTCGAAGAATCCAACGCACATGCCAGTTGTTATCATGAACGGATTGTTCGGGAGTCGTGCTTCCATTATCGAAATAGTATAGCTCCTTCTTACCTACACTACTCCAATCATTGAGGTCATTAATGCTTATGTATGACCCCTCCAAATGCTTGGCAGGGTAAGAATCGATTCCATGCACTCTGGCCTGAATTGCCCGCAGATTCTTTCGGTTCTGCTCGGTCAATTTCGCTTTGATCACGATCAGGAAATCCACATCGCTATCTAAATCAAAATCGCCCGAAGCAAGTGAGCCGACCAAATAAATACCCACCAGATTTTCTGCTAGCTCTGCTTTGATTTCGGAGGCGAACGCCCCAAGCACTTCGCGTAATTCCGGGTAGGGATGATGGGATATTCTTATGCTACTAGCCAAATTCATGATGTCTTTCTTCCTGTAAGGAATGAGCATAGTTTTCATTTTGTCCTGCTGACGATAGCAACGTAAATTCAGCATACTTTGATGGGGAATATTTAGGGCAGCCTTGTCACGCCTTAGCCTTGGCGACGGAAGAAGCTCCGAGCAAAGCGAGTCAATCTCGACCGCTCTCTTCTGATTCCCCATTGACGATTTGCTCTATCATAATCGTTAATACTATAGGTGAGACTCGAGTAAAGATCCCCGGAGCAAGCTCCGGGGCATTTGATAAGACTACTTCCAACTCATCCTACCGTCATGCCATTCTCACTCAAACCCTCCCGACCAACCAAGCCGAAGCAAGCTTCGGGGTATCGGACCCAAAGGGAATCAAAACGCGATGATGATCGCTGCTAGCCTTACCCGAAGGCCGCTTTGCGGAGGCCTCTGAGAGTGGTGACCTCACCGAGGGATTCGATTTCAGGAAGTGGTCGCGGTTGAGTGCGTTTCCGTCGTCCGCTAAGTTTCTGGTAATGAGAAAGGTGTTCTTGCACAAAGGCACGCGAACCGAGCACCGCTCCATCGCTGAAGTAACGCACTCGGCAACGTAGCACGGCAGTCAGCGGCAATTCGCCTTTGGCCTTCATCACTTGCTTAAACTTATCCAGCGAAAGCTCGCGCCCCTTTGCCTGAGGACCAGAACCCCGCCCGAAGAGCATCTGACGATAGGCTCCCTGTCCGCTCCTCCACGTCTTGGTGCCGAGCACGAAGTTGAGCCCCTCGCGAGAGGCGAGATTACCCGCGACGGCCTCGGCATAGCCACAGAAGCGATAATCCTTCGGATCTTCGACAAGACCAGCGCGCACAGCATTCAAATCGATGTAAGCGGCCATCGCGGCAGATACGCGGGAGCAACCTTCCACCAACACGCTTTTGAAGCGTTCGGCCCAGAGCGTGCCATAGCGGTTATGGGATCGGTTATACCAAACCGAGAACCGTTGTTTCACTAGTTTCATGAACTGGGAAACGTCTCCCATCAGCGCGAACTGACGCTCCCGCCACTCCTGCGCGTCTTCATCTTCGGCATCTTTGAGTTTTTCGCCCAAAGCCTCCACTCGCGCCACCTGATACTTAGTCGGTTTCGGATAGAGCACGGCATAGCGACGTAGCAGTTCGTTATCAGATACGGCAGTCTTCTTCGGCACGCGGAGCAAAACGTGAAAGTGATTACTCATCAGCACATAAGTCACGATTTGGACCCCACAATACTCTGCGACTTGGCGTAATTGCTTACGCAAGATCTCCTTGGCCACGTCATCAAACAGCATCTCCCCGTTCACTGTCCGACTCATACAGTGATACACCGCCTCGCCATCACCTGCATCTACTTTGATCCGTGCTCCTCTCATGACTCCGAAACATCTTCCTCGTTAATTCGCATGTCAATCGTTTTTGACCTGTCCCTTTTAAATTCCCGAGAGCACGATTGCCTTAACGTTGCACCGACATGGCCTCAGCCAGAAGCCCAAGCGGAAGGTCGGCGTGCATCGCGTTGGACCTGATCACCTCACGGAGCCGAGCCGCTCCAACGAGGTATGGACCGTAGACTTCAAGGGTTGGTTTGTCTTGGCGGACGGCCAACGCTGCGATCCGTTGACCGTCTGTGATCGCTACAGCCGCTATATTATTGGCTGTTACGCCTGCGCCAACCAGCAGTTCAAGAGCACGCTGCGCGTCTTCAAAAAACTGATGCGCCACCATGGGGTGCCCGATATCATCCGAGTGGACAACGGCACCCCGTTTGCCTCCAACGCCCTTGGCGGGCTGTCCCAGCTGAGCATTTGGTGGATTGAGCAAGGTATCCGCGTTGAGTTTATGACCCCCGCGTCGCCACAAGAGAATGGTTCGCATGAGCGCATGCACCGGGACCTGAAGGCGGAGGCGACCAAGCCTGCCTCAAAGAACCTGAGGGCCCAGAGGAAGCGCCTGGAACGTTGGCGCCACGACTACAACCACGAGCGCCCTCACGAGAGTTTGGACATGCTTCGGCCCGCCCAAATTTACCGCAAGAGCGCTCGGCGTCTCGGCCAAAAAGACAATATGCGGTATCCCAAAGGCCATCAAACTAAGCGCGTGAGTGGCTCGGGCCATATCTCCCATGACGGGCACAGCTTCTATCTGAGCGAGATCTTTGCGCGCTGCCTAGTGAGCATCTTCGAGAACGCTAACGGAGTCTCTGAATTGCATTACGCCAACCTCCATGTCGGTAACCTTGAATACAGCTTCGACGATCCGTATCGCCCAGGACCTGGCGTCATCAGTCCGAAGAAATGTCCCCGGCGATCCCATCCCGCCGAGGCCAAGAAAAAACCGAAATGAACGGCTCGGGGCCTTCGCTTCGCTCCGGACTTGCCGCTTCGCGTCACCCCTTCGGGGACGTCCTGCGCGAAGCGAAGGCCCCGATAACCAACTACAACTTGACCGCCACAAAGAACCCAAACATAGCATCAAAAGTGTAACCGATGTCCTTAGATAATGTGTAACCGATGTCCCTATTGCACCCCTCCGCTCGCCGAGGGGCCAAAAAAGGGTCAATCCATACTGTTTGACATTTCTGGGTAAGTTGGATTGAAGAAAGGCCGTGGCAAGGAAAACCCTCTCCCGAACCCCCTCCCCCAGCGAGGCGCGCCAAAGGAATTTCCTATCAGTAAAGAAAAAGGGAAAAGGGCTAAAGATCAAAGGGAACGGCTCCGGCGTCTTCCGAGCGACCACGCTCCCACAGGTATCAGAATCATAAAGGCGGCTGTGGAGGGTTCAGGGATACTCGCGACACGAAAACCTAAGCCTATGTCGTTGAGCACGTCCGTCGGATCGAGGTTGAAGCGGGTCGAGGAGCGCAAGAGGCTCTCGGTGCCGGCCCAGAAGCCACCGCGGACCGCGGGACCCTCGGACGACGCACTCTCATTCCATTCAAAAACGTTGCCGTTCTGGCCCATCGTCCCGTAAGGGCTCAATCCGCCATTGTTGTTCACCGCCGCCGGGGATGAAGTCACGTTGTTGTAAACTGCTGTCCCCGTGCCTGTCCCGCTCCCCACCGCCGTCGGGGCCGTGTTGCTCCCCGTCGCGTAGTCCCAATAGTTCGCCGTCACCCCGTCGTCCTTGTGATACGCCGCTTTATACCACTCGTCCTCACTCGGCAGGAAGTAATATGCATCTTTGTTCCGAAACAGGTTCTCCCCGCCCGCCTGCCACGCCTGCCCGCTACTCCACAGGCTTAGGCTCCAGCCGCCGCTGTAGGTCAAGTCATACGCCGTCTGATGGCCGGTGTTTGTGTTCAGCCAGTTTACGAATGCGGCGGCCTCCCACCAAGTGATTTCTGCCGCTGGCTGGCTGCCTGTCCATGCGCCTGCCGTCACGTTGGTCATCCCGCTGGCCGTCGCCTTGGTGATCGCATCCTGCGAGATCTCGTAGGTGCCGATGCGGAAATCGTAGGCCACCCCGCCGTAGGGTGTCGAGTAGCTGCCGCCACCCGCTCCGGCGTCATCTGCATTGCCCGCATTGCCCACGTTCACGAAATCGATCGTGAAGGTATTGGCCCCGGTGCCGAAAGTGTCGGCGAGCGCGGTTCCATTTGTCATCATCCCCAGCGCAAGCCCGAGAGCCACCGCCGCCATCTGTTTCATTGGTTTCATTGGTTGTTCTGGTTGATTAAGCGAGGAAGTCTCCTGCGCCAATTGTTTGTATGCCGAAAGTGAGCGCAGAGGCAAGCGAAAATTCCTCACAAAGCGTCGTTTTTTCTGCCCAACGTCTAGGGGTGTATCTGCTGTGGCGGCGGGGGGAATGATAGGAAATTCAATTTTCGGATAAAACAAATTCGAATCAATTTGGCGACGGAATCTGGACTTTGCAAGGTGATATCAGTTTAACTCCGACTGCTCTCACGATCTCGGCGGTGCCTGAACCTTCGACCTATGCCTTGTTGGCGGGTTCTGCGATGTTGGGTTTTGTTGTGTGGCGCCGGCGCCACATGGTTTCGTGATAGACGTAGTTTTGCGTGTGTCGGCTCGGCTTAGCCGGTCTCTGACGAGGCCGAAGTTTGGCCGAGTTACAACCGGGGTCGGCGACCCCGGCTACAGCTAAAACCCCCTCCCCCAGCGAGGCGGGAACTGCCGGTCTGGCCGGGACCCGCCAGAATACTACCGGTCGTCGCGGTGCAGGACGATGCGTTCTATTTGTTCAGCGGGATTGAGTTGCTCTCCACATCGGAGGGGGCGGAGCGGAAGCACCTGCGCGATGGTTATCGGTTCGATCCGACAGCCGGATGGACCCGGACGGCGGACCTTCCTCGACCAGCCGCCGCAGCGCCGTCGCCGGCCGTCGCCATGGGACAGTCCACCATCGCCATTCTGGGCGGAGACGACGGCACGATCATCGATTTCAAGCCACTCAAAGAGCATCCCGGATTCAACCGGACGTTGCTCGCCTACCATACGATTACCGATACGTGGCGATCACTGGGTGATATACCAGCTTCTCGTGTAACTACGTCGATCGTTCCTTGGCGCGGCTCGTCGGTCATTGTCAGTGGGGAGGTAAGTCCCGGTCTGAGGTCTCCTGAAATATGGGCCATGGTCGCGACGGGCAGCCAGATGCAGCTGGGGCTATTCAACACGCTGGGCATACTCGTTTATCTCAGCGGCATCGTTTGGATAGGTTGGGTCTGCTCGCGAACCAACAAGAGCACCGATGACTTTTTTCGTGGAGGCCAGCAGATACCTTGGTGGGCAGCCGGCCTCAGCATTTTTGCGACGTTGCTGAGCTCGATAACGTTCATGGCGATTCCGGCCAATGCGTATCACAGCGGATGGGCCCTATTTTTGGCGAACTCCTATGTGCTTATAACCCCGCTGGTGATCTTCGTATTCCTGCCGTTCTACCGCCGGTTGAATGTCACTTCGGCCTACGAATATCTGGAACTCCGTTTCAATATCGCCACGCGTTTGGCCGCCAGCACCCTGTTCATTTTCTTTCAGTGCGGGCGGATTGCGATCGTGCTCTACCTCCCGGCATTGGCCATCGCAACGGTCACGAACCTGAACGTATCTTTGTGCATTCTAGTGATGGGTGTGCTTTGCATCGCCTATACCGCAGGCGGAGGGATCAAGGCCGTCATCTGGACCGATGTAGTTCAGGCGGTATTTTTGATCGGGAGTGCGCTGTATTGCCTCGGGTTCTTATTTCACAAAATAGAGGGAGGCCTTTCCGGCGCTCTAGTCACGGCATCGGATTATGGGCACCTGTTTGAGAAGGTAAACTGGGACTGGGATGTCGGCATTGCGTCCGGGTGGGTAATCCTAATCGGCAGCCTCTTCCATCACCTGTTTCCGCTGACCGCCAGCCAAGACGTTGTGCAACGGTATATCACAACCAAGGACGAAAGCGGTGCCGCCCGCGCCCTCTGGCTTAACTCGATAGTCTCCGTCGCCGCCACGGCCACGTTCTTTCTGATCGGCACCGCCTTATTCGCATACTTTCGGCAATTCCCTGAGAAATTGGACCCGAACTTGAGCAATGACGCCATCGTCCCGTTCTTCATAGTTTCGGCACTACCTGCTGGTTTGGCAGGGCTTGTGATCGCGGGTATCTTGGCCGCCGCTCAATCCACTATTTCGAGCAGCATCAATTCCATCGCGACGGTTGTGGTCACGGACTTTCAACAACGCCTGCAACCAAGAAGATTGGATGGGTTTTACCTGCGTTCTGCTCGGTGGGTGTCGGTAGTGGTTGGTTTAGTGGGGATGGGTATCGCTCAATTGATGGCGACATCCGACATCCGCTCCCTTTACACGGCCTTTATTGAGGTAATCGGTCTATTCGGTGGAATACTCTCAGGGTTGTTTCTGCTAGGAGTATTCAGTCGTCACGCATCGGCTCGGGGAGCGTTGGCCGGCACGATTATCAGCGGCGGAGTTCTGCTGTATGCCCGATCTTTTCATTCACTTAATGCGTATGCCTACGCCCCCATCGGGGTGATTGTCTGTGTTTCAGTGGGTTGGCTTTTTAGTTTTACCGCTCCGGAACGAAAGAACTTATCCGGCCTTACTGTTTTCAACCGTTAGACGACGTGGCAGGTCGCCTTACACCCCAATCAACATGAAGCTATCCCTCCAGAATCTGCAATCGCTCCGCGACACCTATCGTCGGGGATTACTGGAAAGCACCGTCCCTTTTTGGTTGCGGCACGGCATCGATCAAAAGTGCGGAGGGCTGCTCAGTGGTCTAGATGAAGACGGCACCGTAATCGACACGGACAAGGCTGTCTGGCTGCAAGGCCGGGCTGCTTGGACCTTTGCGACGCTTTGCAACTCCATTGAAATGCGCGAGGAGTGGTTGGCGGCGTCGAAGCACTGTTTGGATTTTATTCGGACCCACTGCCGGGGCCCCGGCGGCAAGCTGTATTTCTCAGTTACCCGAGATGGTTCTCCCCTGCGGATGCGGCGCTACGTATACAGCGAGAGTTTCGCCGCTATTGGCAGCGCGGCCTACGCCAAGGCTACGGGCGATGCCCGTGCCGCGGCGGAGGCGGCGGAGTATTTTGCGACCTACCTGCACCATAGCTTCACGTCGGGAGTGATGCCGGCCAAAACCGATCCAGTCACCCGGCCGATGCAGGGAGTGGCCCCGCACATGATCGCTATTGCTACAGCTCAAGAGATAAGGGCCCTATTGGGCGATATTGTGGTGCTAGGTGCCTCCTGCACGGAGTGGATCGACCGTTCACTAGCCATAATTGAACATGAGTTCTACAAGCCCGACCTCGGTGCGCTCATGGAAGTCACTGGTCCCGGCGGCGCTTTGCTAAACCATTTCGACGGGCGCACCCTCAATCCCGGTCACGCCATCGAATGTGCCTGGTTTGTCCTCCACGAAGCTAAGCTGCGTCAAAGCGATCCGAAGATGCTCCGTCTCGGACTTGGTATCTTGGACTGCATGTGGGGGCGAGGTTGGGATACCGAACATGGCGGCATGCTCTACTTCGTGGATTTGGAGGGGAAGCCAGTGCAGGAGTATTGGGCCCAGATGAAATTCTGGTGGCCCCACAATGAGTCCGAAATCGCTACGTTGCTTGCTTACCAGCTCACAGGAAATCCGAAGTATGCTGCTTGGCACACGCTGGTGCATGAGTGGTCAACCCGGGTCTTCGCTGATCCCGAGCACGGCGAATGGTTTGGCTATGCCCAACGGGACGGAAAGATATCGACTCGTCTCAAAGGCAACATGTGGAAAGGCCCCTTTCACCTCCCACGCATGCAGTTGTATTGTGGAAAACTGATAGATGAACTGGTCGCGGCCAGTTCGAGCTAATCATTCTGGATCTCTGGCGAAAGATACCCGATTGGAAAACCGCGACGGGCTGGCTCTGCGCTCATTAGTTTCGAACAAGTAGGTAATCCTTGAGGGAAAACGGATGCGCTCGGTTGGCCGCTACTGCTTGATCGGCACCAGGCGGAGGCCGCGCACATCGGCGAGCTCTCGGCGGAGTTCGGCGTGGGGCTGGAGCACGAGCCGACTTTCGCCGGCGGCGAGTTTTATCGGGCCGACTGCTTGTTCCGCAAACGTCGTGTAGCTACCGGTGTCTTTTACGACGCCGATCAACGTGTCTTGGCTGGAGGTCACGGAGAATTGATTGCCCGCCGAGACCACGTCAGCCGCTAGCGTGATGAAAACTTCGTAACTCCCGGCGACGGGCACATCTACCCGCCACTCCGCCACATCTTCGGCGAATCGCCATGGCGCCAACACATCGAGAGCGGGCCGATAGGCTAAGCGTCGACCGAAGACGGTGGACGCACTCGCGGGTAGTGACAGCTCGCCCGCATCGTTCGGCTCGATGATTTCGCCGACATCTCCACCCGCATGGTTTTCGAGTAATTCCTCTGCTCGCCAAGGCATCATCCGGTCCGCCGTGGCGGCGCGAATTGCCGCGACTGTGGACGGCTCAACGGGAGCCGCGTTGTTGCCCCAAGCTTGACGCACATAACTCAAGATACCGGCAAAATCTTCATCGGAGAAGCCACCATTCACGAAGCCGGGCATCGCGAGATTCCACTCCACGCCATTGACCATGATGGGACCATAGATGCCATTTAGCGCGATGCGGGTGAGCACCTCTTCGCTGCCGGTGACCCACTCGGATTCGGCCAACGGCGGGGCGATGCCCTCCAATCCTCGCCCATGCGCCTGATGACAGGCCGCGCAGATTTGGGCATACTTAAGCTCGCCGCGATTGATCAGCTCCCGTTGCGCTGCCGTCTTATTGGCCAGTTTTTCATCGTCCAAGAAACGACGTGCTGAGCCCGGCCATTCCAACTTTTGCAACGCTTGCAGCGCTTCGGTGCGTTGGTTCTCGGGAATCGCGGTATCGCGGCTTAGACTCAGCAAAGCGTCCGGCCGAACGGGGAGCTGCAACGGCTGTTCCCAATTGACCCAACTGAGCGCATTGAGGGCGATTTGCCGTTCGGCTTCGCTCCCTTGCAGCAGGGTCAGCAATTCGTTTACGCGCAGCGGATCGCTTTCGTAGAGCACGCAGAGGGCGAGCATGGACGCGAAGCCCGAGTCGACGGTCTGCCATGCAAAAACGGATTCCAGTTCTTGGCCGCCTAGCCCCGTCAACGCCGCCGGGCGCAGCAGCGGCTCATCGTCGGTATCCAGAAGTTGCTTCATCATTTCCCGCGCCGCAGGAGAGCCGTAGGCCCCGAGCGAAAGCATCAATTGCAACCGCACCGCCGGACTCGGATCGCCGATCATTGCCGCCAGCTTATCCAACATCGACGGATGCCCCTCGCTCAGGCGCACGGCCGTTTCGCGCACCACCGGATCGGCATCCACCAAGCCCGAACGTCGCGAGGCATCGTCCAGCGCTTGCATGCCATCGAGGGTCCACAGGGCATGCATCTTGCCTAGGCCGGCGGCCCGCTGAACGTAAACTTTGAGCTCGTTCGCCGCATCGGCTCGTTCGACCAGCAGTCGTTGCGCGGTCAGGCGATGCCAGCCGTTGGGGTGCCCCAGCAACCCGATCAGTTCGGTGGAACTCATCGCGTTCAGATTGGGGGGCACGCGATTCAGCGGACGGTCTTCGGCCACGATCCGCCACATGCGGCCGAAGTCTTGGCCTTCGTTAAGTTTGCGCTCTTCGATCTGCTTCTCGAGCCAGGGCACCATGAAGATGACGTGCTCGATGATGCCGTGATACATATCGGCGATGTAAAGGGCTCCATCGGGGCCAACCCGTGCGTTGACCGGACGAAAGCGTTCATCAGTCGAATTCAAGAACTCTTGCTCGGGCGGATAGAAGCGGGACACCTCGGGCTTGATCCCCTCTTCGAGCACCAAACGGCCCAGCAAATGACCACCGGATTCGGGGACAAAGAAGTTGCCGCGCGCATCTGCGGGGAACTGATCGCCATCGTAATAGGCGGTGCCCGCAACGATGGTGTAGGTTTCCAGACGGCCATCTTCGCGGAGCTCCAAGGCGCCGAGCGTAATCGCCGGGGTCACCCGATTGGGGTAGACCAGATTGGCATCGCCGGGAGCCATATCCACGTTGACTCCAAATCGGCTCTTATCCTTGGCCGCGTTGTTGTAGACGGTCAGGAAATTGGGATTACGCAGGAGGTATTCCGCCGGGAAATAGTCGCCGTATAACGGCTGATCTTGGTAGCAAGTGAAGTAACGTCCCTTCTCGTCGAAGGTGACGCCAAACTGGCCTCGTTTCACGGTATCTACCTGCTCCAACTTGCCTTCGTGCCAGCGGTAGCGGTAAGGCGAGTCGGCGGTGTGTAACCAGTTGTCCAAGCCGTAGCGCAGACCGTTGGCCGTGTGTTGCGGATTACCGGGGAAACCCATCTCGCCGACCTTGGTCTTACGGTCGGCTTTCAAATCGCCGTCGAGGTCTTCGGCAAACCAAACATGCGGGGGCTCCTGGATCAGCACCCCACCCTCCACAAACGTGAGTGACCGCGGCATGACCAGACCGTCTTGGAAGACGGTTTGAGTCTCCGCGTAGCCGTCGTGATCCTTGTCTTCCAACACGACGATGCGACAGATCGGAGCCCCTTCGTCCGTGCCTTGGAGATCGCGCATGTAGCCTTGGTATTCGACTACCCACATCCGGCCTTCTGGATCGAATTCGAAGAAGATCGGTTTCTGCACCGCCGGCTCACTCGCCACCAATTCGATGCGATAACCCGGCGCCAATGAAAACGCCGCCAATGCTTGCGCCGGG
>Ga0222651_1000455_pt1 | contig 25966 bp, 24 predicted proteins | sample AntAcemetagen369_FD_179855 | JGI IMG/M metagenome (GOLD analysis project Ga0222651, IMG submission 179855) | Saline water microbial communities from Ace Lake, Antarctica - #369 | ecosystem: Environmental > Aquatic > Non-marine Saline and Alkaline > Saline | place: Antarctica: Ace Lake...
GCTCGGTGATCTGCGCCACCGCGTCCCGTTTGAAATCGTCGTCGAAATTACCTTTGCCCATCATGGCCTCCTTGCCTCAAAATTAGGGAAGAAAGCGTCTACGAATCTAGGGGCTATTCAGTTTGATCCTGCCTGCGGCTCCGGAAACTTCCTCGTTATTGCCTACAAAGAGATGCGGGCGATTGAGGCGGATATTAACAAACTGCGTGATGAGAAAGACCGGCGGACGGAGATACCGCTAACGAACTTCAGGGGGATTGAGCTGCGCGATTTCCCAGCGGAGATCGCACGCCTCGCGCTTATTATCGCCGAGTATCAGTGCGACGTCCAATATCGCGGGCAAAAGGAAGCCCTGGCTGAGTTCCTGCCCCTTAATGCGATGAACTGGATCACCTGCGGTAATGCGCTTCGGCTGGACTGGCTGAGTATTTGTCCGTCCACTGGAACAGGTGTGAAAATTCATGGCGATGATTTATTCAACACGCCACTTGATCAAGCTCAAATTGATTTCGAGAACGAAGGTGGCGAAACTTACATCTGCGGCAATCCGCCCTTTACAGGCACGCGTAAACAGTCTTCGCAGCAAAAGAACGATCTTCAAGCCGTTTTCTCCGGATATACAAAGAAATGGAAGAACGTAGACTATGTAGGCGGCTGGCTAATTAAAGCGGCTGAGTACAATCGGTCCTGTTATGCGCCCTTTTCGTTTGTGGCGACCAACAGTCTATGTCAAGGGCAACAGGTTCCCATTACTTGGGCAATTATGAGGGACTTAGGATTTCGAATCCGCTTTGCATACACATCATTCATTTGGTCCAATTTGGCAAAAAACAAGGCCGGTGTGACAGTGATAATCGTCGGTTTGGATTCGTTGAATCAAGGAGAGAGATATCGAATCTCTGGCGAGAATCGCCAAGTGGTATCCAACATAAACCCATACCTAACTGTACATAATGTGGGTTTTGTCTCTGCATCGCGGCGACCAATGTTCATAAATGTAGCTATGGATTATGGTGTTTACTACTCGAAGTCGGCCGGGTTGCTTCTGCAGCCGGAACAAGCTCGCGAATTAGCGGAAAAAGGGTTTCCGGAAAAGCTATTAAAGCGCTTCTTGGGGTCAACAGAATTCATTAATGGAAAAGAGCGGTATTGCCTGTGGTTGGAAGATAGCGATCTCGACATAGTTGGAAAGATACCAGAGCTTGAGAAGCGTATTGAATCCGTACGGTCCGATCGACTTGAAACGGAAGACACCGCCGTAAATAAACTTGCAAGCAGGCCCCATCAGTTTCGGGAGCGGAAGGGAGATGAACCGAGGAAGATTCTCATCCCCATCGTTTCATCGGAAAACCGGGACTATCTGCCAGTTGGATTTGTTGACGGCAGTGTTATTCCCACGAACAAAACGTTTTACATTGGAAACGCACCAACATGGTGTTTGGCGCTTTTATCTTCAAGAATCCACCTTTCGTGGATCGCAGCGATTTGTGGTCGATTGCGTTCCGACTATTCGTATTCGAATACTCTTGGCTGGAACACTTTCCCTTTGCCACAGCTCACCGAAAAAAACAGGTCCGATCTAACTCGTAGCGCCGAAGATATTCTCTTGGTGCGCGAAGCGCATTTTCCATCGACCCTAGCTGATTTGTATGAAGTTAAAGATGGCGAGAGTAAAATGCCCGATGACTTACGTGAGGCGCACGAGCGCAATGACGAAGTGCTGGAGCGCATCTATATCGGTCGCCGGTTTAAGAATGATACCGAGAGGCTGGAGAAACTATTCGAACTTTACACAAAAATGACGGCCCCAGGTTCCGCAAAAGAAGAAGCGGCGAAGGATGCCCCGGCTAGTAAGACAGAGAAGAGAGCATCCTAAGATGATAGAACAAAAATCAATCCCATCGGTAACCGTAAACTACGCCTGCACTGGCAGCTCGAAGAAATCCAATGAACTTGGCATGCGCGTGATGCAGGAGCGCGCCTATGAAAAGCGTGGTGAGCAGTATCTGTTGATTAAGTCGCCACCGGCATCGGGTAAGAGTCGCGCGTTGATGTTTGTTGCGCTCGATAAGCTCGCCAACCAAGGCTTGAAGCAGGCCATCATCGTGGTGCCGGAAAAATCCATTGGGGCGAGTTTCAATAATGAGCCGTTAAGCAAGTACGGGTTCTGGACGGACTGGACTGTCAAGCCGAAATGGAATCTGTGCAATGCGCCGGGGGAAGATGGCGGCAAGGTCAATTCGGTAAAAGCTTTTCTGGATAGCGGCGATAAGGTGCTGGTTTGTACCCATTCCACCTTCCGTTTCGCCGTGGATCGGTTCGGTGTCGAGGTTTTCGATGACCGCTTGATTGCCGTTGATGAATTTCACCATGTGAGTGCCCATCCCGACAACAAACTGGGGGTGCATCTCGGCCAATTTATCGCCCGCGACAAGATTCATATCGTGGCGATGACCGGCTCCTATTTTCGCGGTGATGCCGAGGCCGTTCTAGCCCCGCAGGATGAGGCCAATTTCGACACCGTGACCTACACCTACTATGAGCAGCTCAATGGGTATGAGTATCTGAAGACGCTCAATATCGGATATTACTTTTACGCCGGATCATATGCTGACAGCATTCTTGAGGTTCTCGATTCAAACGAGAAGACAATCATTCACATTCCTAATGTGAATTCGCGAGAGAGTACCAAGGACAAGCACAAGGAAGTCGAACACATCATCGAGGAACTCGGTGACTGGAAAGGCATTGATCCTGACACAGGGTTCCATCTTGTTGAAACGTCAGACGGTAAGAAGCTCCGCATTGCCGATCTGGTCGATGACGATCCGGTAAAGCGGGACAAGGTTTCCGCATCACTGAAGCGTCCGGAAGAAAAAGAAAATCGCGATCATGTTGATATTATTATCGCGCTCGGCATGGCTAAAGAAGGCTTTGACTGGATTTGGTGCGAGCACGCCCTGACCATTGGATACCGCGCCAGCCTCACCGAAATCATCCAGATCATTGGACGTGCGACGCGGGATGCGCCGGGCAAAACTCATTCGCGGTTTACCAATTTGATCGCCGAGCCAGATGCCACTGAAGAGGCGGTCACGGATGCCGTGAACGATACGCTGAAAGCAATCGCGGCTAGTTTGCTTATGGAGCAGGTTCTGGCACCGAGGTTCAATTTTATGCCCAAGAACCAAGAAAGCGGCCCCGTCGAAGGGTATGACTACGGTGAGGGCGGGTACGATCCAAATACCGAAAATATTGGTTTCAGTGAAGAAACCGGCCAATTTCAGATCGAGATTAAGGGTCTAGTAGAGCCGAAGAGTAAAGACGCCCAGCGGATATGTGACGAAGATTTGAACGAGGTCATCGCCGCCTTTGTCCAGGACAAGACCGCTCTTGAGCGGGGCCTGTTCGATGAAGAAATGGTGCCGGAAGAGCTGACCCAGGTTCGGATGGGCAAGATCGTCAAAGACAAATATCCGGAGCTTGCCGAGGAAGATCAGGAAGCCGTTCGCCAGCATGCCGTTGCGGCATTAAATCTGACCCAAAAAGCTAAGGAAATTGTCAATTCTGGAGATGGTGATTTGGGGGCTAGCGGGAATACGGCCCTCATCGAGGGTGTCAGGAAGTTCGCGATGGATGTTCGCGATCTCGATATCGATCTGATCGACCGCATCAACCCGTTCAGCGAAGCCTATGCCATCCTCGCCAAGGCGATGACCGAGGAAAGTCTCAAGCAGGTTGCGGCTATCATTTCTGCCAAGCGTATCAATCTCACGCCTGAAGAGGCGCGAGACCTTGCCAAACGTGCCCTGAAGTTCAAACAAGAGCGTGGACGGCTTCCATCGATTACGTCGCCAGACGCCTGGGAAAAACGCATGGCTGAAGGCGTTGCCTTCCTCGCGCGAATGAAAGCGGAGGCGGCAAATGGCTAAAACCAAATTTACAGATGAAGACGACGACCTTCTCGCCGAACTTGGCGTTGAGGTTGAGTCCAAGAAGATATTGGCGCGTACTCCCCGCGAGGAACGGATCATTGCCGGGTTCGAGGAAATCCAGAGATTTGTTGAACAGCAAGGTCGTGTTCCGTCCCACGGCGAGGACAAAGATATCTTTGAACGAATTTACGCTACGCGATTGGACCAAATCCGTAGTCAGCAGGAATGCCGGGATGTCGTGAGCGACCTCGACAATCAAGGCCTTCTCGATGCGCCGCTGCAAAGTGAGGTGGTTTCCGCCGAAGACCTTAGTGATGAGGAGTTGCTATCGGAACTTGGTGTAGAGGTTGATGTTAAAAGCGATGTCACAGCTCTCCGCCACGTAAAGCCACGGGCCGAAATCAGAGCAGCAGAAGAGGTTGCCGACCGCACGCGGTGTAGTGATTTTGATAAGTTCAAGCCCATCTTTGAAGCCGTCCAGAAAGAGCTTGAGAGCGGTATGCGCGAGACGCGCCCATTCAAAGACGACGCGACGGTCAATAAGGGGAACTTGTTCATACTCTCTGGTCAGAAGGTATATATCGCTGAAAAAGGGGAAGAGTTTTTGCCAGAGCATGGTAGGCCTGACGCCCGCCTGCGTGTGATTTACGACAACGGAACTGAGAGCGACCTGCTAATGCGGTCGCTTCAACGAGCCCTCAATAAGGACGAGCACGGCAGGCGAATCTCCGATCCGTCAGCAGGGCCGTTGTTTTCCGGCGAGGCGGGAGAGGATGATCTAGCGAGTGGAAAAATCTACGTACTTCGTAGCAAATCCGATCATCCGGTCGTTAAAGAGAGCCGTGATGTGCTGCATAAAATTGGGGTGACAGGCGGTAGTGTCGAGAAACGGATCGCCAATGCGGCTCATGACGCAACATACCTTTTGGCTGATGTTGAAGTTGTCGCCACTTACGAGTTGTTCAATATCAATCGCACCAAACTCGAAAACCTCCTTCATAAAATCTTCGACCGAGCACGGCTTGATATCGAGATCAAGGACCGGTTTGGACACCCTGTTGTTCCGAGGGAATGGTTTCTGGTTCCACTATTTGCAATCGATGAGGCCGTGGAGAAAATCAAGGACGGGACGATTGCGAATTATCTGTATGACGTAAACGAGGCGAAGTTAGTAGAGCGCGGCGGAGGGAAAAAATGACGGACGAGTTTTCGTTTTCCCAGATTGCGTCAGCCGATGAACCCGTCCTGGATATCGTATTCATTCACGGACTAACTGGTGATCCCCATGAAACCTGGCTATCGGACAGCGGGGAGGAATATTGGCCACAATGGTTGTTCGATGAATTCCCGAGCACTGCGATCTACACCCTAGGATATCCCGCCAGCGTATTTGCGAAATGGGCTAAAAAGGAGATGGATATATTCGAGCGTGCAACCAGCGCGCTCGATTATATGGTCGCTAAAGGTATAGGGAATCGCCCCCTCGTTTTTGTTACCCATAGCCTCGGGGGAATACTCGCAAAAACGATCGTCCGAAAATCTTGTGATTCTGATGACGCCGATTGGAAGAAGATCGCCGAGCAGCTGCGTCTCATCGCCTTTCTGGCTACCCCACATACCGGCGCGTCATTGGCATCAGTCCTGAAAGCGGTCGTTCCGCGTTTCAGTTCGAAGCATGTCGAGCTTCTTTCCAACGACACGGGAATACTCGAAGATATCAATTCCCATTATCGCTCCTTCGTGAACGGTCGAGACGATTTAAAAACCGTTGTCTACTACGAGAAGTATAAGACTTCGGGCGCACAGGTCGTCTCCCGTGACTCGGCTGATCCAGGAGTTAGCGGCACTACCCCCGTCGCGACGGACAAAGATCACATCAATATTTGCAAGCCTCGTGACAAAGACGATCCGGTCTATGCGGGGTTAGAGAATCATATCAAGATCACATTGGTGTCGGTCATGGATGAGGCCGTTTCCGATATCGCGTCCTTTGGCGATTCAGATGATTATAGCGTGAAGGCCGATCACGATCGCCGAGACTTGCTTGAGAAATTAATCGCTGCTGACCGCGAGCATGAATATGAAACAGCGAATAATTACCAAAGCGGTTTTGCTCGGAACTATCTGAAGCTTGGGCTGCACACGCCCGCGCGAGAGCAAAATGATCGGCTTCTATCCGAGGTTGAGCAAAGGTTCGTCACTCATATTTTTCATCCGCTGATTTGCCAGAGCGGAACCGAGGAAGAAATCAGAACGTCTCTCCAAAGCAAAGTAATTGACCCACTTTGTCAAAAGTATGACGACAAAAATGGATTCTCCGAGAAAACGGTTCTTCGCGCTTTGTACTATCTCACCGAACAATGTCATATCAGGTGGGATGCGCCATCATGAAAACTCGCATTTGGTATCCGCAGCTCGATGTGTACGACGCAGTGCGTCGTATTGGAGTGCTTTTATTCGAGTGGCAAGAAAAAGCGCCGGTCCTGGAGCGGCTGTATATCGCTGATTTTTACTTATCCAATCCACCGTTGTTGCACCGTGTTTCGATGCCGGAAGATATCCGGACCGAGTTCAGAAAACTTGCACTCCCGCGTCCCGAAAAGATGTTTTTGAGCTATCCAGCGGCACCGCTTCTTTTCCACAAGATGGAGCCAATACAGAAGCAGGCGGTGCAAGCCATGATTGGTAAAGGCGTTATCGATGCGGAGGTAGTGAAAGGGGGGCGCGTAAAGCTTTCTCCATTCGGTGCGGATTTCGTTTCAGAGAGTTTGCGCTCTAGCATCACTGAGAATGAACAGGGGTTGCTCACTTTTCTGGTTGGCCTGATTTCCGATCTTGGCCGAGAGGATACAAGAGAATTACGGCGACGCACTGGACTGAGGAGGATGACCTAATGCCTGATGTCTCCTCTCTCTGTCTAAACCGCTTGCGCGTCCTTTGGCGTGGTACTGCCGTCTACGACCAAAGGTTCCATTCTGGCGTAAATATCATTCGCGGAGAGAATGGGTCGGGTAAGTCCACGATCTCCGATTTCATTTTCTACATCCTCGGAGGGGAGTTCGAGGATTGGAAAGACGCCGCTGGACAATGTGATGAAGTTCAGGCCGAGATCGAAACGCCCAGAGGGAAGCTCACCCTTCGCCGAGATATTGGATCGAAACTGACACCAATAAAGGTTTTCTTCGGTCCATTTGAGAACGCTGACGAAAGCGGTTTGGATGGTTGGGAAACGTTTCCAATCCGCAGGCAGGAACGTCAAGAGAGTATCTCTCAGCTCCTCTTCAGGTCGATGGGCGTGCCCGAGGCCCAAAGTGAGGGGGCTTCAAATATTACAATGCATCAGCTCATGCGGCTTCTTTATGCCGACCAGAGGACTCCATCGACACGCCTGTTCCGGTTTGAGCCCTTCGATACTCAGAACATACGGGCGGCGGTTGGTGATCTCGTATGCGGTATCAGCGGATACGAAATCTACGAAATCAATCTTAAGCTTCGCGATCTCGACAAGGAGTTTGATGAGGCAAGCCGTAAGCTGTCAGCGTTGATCGATTCACTCCCAGCAGGCGAAAAGCTCAATAGCCCGGAAGTAATCCAGATGCAGATTACAGAGCTTGGAACCGAGAAGACCCGAATTGAAACTGAAATTCAAAATATCGATGGCCTAATAGCGGGCTCCGAAACCAATTCATTTCTGAAAGAACGACAGGCAGCTTATCAAAACGTTCAGCGAGCAAAATCCAAGCTAAGTGAATGCGAGGAGGATATGAAAAAGAACCAGCTCGAATTGGAGGAACTCGAAGAATTCTTAGCCTATTTGAACGAACTAATCGAAAAAGTCGCACTTGCCGAGCAAGCTCAGATCGCCATCGGTGGAATTGAATTTACGCATTGCCCAGCCTGTCTTTCTGTACTCGACAAGCCTGATGATCCGCATCGATGCAATGTTTGTGGCTCAGAAACTGATCCGGAGGAAGACAAGGCGAAATACAATCAAATTAGTTTTGACCTTGAGGTTCAGTTGCGCGAAACGCATCAGCTTGTTGATGAAAAGGATATTGCTCTGAAAAAAGGGAAAGTGGAGCAACGCAGATTAAGGGCAATCTACTCCGAGGAAGTATCAAGTTTTACGCTTCGATATGATTTAAGTGCATCTCCACGAGAATCATCCCTAGCTGCCCGGAACCAGCGCATAGGTCAGATTGAGCGTGAGATCGGATATTTTGAACGCGCATTTGGAATTGCAGAAGAAATTCAGCAATTGTCGGCTCGGAAAGCGACACTTCAGGAAACAATCCAAGGCCTCAAAGACCGTCGAGAAGCACTTTCCACCCAGGCAGATAGACGCCGACGTATAGCTCTAACTAGAATTTCTGATATCGCCTCCGGCCTTCTGCGAAATGACCTCGATCGGCAACCCGAATTTAGGGCGGCGGAATGCGTATCTCTAAATTTTACAGACGATGCAATTTTCGTAGATGGAAGGATGAATTTTGCGGAGAGCAGCAACGTATTTTTAAAGAACTCTGCGATTTTCGGAATGTTCCTAGCCGCAGGCCAAGACGCAGAATTTTTACATCCTCGATTCCTGCTCCTAGACAATATTGAAGACAAAGGAATGGAGGTAGAGCGTAGTCACCTGTTTCAAAGACTAATCGTAGAACAGGCCACTGAGACCGCGCTTCCCTACCAAATTATATTTACGACATCGATGATGAACCCGGAGCTTGAGCTCGATAACTATGTAATCGGCCCACACTACAACCACGAGCATAGATCGCTCTTATTGCCGGGTTGAAGCTAGATGGCCACCAAAGAGGATATATTAGAGCAAATTGTTGAGGAATATCTCGTCCACAAAGGCTATTTCGTTCAGCACAATCTCAAATTTCTTCCGCGTAAAGACCATCCTGATTTCATCTCGAACAAGGATTCCAACCACAGCGACATTGACGTTATCGGCTATCACCCTCTTATCGAGGGTGACCGCAAGGTCATGGTCATTAGCTGCAAGAGCTGGCAGCAGGGCTTCAATCCGGCTTCCGAACTCGATGCGATCGTAAACGACAAGGTGCGCCGGGGCCGGAAGGCCTGGCAGGCCTTTCGCGAGTTAACGGTGCCCAAATGGTCGGAGGCCTTTGTGAAGGCCGTAAAGGATGCGACTGGCTCGGATCGCTTCTCGGAATCGATCCGGTTCTCCCCCGGCTCGAAAAACAAATAAATGCCGCGCATTGGCCAATCACGATAATTGCCGAAATCACGGAGCAAGCGCTTATCTGCGACACGTTCGTCCAGTATGTCGATCAATTCATAGAAGCGCCCGATGTCGGAAAGTCTGCTCATTTGACTGAATTCAACCATGCCAATTGCCGACCGATGGATAACCCTTCCATTGGAACTTCTATGGTTAGGCTGAGTCGCTGTAGAGGCTCGATCAGAAATTCGCGATATCGCATACCCGCGAAAAACACGACACGCGAATATTTTCGCACCTTCGGTTCCATGTGATCTAGCACGCGGGCTGCCCAGTCCTTGCGTTCCTTCACGCCTAAAGTATTCAGTGTGCGTTCATAGGGAGCGATCACGTCGCTGGGAGATACCAGTCCATGCGTGGCGGAAAGAATGTACCAGTCAGAATCTTTCGCCTCGACGATGGTTCGAACCTTGGTGAACCATGCCGACGTATAGAGTTCACGTGCCGGCGCGTCGTGGGGCTGTTTACTCTTCACGCATGAAACCAGAACGAGCGCTTCCGTTAGATCGATAACGCTTGTCGGTTGGGGGCGCGGCACACGTACCGATGAATGCCGTGCGCTTGGGCGCGCTGGTGGAACAGCTGGAGGAGCTGGTCTCTTTGCGTAATCGGATGGAAGCAGTGTAAATCGAAAATATACGTTTGCGCCATTCTTTGGCCCTCTTCTTTCCAACAGCGACAGATCGGCGAGTTCGGCGAATTTTCTACCGCCGAGAGCGCTGCAAACCGCGGGCATGGCATTGGAAAGATGCATCTCGCGGTGAACGTCACCTGCGCGGATCGTAATATCAGTCGCGTGATCGGCCCGCGCCGGATCGATATATTCCCTGACTAGATGGGTCCGGATCAGGTCAGCCTGCTTCATCACGAAATCTCTCCCCAGCCAACCATCGATTGTGGAAAGTGTAGTGTAGTATGCATCGCCGAGACAGATAGGCGGAACAGAGTTGTTTTTCCTACGCCGCTCGGGCCCAGCAAAACCGACCATTCTCCCGCGGAGAGGTGGATCGATATGCCGTCGAAAAGCACTGCTTCGCCATGGGAAAAGCTGGCTTCGGACAGCATTACCGCGGGTGCGGGATTAGGTAAGGGAGGGCGGGTCGGCGTCATCTTGCTTCCACTGATCCCTTCGCCGGAATTACCCGGATCAGGTTCTAGGGGTCGCCTCGCAAAAGACCTCTCAGCCGGACAATCCGGCTCCCCCCAGTGTTGATTTCCTATATATGAAACCGGAACGGTCGAATGGCAAGGCTAAACTCCCGCCGCCCGTGGTCCAAAGATGGGTATCACAGCAGTTTCTACCCGCTACCGAGCGGATAGCGGCCCATGGCAACGAAGTCGCTTTCGGGCGTTCGTTGGCGAAGGACGCAGATACTATCGATTGAGATAGGGTGTTCGAGAACGGGCTGGTACCGCGTCTCTAGCTCTTTTTCGAACAGATACGTCTCCGCGCAAGAGAGCTTGCCGGTCAGTGTAATATGAAAACGGAATTCCCCCATGACATATGGATAGCCCCAGCGGTTCAGAAGCGCGCGCTGGGTCGTTGTCAGGGTGTCCGGACGGCGGCGGGTGATTTCTTCCGGCGATAACGGGGGGCGATACCGGTCAAAATGGCGGATGATTTCGGCCGCAAGACGCCCGATTGCATCCTTGTGCGCCGGGGTGAGTGCCAGAAACCCAGCAAGCCGGGCCAGTTTCAAGTCGCCGAGACCGACTGGCGCTGTTTGCGCGCAAAATGCCTTCAGGTCAGAAATCAGATCGTCTTCTGTGTATGCACTGGCCAGTCTGAAGGGTGGCCTCAACGTGGCATGGAAACCGTATGTGCGGGGGGCAGCGGTCGCTGCACGCCAGACGGCAGTAGAAATATCCGTCAATACAGGTGGCCCGAGGTCCTGACCTTCTATCGTTCGTCCCAGCCATGATGCGCCGAAGGCACCAAGTGGGCTCGCGGTCGGGGGCGAAAAATAAAAAGCGTATCGAGAGGTCATGTCAAAGAATTCTCCCGACATCGGAAACCCGGGTCATTTTCTTACGTCTCCGTCTGATTGTGCAGGGCCCTCTATAGAAGGCTTCCGCGGAAGAATGTGGCCGTATTGTGAAATATTGATGACGACACCGCCCGATTTCGCACTGCGAATGGGATTTCGCCACAAGTTCGCATGTTTTGGCGATGAGATAAGCTGCTTCCGGAAAGGGCTGTCACGATAAATTAATGTTTCTGTCACCGATGAGTCTCGCGGTCCCGTCATATTCGCTCACTAACAGAAGTGAATTTCCGAACAACGGGGTGAATAGGCATGTCGGCGATAAAGATCACGGAGCTCAGTAAGACATTCGGCAAGTCCAACAAAGCGCTGGACCGAGTCAATCTAGAGATCGAGCAGGGCGAGATGGTCGCGCTGATCGGTGCGTCCGGATCGGGAAAGTCGACGTTGATCCGCCATATCGCAGGATTGGTCGAAGCGGATGGGAAGTCCGGGCCCTGCTGTATAGACGTTCTCGGCCATACGGTGCAGAGCGGCGGTCGTGTCGACCGGGCAGCGGCCCGGGTTCGGCCGGAGATCGGCGTAATTTTCCAGCAATTCAATCTTGTCGACCGGCTGAGCGTGATGACGAATGTGATGGTGGGGACTCTGGGACGGATTTCTCGCTGGCGCGGCTATTTCGGGATTTTCACCCGGGGAGAGAAACTGATGGCCATGGAGGCGCTTGATCGTGTGGGGATAGCGCCGGCCGCCCGGCAGCGTGCATCGACCTTGTCCGGCGGACAGCAGCAGCGCGCCGCGATTGCGCGGGCGCTGGTGCAGCAGTCGAAAGTCATGCTTGCCGACGAGCCGATCGCCTCGCTCGATCCCGTATCGTCTAAACGGGTCATGGAGACTCTGAAAAAGATCAACGAGGAAGACGGGATGACCGTCGTGGTTTCCCTTCATCAGGTCGACTACGCCATCAGGTACTGCCCCCGAACGATCGCTCTGCGCGATGGTCGGAAAATTTACGACGGTCCGAGCAGCGCGCTGACGCCGGCATTTCTTCATGAATTGTATGGCGCGGCGAGCGAAGAACTAATTCTCGGCAGCGAAGCTGGGGCCGGCGATAGGGCCGCGAAGCCCAAGTCGCCACCGAAGATTTCGCGGCCGCCGGTCCGTTCCCCAGAACTCGCTGTAGTAACAGCATGACGCAACGACCCGCAAACGCGATTTCCGATTGTTGGAGTTCGCGGCGCAACCAACCCGAAATAACATCCATAGGAGACACAGATGATACGCAACACCATGAAAGTAGTCGCACTCGCAGTGGCGACCAGCATGTTCGCTGGCTCGGCAATGGCGCAATACAAACCGCTCGACGGGGATCCGAAAGTGATCAACTTCGGTATCATCTCCACCGAAAGCACGCAGAATCTCAAACAGGCCTGGGTGCCGCTGATCAAAGACATGGAAGCGGCGATCGGCATGCCGGTCAAACCCTTCTTCGCGCCTGACTACGCCGGTGTTATCGAAGCGATGCGCTTCGGCAAGGTTCACGTCGCCTGGTACGGCAACAAGTCGGCGATGGAGGCGGTCGACCGTGCGGGCGGCGAAGTTTTCGTCCAGGAGATCAAAGCCTCGGGCAAGCAGGGCTACTATTCCCATATCCTTGTTCACAGGGACAACAACAAGATCAATTCGCTGAAGGACCTGTTCGCCACCTGCGCGGCACGTTCGGCCAATTTCGGTATCGGCGATCCGAACTCAACCTCCGGCTTTTTAGTCCCGAGCTTCTATGTCTTCGCCCAGAATAACGTCGACCCGAAGAAGTGTTTCAAGACTGTTCGTAGCGCCAACCATGAAACCAACCTGATGGCGGTCGCCAACAAACAGGTCGATGCCGCGGCGAACAACAGTGAGCAGGTCGCACGGTCTAAAATGGCGGCCCCCAACGCCGCCAAGAATATCAAGATCATCTGGACATCTCCGCTGATCCCCGCTGATCCGCTGGTGTATCGCCGCGACCTGACCAAGTCCCTCAAAGCGAAGATCAAGGGCTTCTTCCTTGGCTATGGCCGCCTCGGCGCCGACGCTGCCAAGCAGCAGATGGTGCTCAATGGCCTCGGTAGTGGCGGTGGCGGTTACACGGATTCGAGCAACGCCCAGCTCATTCCGATCCGCCAGCTCGCCCTGTTCCGGGACAAACTCAAGATCGAATCAGATCCGCGCCTTGATCCCGTTGAAAAGGCAAAGCGGCTGAGCCAGATCGAAGCGAAGCTTTCCGATCTGAAAATTCTGGAAAAGAGCCTGATGTAAGAGGCTTCTCTCTCTGCCCTGGGGCCGGCCATGCGATCCGTACCGGTCGGCCCGGGGCTTTTCAGACGTATACACACCCAACGCCGGAATCTCCTCCCCATGACCGACATCGCCGCCCAAGCCCGCCCCGTCGAACTGCCAAAGGGGGATAGAAAACGAACCACCCTGAACCTTGTTCTCTGGGCATTGGTCCTGATTGCCCTGATGTGGTCCTGGGAAGGCGCCGATATGCGGCCGATGGCGCTCTACAACGATGCCGCCAATATGGCGTCGTTCATTGACGGGTTTTTCCCGCCCGATTTTTACGACTGGCCGACGATGCTGCGCGAAATGGTCATTACGCTGCAGATCGCGCTCTGGGGAACCGCGCTATCTATCCTTTGCGCAATTCCGTTCGGCATTCTGTCGTCGGAAAACATGGTGCCCTGGTGGATCTGGCAGCCCGTGCGCCGTCTGATGGATGCGTTTCGGGCGATCAATGAAATTGTCTTTGCAATGCTGTTTGTCGTCGCTGTCGGTTTGGGGCCGTTCGCCGGTGTCCTGGCGCTGTGGATCCATACGACCGGGGTTCTCGCCAAGCTTTTTTCCGAAGCCGTCGAAGCGATAGACCCGCAGCCCGTCGAGGGCATCAAGGCGACCGGGGCCGACAAAATCCAGCAGATTATATTCGGGGTAATTCCCCAGGTGATGCCGCTGTGGATTTCCTATTCGCTTTACCGGTTCGAATCCAATGTGCGTTCTGCAACGGTGCTCGGCATTGTCGGGGCCGGTGGCATAGGCATGATTTTGTGGGAACAGATTCGTGGCTTCAACTATGCCGGAACTGCAGCGACCATGATCGTGATCGTTGTCAGCGTAACGCTGATCGATATCGTCTCACAGCGGCTGCGCAAACTTGTTACCTGATCGTCTGCCCACCCCGAACGCCTCAGGTCTCAAACCGCAATTCCACTCGGTTGGACGCAAAACTGCTGATCCCGAATTCGATCCGCTTACCCCTGGTGTCGGTGTTTACAGATCGGGTTTCAAGCACCGGGGTGTTTGGTGGTATCTGGAGGTTTCGCATTTCGTCGTTACTTGCAGGACGCGATCGAACCCGGGTCGAAAGCCTCACATAATCCGCCACGCCGGACAGGGAAAGCGCCCGCGTTATCGAATTCTCCGCCGTGAAAAATTCGATCAGGTCAGGGAAGCGTTTCGCGGGGAAATAGTGCTGGCCGACAGAAATAGGACGACCATCGGCTTCGCCCAATCTCTCAATCATGATGACCTTCGTCCCCTGGCGGATTTTCAGGTTATCCGCCACCACTTCATCCGCCGGCAGGTCGAACGCCCGCAGCAGACGACCGCCGGGTGTGCGCCGCTGGGAAACGAGAAGTTCGGTAAACCGCGTGCGTTCGCCGACGACGAATTCGACAATTTCTTCGGCAACAAACGTGCCGCGCCCCTGTTCGACCCGGACGAGACCGCGCGCGGTCAGGTCGCCGATTGCGCGGCGCACCGTATGCCGGTTGACCTGGAAGCGGTCGGAAAGAGCAGCTTCGGTCGGCATCTTCTCGCCGGGTTTGAAGCCGCCGGTGGAGATGTCTTTTTCGAGAGCTTCGGCGATCTGGCGCCAGATCGCTATGCCGGAAAGTGGGGCAGTTGGGCTCATGGCAGTGTCATCTATGGACGCCCCCCTGATTGCAAGTGTTTTTGATGCTTTGAAGCGGGTTGGGTTTGCAGTCATCTATCCGGCCTCTCGATGCAGCATATTCTTTGCCGCGGGCCCTGATGGAATCCGTGGATCGACGCCCAGTCAGAGCATCGAGCTCGAAGCTCGGACACTGCCTCGGGTTTGGCCGATCCCGGTTACCCTGTTTCGCCATCAAGTCATCGTCACCCTCGCAATAGAGTTCGTTCCGCGCTTCGTTATGCGTTCGCCGGTGTTTCGGCCCGGAATGTTTCGGTTCGGAACGCCTCACCCCGGCTGAGCATCGCCCAGACGACCCGGGCGGTCTTGTTGGCCATGGCAACCAGAACGACATTGGTCGGCCGGCGTGCGAGCAAACTCTCCTGCCACAGGGAGCGCTGCGCTTTCCGGTGTCTGGACCAGCGCAGATCCGCACGCGCCCCATGAACCAGAAGGCGGCGAAGATAGCCGTCTCCGCGCTTCGATATTCGTCCCAGCCGTTCCTTGCCGCCGCTGGAGTATTGTCGGGGAACCAGCCCAAGCCAGGCGGCCAGTTGACGCCCGGACTGGAACTGCGAGGCATCGCCGATGGTGGCGACCAGGGCGGTGGCCGTGATCACCCCGACACCCGGGATCGCCTCAAGCCGGCGGCTTGCCTCATTGGCGCGATGCCACGCCGTCAGTTTTTTCTCAAGGTCCCGGATCTGTGCCTGAGCCGCCCGAAGCTGGTCGATGAGAGACCCAAGGGCCTCGCGCGCCAGCGTCGGGACACGCTGGTCTTCCGGATCCTCGATCACCGCGATCAGGTCCGCTACTTTCGGCGCCCCTCGGGCCGCAACGATCCCGAACTCGCCACAATGGCCCCTGAGCGCGTTAATCAACATGGTTCTCTGGCGCACCAGCAACTCGCGGGCCCGGTGCAGCATCAGAACCGATTGCTGTTCCCCGGATTTCACCGCCGCAAATCGCATCGTCGGACGGACCAGTGCCTCGCAGATCGCCTCGGCATCGGCGGCATCGTTCTTGTTGGTCTTCACGAACGGTTTCACGTATTGCGGCGGGATCAGCCGCACCTCGTGGCCGAGCGCCTGCAGTTCCCGCGCCCAGTAATGTGCAGAAGCACAAGCCTCCATGCCGATCAGGCACGGAGCCATATCTGCGAAAAACGGAATCATCTGAGCCCGGCGCAGCTTCCTGCGCACGACCGGCCTGCCATCCTGATCCGCAGCGTGAACCTGAAAAACCGTCTTTGCCAGATCCAGCCCAACCGTCGTAATATTCGTCATGGACGCCTCCTCTTTCTGGTTTATTAAACACGCTCCAGTATGGCTCATCGTGAAGCCGTGAGGGGCGTCCATACCATCATTAAAGTTTCATTGGACCTGTGGAAAATGCAGTCGTATTTCTACGTCATAGAAATATAGATGTCTAGACAAACAAAGAATTTGTCAATGCCAGGTTTTTGATAAGGAAAAAAGGAAAAACACGATGGATGCGACAGTACCTGACAGTACAGCGCCGAGACAATACTGGATGTCCGTGATGGCCAAGGCATCCGGTGGTGAGATGCTGAATGCCTGGAACGATCTGAGCACCAGGCCCGCATACCGTTTCGTGAAAGCGCCGGAAACCGGCCTGGTAATGGTGCAGGCGCGCGCCGGCGGGTCCGGGCAGCGCTTCAATTTTGGTGAAATGACGATGACGAAATGCATCGTCGAGCTTGCCGATGGCACGCATGGCCATAGCTATATCGCCGGGTCCGACCCCCAACATGCGGAAATTGCCGCCGTCCTCGATGCCGTGCTCCAGACCTGTGATGCCGAAAAAGCCGTGATGGACGAAATCATCGCGCCGCTTGCCCGGCGACAGGCCGGCCGCCGGCACACTCTGGAGACCAAAACAGCAGCAACAAGGGTCGATTTTTTCACCCTCGTTCGCGGAGAAGACGAATGACATCGCCGACCGGCACCGTGGAGTTCTCGGCGACCACGCTCGAATCTCAATCCGTCTTCAGGGTTCTGCTCGATGCGCTGGCTGAGCCCGGCAAAATTGGCCGAATTACAGAAGCGCCTGCCGGGGCCACGGCGCCGCTCGATCCGGCGACGGCGGCCGTCGCGTTGTGTCTTTTCGATCACGACACGCAGATCTGGCTCGGCGACGGGATCGCCTGCATGGATGTCTACGATTATCTGAAACTTCACTGCAGTTGCCCGTTGATCAAATCGAGTTCGTCTGCGGCTTTCGCCGTCCTGAGTGCTGTGGACGGCGTGCCAGGGCTTGGTCAGTTCGATCCTGGAACGGACGCATATCCAGACAGATCGACGACATTGATCGTTCAGGTGCCTGATATCGATACGGGGGCATCGATACGGCTGACCGGACCCGGAATAGAAACCGAAGCGACGTTACAGGTGGCCGGCATACCCAACTATTTCTGGCAGGAACGGCGCGACCAGCAGGTGATTTTTCCCTGCGGGATCGATTTGATTTTTACGTGCGGCGACCGCCTCGTGGCACTGCCGCGTTCCACTGAAATAGAGGTCTGATCATGTATGTAGCGGTCAAGGGCGGCGAGAAAGCCATTGCGAGCGCGCATAAACTGCTTGCGGAGGAGCGCCGCGGCGACACCGATGTTCCCGAACTCACACTGGAACAGATCAAGGGGCAGATGAGCCTTGCAGTCGACCGCGTCATGACCGAAGGCTCGGTCTATGACCGCGACCTTGCGGCACTGGCGATCAAACAGGCGAGCGGCGATCTGGTCGAAGCGATCTTTCTGCTCAGGGCCTATCGCAACACACTGCCACGGCTGGCGACGTCGGAACCGATAGACACCGGTGCGATGACCATCCGGCGGCGGATCTCGTCTACCTATAAGGACCTGCCCGGCGGACAGCTGCTTGGCCCAACCTACGATTACACGCATCGGCTGCTCGATTTCGACCTTGGGCACGGTGTGTCCGGTCCGGCACCTGCCGATACCGCCCCCGCCGACCCGGAGGCCGAGGTGCCGCGGGTGGCAGAGGTTCTGAACAGCGAAGGCCTGATCGAACGGGAAATCATCGAGGATGGAGATCCCGACGGCGCCGATGTAACGCGCGAGCCGATGACCTTTCCGGCAGGCCGGGACATTCGGCTGCAAAACCTTGCCCGAGGCGATGAGGGTTTTCTGCTTGCGCTTGGCTATTCCACGCAGCGCGGCTACGGACGCAACCACCCGTTTGCTGGCGAAATCCGTATGGGAAATGTCGCTGTCGAAATCGCGCCCGAAGAGCTCGGTTTCGCCGTCGATATCGGCGAAATTTCGCTGACCGAATGCGAGATGGTCAATCAGTTTACGGGGTCGGAGACCGCGCCGCCGCAATTCACCCGGGGATACGGTCTTGCCTTTGGTGGCTCCGAGCGGAAAGCCATGGCGATGGCGCTTGTCGACCGCGCATTGCGCGCAGCCGATCTTGGTGAAGATGCCGACGCACCCGCCCAGGACGAGGAGTTCGTCCTCTATCACAGCGATAATGTCGAAGCGCAGGGCTTTGTGCAGCATCTGAAGCTGCCGCACTACGTCGATTTTCAGTCCGAACTTGAACTGGTCCGCAAAATGCGGGCCGCCCATGCCGATGCCCACCCGGCAGCGGCGGAATAGGAATATGAGTATGACAGGTCTTCAAGGCAGCCAGACCCGGCACGGCTATAATTTCGCTTATCTCGATGAACACACCAAACGGATGATCAGGCGATCGATTCTGAAAGCCGTCGCGATTCCCGGCTATCAGGTGCCGTTCGCCAGTCGGGAAATGCCGTTGCCCTTCGGCTGGGGCACGGGCGGGATCCAGGTGACGGCCAGCATCCTCGGACCCGACGATGTCCTGAAAGTCATCGATCAGGGATCGGACGACACCACCAATGCCGTCAGCATCCGGGCCTTCTTCGCCAAGACAACGAATGTGCGCACGACGGAGAAAACGGCGGACGCGACAGTTATTCAGACCCGGCATCGCATTCCGGAAACGCCGTTACAACCCGGCCAGATTCTTGTGTATCAGGTGCCGATCCCCGAACCGTTGCGCTGGCTGGAACCGCGCGAAGCGGAAACCCGGAAAATGCACGCGCTCGAAGAATACGGCACGATGCATGTCCAGCTATACGAGGATATCGCGAAATATGGCCGGATTTCGACCTCCTACGATTACCCAGTGATCGTGAACGGGCGGTATCTCATGCGACCGTCGCCGATCCCGAAATTCGACAATCCGAAAATGGATAACAATCCGGCATTGCAGCTGTTTGGCGCGGGTCGCGAGAAACGTATTTATGCCGTCCCGCCCTACACGGACGTTAAAAGCCTCGATTTCGACGATCATCCGTTTGAGATCCAGCAATGGGATGAGGACTGCGCGCTGTGCGGTGCGGCGGATACGTTCCTGGATGAGATCGTGACTGACGATAAGGGGGGCAGGATGTATGTCTGTTCCGACAGCGATTATTGCGGCGAGCGCATTGCTGCCCCATCCGCTGCACAATAGGAGGCGGCCGAATGACCCGCCGCGAACAGGGCCCGCTGCTTCGGGTCTCCAGCCTCACCAAAAATTATAGCGCGATCGCCGGCTGTCGGGATGTCAGTCTTGATATCTGGCCGGGCGAAGTGCTTGGAATTGTCGGTGAATCGGGTTCCGGCAAAACGACGCTGCTGAACTGCATATCCGCCCGGCTGGAGCCGACGATGGGCAGTGTCGAATTCATGACCCGGACCGACGGCATGGTTGATCTGTACAAGATGTCCGAGGCATCCCGGCGTTTTCTGATGCGCACCGATTGGGGGTTCGTCCATCAGAGTCCGCGCGATGGGCTGCGCATGGGGGTCAGCGCCGGCGGCAATATCGGTGAACGCCTGATGGCGGTGGGCGACCGGCATTACGGCGATATCCGCAGCGCCGCTTCTGACTGGCTCGAAAAGGTCGAATTTGATCTCGGCCGTATCGATCACATGCCGACAACGTTTTCCGGGGGAATGCAGCAGCGGTTGCAGATTGCACGAAACCTGGTCAACGGCCCGCGTCTGGTCTTCATGGACGAGCCCACCGGCGGGCTCGATGTTTCTGTACAGGCGCGCCTGCTCGATCTTCTACGGGCGCTTGTCTCAGAACTGAAACTTTCGGTCGTTATTGTCACGCATGATCTTGCCGTTGCGCGGTTACTGGCACATCGGCTGATGGTCATGCGGGGCGGCGAAGTGGTCGAGGCGGGCCTGACAGACCAGGTTCTCGACGATCCACAGCATCCGTACACGCAGCTTCTCGTTTCATCCGTGCTTCAGCCTTAGGAGAGCAGGACAATGACACCAATTCTTTCCGTAAACGGGCTCAGTAAGTCCTTTGTTCTTCACAACCAGAACAGTATCCATCTTCCGGTCCTAGCCGATATCAATCTGATCGTCGTGCCCGGAGAATGCGTGGTCCTGAATGGTCCGTCCGGCGCCGGCAAAAGCACGTTCCTGCGGTGCATTTACGGTAATTACCGGGTCGATCAGGGAGAAATTCTGATTGATAGCGGCGTCGAGACTGTTGACGTGGCAACTGCCGACCCGAGGAGCATTATCGCACTCCGTCAGCGTACGGTCGGATATGTCAGCCAGTTCCTGCGCGTCGTCCCCCGGGTTTCCACACTCGATGTTGTCAGCGAACCGCTCCGGATGCTCGGGGTGACGGTCGAAGAAGCCGAGGATCGTGCCCGTCATATGCTCACCCGGCTTCGTATTCCGGAACGTCTCTGGCCGTTGCCGCCGGCAACGTTCTCGGGCGGTGAGCAGCAACGGGTGAATGTCGCGCGCGGTCTGGTCGTCTCTATGCCGCTATTGCTGCTCGATGAGCCGACGGCATCGCTCGACACGAAGAACCGCGACACCGTGATCGAGATCATCTGCGAAAAAGTCGATAACGGATCGGCGGTCGTCGGCATTTTCCATGACGCCGAGGTGCGTGACGCCGTTGCGACACGAACGCTTGAAATGTCTCCTCTAACGCTGGTGGCCGCATGATGCCCGAACTTGTTTTTACGAATGCCCGGGTGGTTACGTCGGACAGGGAGCAACCTGGTACCGTACTGGCGCTGAACGGCCGAATTGAAGATGTTGCAGGCGGTCGGTCGAATGTGCCATGCGCGGTAGACTTGGAAGGCGACTATCTTCTGCCCGGCTTTGTCGAACTTCACACCGACAATCTCGAAAAGCATTTCTCGCCTCGGCCCGGTGTCGTGTGGCCGCCCGTACCGGCGGCTGTCGCGCATGACACGCAGATCGCCGCCGCCGGCATAACGACCGTTTTTGACGCCCTCGCCGTCGGGGATCTAAATGAAAACAGCGACCGGCTGCAGAACCTGGAAAACATGTCGTCTGCGTTACGTCAGGCAGGCGACCGCAATTTGCTGCGCGCCGACCATAAGATTCACCTGAGGTGCGAGGTTTCGCATTCCAGGGCGGTCGAAATTTTCGATGACTATGTCGATACTGCCGGCGTGCGCCTGGTGTCGTTGATGGATCACACGCCCGGACAGCGGCAATTCACCAGTATGGACACGTACAAGCGCTACTATCAGGGCAAATACGGAATGTCGGATGAGCAACTTGCGCGATTTATCGAGGTAAAGCGCGAAAGTCAGAAACGCTATAGCGCAGCGCACCGGGCCGAGATCGTCGGCAAATGCCGCGAACGCGGCATCATGATGGCAAGCCATGACGATGCGACGACCGACCATGTCGAGGAAGCAATCGAGAACGGTGTGACGATTGCCGAATTCCCGACGACGGTTGAATCGGCAACCAAAGCCCATGGCGCCGGTCTCGGCGTCCTGATGGGTGCGCCCAACCTGGTTCTCGGTGGATCCCATTCGGGAAACGTCTCGGCGATGGACCTCGCCGAACGCCAGGTACTGGACATCCTGTCGTCGGATTATGTGCCGTCCAGCATGGTCCATGGTGTTTTCATGCTCTGGCGATCCGGTGCGAAAGCTACGTTGTCGGATGCCGTGGCCACGGTATCCCGCACGCCGGCACGGGCCGTCGGTCTGGACGACCGGGGCGAGATCGCCGTCGGCAAACGCGCCGATCTCGTGCGTGTCTCTGTGCGGGATGATACGCCGACAGTCGTTTCCGTGTGGCGCGAAGGACAACGGGTAATCTAGGAGGACCGCAATGACACCGATCGATCAACTGTTCGAAATGCTGGAGACCGAAGGGGTCGCCCGCTACGGGATGGAGGCGATCAACCAGTTCGAACACGCGTTGCAATGTGCGGCGCAGGCAGAAAACGAATCCGCGACACCGGCCCTGATTACCGCGGCGTTGCTGCACGATATCGGGCACCTCGTGCACAAGCTTGGTATTGCCGCCGAACGCGGGGTCGATGACCGGCATGAGGCGCTTGGTGAGAAACTGTTGCGGAAATGGTTTGGTGACGACGTCGTGTTGCCGGTCGCGCTGCATGTCGACGCCAAGCGTTATCTGTGTACCGCGGAGCCGGGTTACTTCAATCGTCTTTCGCCCGCCTCGGTTCGCAGTCTCGAGTTGCAGGGCGGTCCATTCACTGAGAACGAGGCGTTGGACTTTATCTCCCGTCCCTGCGGCGAAGACGCGGTGCGTTTGCGCCGCTGGGACGAAGACGCCAAGAAAAAGGGCTTGCAGACTCCTTCGCTCGAACATTTCCGACCCTATGTCGAAGCGTGTCTCGTATCGGACATCATCATAGTCGAATAGGAGTAGGCAATGAAACGACGGCAGGTCCACGTTCAGGGTCGTGTCGATCAGGCGGCCGTGCTTTGGTAGGGGCAATGTTGGCAGTGTCATCTATGGACGCCCCCCTGATTGCAAGTGTTTTTGATGCTTTGAAGCGGGTTGGGTTTGCAGTCATCTATCCGGCCTCTCGATGCAGCATATTCTTTGCCGCGGGCCCTGATGGAATCCGTGGATCGACGCCCAGTCAGAGCATCGAGCTCGAAGCTCGGACACTGCCTCGGGTTTGGCCGATCCCGGTTACCCTGTTTCGCCATCAAGTCATCGTCACCCTCGCAATAGAGTTCGTTCCGCGCTTCGTTATGCGTTCGCCGGTGTTTCGGCCCGGAATGTTTCGGTTCGGAACGCCTCACCCCGGCTGAGCATCGCCCAGACGACCCGGGCGGTCTTGTTGGCCATGGCAACCAGAACGACATTGGTCGGCCGGCGTGCGAGCAAACTCTCCTGCCACAGGGAGCGCTGCGCTTTCCGGTGTCTGGACCAGCGCAGATCCGCACGCGCCCCATGAACCAGAAGGCGGCGAAGATAGCCGTCTCCGCGCTTCGATATTCGTCCCAGCCGTTCCTTGCCGCCGCTGGAGTATTGTCGGGGAACCAGCCCAAGCCAGGCGGCCAGTTGACGCCCGGACTGGAACTGCGAGGCATCGCCGATGGTGGCGACCAGGGCGGTGGCCGTGATCACCCCGACACCCGGGATCGCCTCAAGCCGGCGGCTTGCCTCATTGGCGCGATGCCACGCCGTCAGTTTTTTCTCAAGGTCCCGGATCTGTGCCTGAGCCGCCCGAAGCTGGTCGATGAGAGACCCAAGGGCCTCGCGCGCCAGCGTCGGGACACGCTGGTCTTCCGGATCCTCGATCACCGCGATCAGGTCCGCTACTTTCGGCGCCCCTCGGGCCGCAACGATCCCGAACTCGCCACAATGGCCCCTGAGCGCGTTAATCAACATGGTTCTCTGGCGCACCAGCAACTCGCGGGCCCGGTGCAGCATCAGAACCGATTGCTGTTCCCCGGATTTCACCGCCGCAAATCGCATCGTCGGACGGACCAGTGCCTCGCAGATCGCCTCGGCATCGGCGGCATCGTTCTTGTTGGTCTTCACGAACGGTTTCACGTATTGCGGCGGGATCAGCCGCACCTCGTGGCCGAGCGCCTGCAGTTCCCGCGCCCAGTAATGTGCAGAAGCACAAGCCTCCATGCCGATCAGGCACGGAGCCATATCTGCGAAAAACGGAATCATCTGAGCCCGGCGCAGCTTCCTGCGCACGACCGGCCTGCCATCCTGATCCGCAGCGTGAACCTGAAAAACCGTCTTTGCCAGATCCAGCCCAACCGTCGTAATATTCGTCATGGACGCCTCCTCTTTCTGGTTTATTAAACACGCTCCAGTATGGCTCATCGTGAAGCCGTGAGGGGCGTCCATACCATCAGACCAAATCGGCTTGATGCGGGGAAGGGTAATCCGTAGCCTCGGCGGATGAAAAACCCCTTCCGTTATTTCAACTCTTCGCCCGAGATCATCCGCCTGACGGTGATGATGTATGTTCGGTATCCGCTGTCGCTGCGCCAGGTCGAGGACCTTCTGTTCGAGCGGGGCATCGACATCTGCCACGAGACGGTGCGTTTCTGGTGGAACCGGTTCGGACCAATGTTCGCAGCGGAGATCAGGAAGCGCCGGGTTCACAGCCAATCATATTCACGGTGGCGCTGGCACCTGGACGAGGTGTTCGTGAAGATCAACGGGGAGACGCATTATCTATGGCGCGCGGTCGACCACGAAGGCGAAGTACTGGAAGTTTTCGTGACAAAACGCCGGGATCGCAAGGCAGCGCTCAGGTTTTTGAGGCGCGCGATGAAGCGGTATGGGCAACCAAAGGTGATCGTGACGGACCGCCTCCGGTCGTATCGCGCAGCGATGAATGTGATCGGTAATGCTGCCGATCAGGAGTGCGGACGCTGGCTCAATAACCGAGCCGAAAACTCACACCAGCCGTTCCGGCGACGAGAAGGGGCGATGACAAATTTCAGAGACGTGAAGACCCTGCAGAAGTTCGCTTCAATTCACGCCTCGATCCACAACCACTTCAACCTAGACCGCAAACTTACCCACCGCGACGAATTCAAGCAGAACCGCTCTGCTGCCTTGGCTGAATGGCGTCAGCTGGCAGCATAAACTTGGCGTTTCCTGGCACATTGGAGACTGATTCGCATTAGACTGACACCACCGCCAATCACCCTCCCCATTTGTCTCTGAACAGGTTATCGGGGGCTAACCGCCCGTAACATGGGCGGTATTTAGCCTCAATCCCGTTCCGCAACCGGTTTCGGTCCCCTGATCAGAGATCAATCCGGCTATTCTCAGGGCAGTGTCTCTGGCGGTTCCCTGCCCGGGTGAGTTTCCCTGTTAAACAGGGATTAACAGGGTATTTTTTGCGTTTTGGGTCTAAAAACAGGGGTCTAGCGGTGGCATGCGATGCGCAACGCGTAATTATATCAACTAATTCAAGGGCTTATTCGGCTAAAGGGGCACTTTCCTGTTAGTGACGATAACAGGGCATTTAAAGCGCCATAACAGGGCGTTTTATCGTCGTAACAGGGCGAATCTGCACATTAACAGTAAGCGTCCATTTGTGACACGCTTGTTTGCCGGGTTCTGGGTGCGATCTTCTCTCCACGGCTGATTTTGTGAGTTTGGAGGGATGATAATGCCAAGATTAACGGCTTCGAAGAGCTTGGAACTGGAAAATTTCTGGCGGTCGCATTTGGATGGCTGGCGCCGTAGCGCTTTGAATCAACGGGAATATTGCGAACTGCACGGGCTGCCGCTGAAGCGGTTCGGGAACTGGCGCGCGACGCTCAGACACGAGGAACCAGCTGGTGCCGGCAAGCTGCTTTACCGCCGTGGCGGGGGGCTTATGAACCGCCCCGGGATTGCCGGAGGCTCCAACTTTTGAGAAGAAGGAGCCATTATGAGCAAGACCACGAACAAGTTTTCACCTGAAGTGCGCGCTCGGGCCGTGCGGATGGTGGTGGATCACGAGCG
>Ga0222651_1000461_pt1 | contig 25853 bp, 23 predicted proteins | sample AntAcemetagen369_FD_179855 | JGI IMG/M metagenome (GOLD analysis project Ga0222651, IMG submission 179855) | Saline water microbial communities from Ace Lake, Antarctica - #369 | ecosystem: Environmental > Aquatic > Non-marine Saline and Alkaline > Saline | place: Antarctica: Ace Lake...
ATTTAAAGAAAAATAATTTTGAAACTATTATAGATGGCCACTCTATAGGGTTATTTCGATTGACAAATAAATATGGCATAGAGGTTGTTTTTACCAATTATGGACAACGATTAGTATCACTTAAGGTCCCTGATAAGAATGGTAAAATGGATGATATTGTATTAGGATTTTCTACCTTGGATGAGTACTTAAATGCCAATGAACCTTATTTTGGGGGAACCATTGGGAGGTATGGAAACCGAATTGCCTACGGGGAGTTTAGTCTCGGAGGAGAAAAATATATGCTGGCAACGAACAATGGCGAAAATCATTTGCACGGTGGGAATATAGGTTTTAATAAAGTTGCTTGGAATACCAAAATATTAGGAGATAATGAAATTGAATTTACTAGGTTATCCCCTGATTTGGAAGAGGGGTACCCAGGTAACCTGAATGTAAAGGTTCATTATTTATTGACAGACGACAACGAACTGCAGATTAATTATGAGGCTATTACGGATAAAGCTACAGTCGTCAATTTAACGCATCATTCTTTTTTTAATCTAAAAGGGGATGGCAACGGTACCATAAATGATCATATTTTAATGATTAATGCGGACAATTATACACCTGTAAATAAGGCTTTGATTCCAATTGGTGAAATTGCTCCCGTAATCGGCACACCATTTGACTTTACCGCCCCTAAGACGATTGCAAAGGATTTGGAAATCAAAAATTCACAACTAGAATTTGGAAACGGGTATGACCATAATTTCGTATTGAATAGTAAGCCTAAAAATAGGGACGGATTGGTAATAGCTGCCAGAATTACAGAACCTAAAAGTGGTAGGGTCATGGAAGTTTATACGGATGAACCTGGGTTACAATTTTATGGTGGAAACTTTTTGCAAAGTAAGGATGTAGGTAAAAGAGGTAAGCCATATATATATATATATATATATAGAGGGGCCTTTTGTTTAGAGACCCAACATTTCCCTGATTCTCCAAATCAATCTAATTTTCCAAGCACTCTTTTGCAGCCGAATGAAATATATAAGAGTACTTGTATTTATAAGTTTGGAACTATAAAATAGAAAATAAATTACTATTACTAAATAGACAAATTCAGAAGTAGGATAAACACTGGATTATCAGATAATTAAATCGTATTTTAAAGAGGGGAAAACCAATATATCTTCCCTGTAAATATGTTTAACTACTTAAAAATTAAGGTATTACTGTAGTCATGAGCATTTTGGGAAGTCATTGGAATTTTTAAAAATTTGTGCTCTTTCCTTATGATACAAATCATGTGGACAAACTTTTTTATATACTTATATTTACCCCCTCATATTGACAATCAATGAACAAATTTTATTCACTTTTCCTTCTTGTCCTAGTTTCCGTAGGATATTCGCCTCTCTTGGCACAAATAACGATTAATGGTCAAGTTGCCGATAACCAGGGTGCACCATTGTCGGGAGCCCATGTTTCTTTACAACCGTCGGGCCAATTTAGCATCACGGACATGCAGGGCGCCTTTGCAATAAAGGGGGTAATTGCAGGAAGCTACGTACTTACCATTGGCTATATTGGCGTAAAAAAATATTCCGAAACAATTCAGGTCGCAAGCAAAGATGTATCCCTTTCGATAACTTTGGACGAGGCCCCCCTCAATTTACAAAACGTCGTCGTTACCGGAACTTTCGAGCCGCGAACACAATTGGAATCCAGTACTGCGGTAACCACCCTTGAGGACAAGGAACTGAGGCGTATTTTTCAGCGTGGCACGGCCGATCTATTGCAGGCCATTCCCGGAACCTTTACAGATCCTTCGGCCGGAGAGGTCTTTACAAAAGTTTATGCCCGTGGTATTTCGGCTTCGGCAGAAGACGATATGGGCTGGTACTATGTTTCTTTACAGGAAGATGGGCTTCCGGTAAGTCTGGTACAACATTCCTATTACGGACCGGATCTTTTTCATCGGCTGGACCTGACCACACAAAGAGTGGAGGCTATCCGTGGTGGAAGCGCGGCCATAACTGCATTGAACGGTCCCGGAGGCATCTATAATTTTATTTCGCAAGGCCAGCGCAACGTTTTTGGTGGTGAAATGCAACTACAGGGAGGGGTGCAGGGCGAAGAAAATCCGATCTTTAGGATAGACGGCACCCTAGGCGGCCCCTTGGGCAAAAATTGGTTTTACAATATAGGCGGACATTACAGAAAGGACGAGGGCGCTCGAAATACTGATTTTACTTTTAGCAAAGGTGGACAATTAAAATTCAATGTTATTAAAAAGCACAGTAACGGATTTATCAAGTTTTATGGAAAGATCTTGGACGATTTTACAAACCGATACACTGGAGTAGCGGCCACCGATTGGAACGATCCAAAAGCCGCTTTCGGGCAGGACTTTAATTCCACTGCCCTGATGTTGCCTGCATTTTCGGCCAATATTCCCGATGGCAGAAGATTGAACGAAGGAGCTACCAATAAATTTGACCCTTCGCAAGGTGTACACGCGCAGGATCGAGCTTTCGGAATCGATTTGTTGCAAGACCTTGGTCAAGACTGGTCGATGCGGTTCAATTTGAAATATTCCCATAAAAATGCGAACTGGCAGACATCGATCAGCAATGCCTTCGTTTCATTGAACGATCCAACGGCCTACTTTATCAGTGGGGCCCAATTCCCGGTCGGGCAATTGGTATTCCAGGATGCCGTAACAGGTACTGAAATGGCCCGGTTGGACAATAGTGGTGTTTTAGTGGGGGAATCCTTTCAATACATCAGCGGATCATTACCCTACGATGCCGTTATGGGAACCGCCTCTTGGTTAAAGCAAAATGGTTCCGACGAATGGATGCACCAATTGACTATCCGTAAAACTTCTGAAGATCATGATCTTAACTTCGGCTTTGCTTCCGGTTTTTCGGACACTTCATTGTACACCCAAGGTAATTTTGGATATGTGACCTATAGTCCCGATCCTAGAATGCTGCGCGTAACCCTAGAAAATCCCGGTCAACCGATAATTGCAATTTCCGATGAAAACGGATTAAGTAATTACGGAGGATTGTTTTTTGATAATTCCAGGGCCAATGTAAGCCAGATAGGATTTTTTGCCAACGACAGATTTAAAATCCAAGAAAACCTCCATCTTGATATGGGCTTGCGTTACGAAACGATCAAGCATAAAGGAAGCAAGGACCAAGCGGCTCCTTTTGCCAAAGAGGGTGGTGCCGATGGCAATCCACTTACAGATTATGATAATGGTATTATGGCACCCACCGGTGGGAGGGATGCATTCGATTTCAATTACGATTATATCTCCTACTCTGCGGCCTTAAATTATAAGTTTACGGATGAAGCGGCAGTTTTTACCCGTTTTTCTTCAGGGAACAAAGCCCCAGAACTAAACTATTACTTCAATAATTTCACCGACGTACCTATCAACCAAAAAGGGGAGGTTCAAAAAATTACACAACTTGAAGCCGGATTAAAATATAGTAAAAACGATTTTTCTGCAACCGCCACCGCGTTTTGGAGCCAATTGAAAAATATTGGGGTAGCCGATTTTGCCTTTGACCCAGAAGCCGGAAACGTATTTTATACCCCCGTACAATTCAATGATTCAAGAACCATCGGATTGGAATGGGAAAGTGCCTATACCCCCGTTTCTTATCTGACCTTTAGATTCAATGGCACGTTGCAAAATCCGATCGCAACAAAATGGACTGTTTATGATGCGGCAGGCTCAGTAGACACGGCGGATGATGCTACTGCGGATTATTCCGACAATACGCTGCCTTTTAATCCAAAATTGATGTTTAACCTGGGCGCTGAATTCCAACAAGACGACTTTAACGGTTTTCTACGTTGGCAATTCATAGGTGAGCGCGAAGGCAATGTGGCTAATGCCTTTCAATTGCCTGCTTACAGTATTTTTAATACCGGAGTAGGGTATGTTATAACCCAAAACCTATCAGCGGATATCTTAGTTACCAATCTCTTTAATTCAGAAGGATTGGCCAACTTTTTTGGGGCCAATAGTTTTGGCGCCAGTGCCAACGGTGCTACGGCCCAATTTATCCAGGACAACCCGGATGCGAGTTTTATTGTAGTGCCCGTACTTCCTAGAGGTCTGATGCTTAGGCTTGGTTATCGATTTTAGTACAGTCCATTATAGCGAACAATGAACAGATTTGAATTATGGTTCAAAAATGATGCTTTGGCCGATGATTTACCAGTTCCTTAATTTTAAGGATTATTCATAAGATTGATTCATTGAATACCCTGTCTATCTATAGAAGCTGTAAAAACATTTAATGCGACCTATGAGTCGTTTTTTTTGGTAAAATTGGCAGAGGGTCTCATGTGAGAGCCCTCAATATAATAATATCTCTTTTAATTGCCGTATAGAGAAATGTATTTACCATAAAATAAATAATTATAAGTGATAGCTTGCAACCCCAAGCCCCTGCGGAAGTCGTAAAACCCTTCCACTCCAATACTTCCTTTACGGCACATTTCGCCAGTCCGCATGGGAAGTCACTCCGTTCCGGTTTTTCCGACCCCCTCGGCCGCACGAAAGAACAAGCGGCGAAGGGCCACTTGACCTTTCTTCTCCCTACCCACAAAATCTGGCAAAACCCTATCCATTTTTTGAACCATAACATCGAAAATTAAAATAGGTATTGATTCTTTTAACTATCTTGAAATCAGCTTTTGGGAGAAATGAAAAAGATAATCGAAAATATCGCCACTTGGTTGGTGGCCTTGAACAGGAAAAAAGACAAAATAAGCGAAAACATTAATGCCTTTCTGAGAAGAGGGAATAATGGACTGATTGTAGGGGCTGTCGTTTTTGGAACTATTGCCGTTCTTTCATCGCTTAATCTTTACAAAGATCATGGCAAGCTTTGGCTTGCCCTGCTTCCCATTTGTTTATTAGTAATTTTATTTTTTGTTATATTGGTATCTGATGCTTATAAAGAGAAAGTGAAGTATCAAAGCAGAGGTTCACGAATGAATCTGGTAGGTTTCAATATGGATTTCAATGAGCGTGTTCTTAGGAGAATCTATGGTTCCTTGACCCAATATGAATATCTGGACGAGAACTTGACAAGCTTCTCCAATTTTTATGAAGTTATGGTCCTGGATTTTGGCGACAACGATTCGGTGCTGCATTTTAACTGTACCCAACCGCAATTAAAATATATTCTGGATAAGTTCAAACAACTTAAGAAGGGGATTAGCTTAAAATCCTTTGAGAGATCACAAAAAATTTACCACAAGGGAAACTTGATATCTGCTGAGATACTTTCAAAAAAGTACAATGAGTTTCCTCCCAATCATGATTTTGAACAACAGATAGATTCATTCTTCGATTTCTTGGGGGATATTTAAAAATTTTATGGGGTAGATTTCCCCTTTTTCTTCTTTTCACCAGCTTGCATCTCCTTTCTTTGCTTCGAACATTTGTAACACAGGTAGACCGCATTGCGGCTATTTTAAAGCGAGAATTATGGAAATAGAAAATGACATGGTAGATCTCTTAAGGGATATCAAGGGACTTCTTTCGCATCAAAAGAAAGTGATGAACGTAGATGATCTTGTTGCCTATACGGGACTCTCCAAAAGCAAGATTTACAAACTGACCCAGTTACGATTAATCCCCATGGGAGGTAACAAACACATCCGTCAGAAATTCTTCGATAAGGATATTATAGATGCTTGGTTATTGGGCGAACCTAATTTATCAGATGACTATTTGGATCAGGAATTCAATAAGCAGTTACCACGAAAAAAGAAGTAGTATTTCAATTAATACATGCTGATTAGTAGTAGTACTAATAAGTATGAAGTATGTAGATAGGTAAAAAATGATGAAACGGAATGTAGACGTAAAAAATCCGATTGAGTGAGAATTCAAGATGTGTCATTGTCATGACAAATCTTGCTTTTGCTCCCGATGGGTCGCAAAAGAATAGGAACCAATAACTTGATTTTGGATATAAGATTATAGATGGAGGTTCAATGGATATTTTTTAAAAGGCTACAGGATAAAGATTCAGAAATTCCAAAATGAAGAAGGAGTTTGTACAGTTTAGATGTTCTATTTATGAGAAGAAACTGCTAAGGGTCAAGGCTGATAGGAGTGGACTTTCCATAAGCGAGTATTGTCGCCGAGCGGCTTTTGATGATCGGATAATAGAACGGTTGACCCAAGAACAAATAGAGATGTATAGAATGTTGGCCAGGTATGAAACAAATTTTAAACTTATCGGGAATATGTTCCGAAAACGCAATCCAAAATTGGCGAATGAAGTGGTGCAATTGGCCAGTGAGATACGTCAGCAACTTTTATCCTTTAAGAAATGATAGGTATGGGGAAATCCATATCGCATACCGGAGCATCCATGGGTTATGGTTGGAATGGGGAGAAGGAGGCAGAAGTCGTCTACCGCGAACATTTATCGGGAGACAATCCTAGGGAGATCACTCAGGAGTTCAAGATCATCCAACAGCAGAACCACCTTTGTACAAAGAACACTTTGAGTTTTGTACTGAGTCCAACGATTGAAGACGGGAAGGGCATGACGAACGAAAATCTCAATGAAATTGTTGAAAGGTTTCTTAAGGAAATGAAATTGCAGGAAAGGCAGGCCATCGGTTTTGTGCATAGGAATAAGGAACACACCCATGTCCATGTATACGTAAACCGTATTGATTTCAATGGGAATGCCTACAAGGATAGTTTTATAGGAAAACGGAGCCAGCAGGCGGCGGAAAAAGTGGCCAAGCAAATGGGCCTGACCACGGTAAAAGAAGTGCAGCAGGAAAAACTGAACCAGATTCAAAATGTAAGAGGGGAAATAAAACAGATACACGATAAGGTCATGGAAAAGGACAAGCCAAAAAACTTTGATAGGTACATCAGCGATATGGCCAAAAAAGGTGTGGAGGTTATTCCCAGTATCAATAAGCAAAACCAACTCCAAGGTTTCCGGTTTGAATACAAGGGGCATAATCTAAAGGGGAGCGAAGTACATCGCTCCATGTCCATGGGGAACATAGCGGGAAATATGGGGTGGGATACAAATTTAGCTCAAAAGATGGCTAAGGAAAATACAGTAAAACTTCTGGGTAAGCCAGTTGGGCTTTCACCCAACTTGGCGGCAACTATTGCCAGGAAGGTGGTAACTGTTGCTATTAAGAAATCAATTGGATTGGGAATGGAAATATAATATCATGGCAAAACTAGATGAAATTATGGAAGTGCTTACCCAAGAAATATCCGGGTTCAACAATTCCATTGGTAAACTGGAGGAACTATCCACAAAATTTGATGACCTAAAAATAACAGCGGACACTTCGCATTTGGAGTTTCAACTAAAGGAATTTTTAAGGCTGCAAAAGAGCAACTTGGAATTTTATAATAAGCGGATGGATGAAGTCTTGAAAAATATAGAAAAATCTAGATGGACCCCAAAATGGGAGATGTCGTTGTTCTACCTTTTCATGATAATCAACACCATGGCATTTGGTTATATGGGCTATAATTTCATAAACTATGAACAGGAAAAAAAGGCTGTGGTTTTAAAAGTAAAAAAGGAAAGCTTGGGAAGGGCACGTGGCTATTTTGAAGAACATCCGGTCATCTATAAAGATTTTGAAAAGTGGGCCCAAAAGAAGGATAGTGTTCCAAATCGGGAGTAGGGTTGCGCCCTAATGGATTTCTTCTTTACGCTTATCTTCCTGAACGCTAAAGAAATCCAATAGGATCCATGCGCAAAGTTTAGAGGTAAGGATTTGGGTCAAGTAACAACCAAAATCTATTAAACCTTAAGAATTAGTTTGAAATCTATTCTTCAGCTTTTTTAACTGTTTGCTATGTTTTTCAGGGTTTGTTTCCTTTAGTTTTTGTAAGTTTTGCAATTTCCATTGCACAGCAGGAAATTTTTCAAAATTATATAAGCTCCAGTCAGGTGTAGCGTTTTCAAATTTCAATAGAAAATCTTTATCGGTAACAGTTAAACTTTTATGGATGTTTTGTATTAGTAAATTCCGGGTAGCTTCAAAATCAACATAGGTAAATGGTTCATTGCTCATTCCGTCGAATTGATTGGCCATAGCGGAACGCTGATCCAATAGGTTTGGGAACAACATTTCATATATAGGCCTCCTGCTTGCTAATAGACAAAAAAGAAATCCCTTTTTTATTTCATCAGCAAACCCCTCATTTTCTAATAGATATTTAACATCGAACAAATCCCTCGGGTGCTGACGGTCCAATGCGGCGCAGATTTTACCTCCGTAGAGTTGGCCTATAGGTACCACAAGAATCGAACAAAACGCATCAAACTCCGTTTGTGCTTTATTACATAATTCTATTTCTGTTACCGATGCTATTATGCCTCGCATCGCTTGGCTTACCTCCAGTTTTATTTGAGCTTGATTATTGGCAATTAAAAGCTTGAGTTCTTTTTCTTTATGTGTTATTCGAGCATTTGGTATTATGGTTTCAATATTGGATTTGATTCTCGAGAGTGCTTCTGAAATATGGATTAAGGAAGTATTCCTATCCTCAACTGGAATATATGTTAAATCAATATCCACTGAAAGTCGAGGCATTTCTCGAAGAAAGAGATTGATAGCAGTACCACCGTGAAGAGCAAAGTTATTTTCTTTAGCTACTTCGGGTAGTACGCTTAACAGCAATGAAACTTGGGATTTATAATTCTCCATTGGCTAGTTCAACTGGAACAGTTATTTTATATTTTGGGTCATAAACACCATTCTTTACAATACTTCGTTTTCCACTTCCCAAATTTATTTTATCCATATTCAGGTGTTTTACCCAACTATGGTTGACTTTTTCAGCTAGATACATAAATAGGCGATTTACCTTGACTGAGGTACAGTTTTCCAGTAAATCTTGAACAAGATTGGGTCTTAGATTGTTTAATCCCTCCATTAGTTGGTAACACTCTACTAATTCTTGATGTTTTGGCGCTAAAAATAGGCACTCTAACATGGCCCTTGCGGCACTGGACACTTTTACTGAGAAGGTTTTTAGTTCTACTTCAACAAGGCCTATATCAGGTGGTAGAAATGAAGAACTGTGATAATCCAATTTTACACCCCAGTCATGATGCATGCACCAGCTGGGCAGCTTTTCATGTTGTCCACCAAAAACGGTTACCTTATTTGGCGAAAGTTCCAAGTAGTGGGATTTACCAAGGAGGGATAATGCCGTCTTGCCCGCCGGATGAACATATAGGTCAGCTTGTTTTTGAAGGGCGTAGATGGCCCCCTCATAACCAACCTCATCACCCGAACGTATCATGGCACCAGTTCCGATTGAGGTAAACCAGTTGCTGTTTCGATAGCGTTTTTGTAGATCAAGGCTGTACCCTTTTTGTACAAGCCACGATGATAGGTACACGATACCTGTAGGGTGCGTACTTAATAATTGGTTTATTTTTATTCTTTTATCGGTACTCATGGTACCAATTTATGCTTTTTTTTAAACCATTACAAGTTGTAGTTTAAAAATAATTAATCTTCGGTACTTTAGGTACTGAAATTAAATGGGATTTAAACTGTTTTCTCTTGCTGGCAATCATTATTTCTAAAAGTTATCTAGGTGAAAATAATTTACATGCCATAGCTTTGGGTTATAGCGTTTTATTTCATGAGGGTTGTTTCAATTTATATAAGTTTTGTAAGTATTAAACACTGATATTCAAACTAGTTTAGAAAAAATTACATGCTAGGCTAATTTAAGTACAGCACGATAGGCTAATTTTAGCACCTTATTTACCCTGACTTTGTTACAAATAATCTTGAAATTCACCCTGACTTTGTTACAAAAGATTGGAAAAATTACTCTTTCACTGTTAGAAATAATCGTATAAATTTTCCTATGAGCTCACTTTAAAAGATGATTGCTGATTGATTTTAAAAAGAATTTTTGAATAAAATGAGTATTAATATCCCCATAATAACTATATTTGGGGAAAATATTACCCATTATGAAAAATAAGAAAGCTGTCCTATTTCCAAAATACCAGAGAATAATGGGGCAATTAGGAGAGAATATAAAGCTTGCCCGCAAACGAAGAAAGCTTACAACAATCCAGGTATCCGAACGGGCAGGTATAGATAGAAAGACTTTGTATCAGATAGAAAAGGGGAATTCAAAGGTAGCGATTGGTTCATATTTTAATGTTCTGATTGCACTTGGTTTGCAAGATGATTTCTTGAAGTTGGCAACAGAAGACGAATTCGGAAGAAAACTTCAGGACTTAGATTTATTATAACAGGGAAGAATGGCACAAGGTAAATTTGATATATATGTTTATGCACATTGGCAAGGAATGCCAGAAGCTAAGATGATAGGTGTTTTGGCAGCACATCATGCTAAAGGAAAAAAAGCATTCAGTTTTGAATATGATAGGGGTTGGATAAAATCCGAACAACAACTATTGTTGGACCCTGATATCCAGTTTTATTCAGGTCCACAATACCCAAATAAGAAGGAAAACTTTGGTGTCATTTTAGATAGCATGCCAGATACCTGGGGAAGAACCTTGATGAAAAGACGAGCGGCTCAACTAGCTAATGAGAAAGATCGAAAAGCTACTACTTTATATGAAATCGATTATCTGCTTGGAGTTTATGACGAAAGTAGAATGGGAGCTTTACGTTTTAAAACAGACCGTGACGGACCATTCTTGGATAACAATGAAGAGAATCCTACGCCCCCTTGGTCGTCAGTGAGAGAACTTCAAGAAGCTGCCAAGCACTTTGAGAATGACACTGATAATGAAGAAGTAAAAAAATGGTTGGCCGTTCTAATGGCCCCAGGATCTTCTTTGGGTGGAGCAAGACCCAAGGCCAATATTTTGGATGACAATGGGAATCTTTGGATAGCAAAATTTCCATCTAAGAATGATACCATTGATAAAGGAGCATGGGAATTTTTAGCATATCGATTGGCAATAAATTGTGGAATTGAAATGGCACCTTCCCGAATGGAAAAAATTACTGGAAACTATCGTACCTTTTTTACACAACGTTTTGATAGGATAAAGAAAGAACGTATCCATTTTTCATCAGCCATGACCATGACCGGTAATAATGAGGATACTATACGAGATAACCCAGCAAGTTATCTGGACATTGCTGAATTCATCCAAACAAAAGGTGTAAACATTGATAAAAACCTACATCAACTATGGCGTAGGATTGTTTTTAATATCGCGGTTTCTAATACCGATGATCATTTGCGAAACCATGGTTTTATCCTAACCCCCAAGGGTTGGAAACTTTCCCCTGCCTATGACATAAATCCTTCCATAAATAAAGATGGATTAGCACTTAATATTGATATGGATAATAATGCTTTGAATTTGGAATTGGCAAAAAGGGTAGGGGAATATTTTCGTTTGGATGATAAACAAATGGATATTATTATCGATGAGGTTGCCAAATCAGTTAGCCGTTGGAAGGAAATAGCCGGAGAGATTGGAATTTCACGAGCAGAGCAGGAACTTATGGGCAGTGCCTTTAAAAATGGTATTAATTTAATTTAGGTTTTGCATTTGGCTATAGTTAGATATTTTTCGTAGTTTTATACAGTAAAAAGTTTAGAATAATCACGTTCAAAAGTTACTGTCAAAATTGAGTGTCCGTACGGGGATTCGATATTTGAAAATACCAATAAAATACTGATAATCAATTACTTGTAATAAGGAATTGCATACTGTCATGGACGCACATAGAACCTAGTTCCATTTTCTCGCCACTCTCTCCGGCAACTATAGAAAAAGTCCCTGGGACCAAGGAATGGATTATGGTATGGAACAACAATAATGGTTCCGATCCTGCCACAATGAATCACAGAACCCCATTGTCTGTCGCCATTTCCAAAGATGAGGGAAAAACATGGGGCAATATTAAAAATATTGAAGAAGATCCTGAAGGGTGGTATTGTTATACAGCATTGTACTTTTTAAATCCGCAGAATCTTATATTAGGGCATTGTGCCGGCAATCGTATACAAAAAACAGGGCTGCTGGTCACTAATTTAACGTCCCTGAACAAGGAATGGCTTGTTAGCCCTTAGTAGGTATCGGAATGTTTTTTCTTATGCTTCCAGGGCAGACTATTGGAGTTAATGGGAAATTAAGTATTTTACTTTCCTATTCAGTTTGTATAAACAATAATCAGCAGAACTTGAAATTTTCACTTATGATATTAAAGTATACACATCGTATTGTACTCTTTCTAATTCTAGGCCTAACCATTGGTGCAAAGGCCCAACCAAAACAACGGCCCAACGTGATCTTGATCATTACGGATGATCAGGGGTACGGGGATTTGGGTTTTACCGGGAATGCCCATGTGAAAACACCGGTCATTGATGCTTTTGCCAAGGAAAGTGTGAGGTTCAACAATTTTTATGTTTCTCCGGTATGTGCCCCTACGAGGTCCAGTTTAATGACAGGACGTTATTCGTTGAGGACAGGCATGAGGGATACTTATAATGGCGGTGCCATTATGGCTTCCAACGAAGTAACCATAGCGGAAATGTTGAAACAGGCAGATTATAGTACTGGGGCTTTTGGTAAATGGCATTTAGGGGATAATTTTCCGAGTAGGCCCAGTGACCAGGGTTTTGATGAATCGGTTATCCATCTTTCGGGCGGTATGGGGCAGGTAGGGGATATTACTACTTATTTTAAGGGGGATAGAAGTTATTTTGACCCTGTTCTTTGGCATAATAATGAGCAGGAATCCTATGACGGGTATTGTTCTGATATTTTTACCGATCAAGCCATCAATTTTATAACTAAAAATAAGGAGTCCCCTTTTTTCTGTTATTTGGCTTTTAACGCACCACATACCCCTTTGCAGGTGCCGGATTCCTATTATGAAAAATACAAGGATATAGATCCTACTTCTGATTTTGATAAGGATGGAAGGCCTTTTTCCGAAATGAGCGAGAAGGATAAGGAAGATGCCAGAAAGGTCTACGCCATGGTCAACAATATTGATGATAATCTAGGGAAACTCTTCAAAAAATTGAAAGACTTGAAGCTCACGGAAAACACGCTTGTAATATTCATGACAGACAATGGACCACAGCAAACCAGGTACGTAGGTGGTATGCGTGGCCTTAAGGGAGATGTTTACAATGGGGGAGTACGGGTGCCTTTCTTTTTGAAATATCCAGCACTTGTCAAGGGTGGCAAAGATGTGGAAACCATGTCGGCACATTTGGATGTCCTTCCTACTTTATCGGAAATTTGTGGTGTGGAAATACCCAAAGACAGGATAATTGATGGTAAAAGTCTACTTCCCTTAATAAAAGGCAAGCAAGTGGATTGGGCCGATCGATCCTTATTTTTTTACTGGTCTCGTCGTTACCCCGAACTGTACAATAATATGGCCTTGCAGAAAGGAGGTTATAAATTGGTAGGAAATACCGATTATAATGCCGCCATTGAAGATTTCGAGTTGTTCCACCTCAATAAGGATCCTTATGAACAGCGCAACCTGATAAAGGAAAACCAAGAATTGGCTTTGGACCTTAAAAAAGAATTGGATAGGACATACAATGAATTGATTATTTCAGAAAACCTTATAAATCCTCCAAGAATTATGGTAGGTACGCCAAATGAAAATCCGGTGATCCTTAACAGGAACGATGCTGGAGGCGAACGGGGCATATGGAATCAGGAAGAAGTTTATGGTCAATGGGATGTGGATATTGAAGAAGGTTATTATGATATTACCTATAAGTTTGTAAAACCGGTAGCGGGCAATGGGAAAATGGTGTTGGAAGCCAATACCTTAGTTAGACAAATGGTTAATAAGAAAGGGACAACCGATATCATCCAGATGAAGCAGGTTTATTTTCCTAAAATGGTGGGCAATCTTATACCTTTTTATGCAGTAGATAATAAAAATATATTTCCTTTTTGGATGGAAATGGAGAAAGTGGATTAGCTATTCTGTATTTAATCCAAATTCCTTTATAAGTGGCTGAGCCCATTAAATTTAGGACTTTAATTTTCTTATGGCAACTGCCGCAATATTTGTTGTAGGATACCTTTATTGGTGTACCTTCGCAAAAAAAAAATTAATGTCCATAGAACGCAGGGTAAAAGAAGTTGAGCAGTTATTCGCTGGTTTAGATCAGGAAATCGCTACTTTTCAATCCCAAACTGGGCTGGCCTGCAAAGCAGGTTGTGGCAGGTGTTGTACCCATCCGGATATTGATGCCTCTCCCTTGGAATTTCTACCATGGGCTTTTCATCTTTTTTTAAATGGGAAGGCAGAAACTACTTTAGAGGAATTAAGGAAAAGTACCAGTTCTATTTGTCCTTTATATCGTCCATTGTCCGTATTGGATAGCAATAGTGGAAGATGTGGCGACTACCAGTACCGTGGACTAATATGTCGTTTATTTGGTTATGGCGCAAACAGGGATAAGATGGGTGAACTTCGTTTGGCGACCTGTAAGATTATAAAGGAAAACCAGGCCGATCTTTATGAGAATTCCAAGGCAGCAATGAAAAATGGACTATATGTGCCCATTTTTACAGACTACTATATGAATCTCAATCAAATAGATTTTAGAATGGGCAATAGTATTCTTCCTATCAATAAAGCCATGAAAGCTGCCATTGAGGAAGTACTTCAGTATTATGCCTACCGTCCCTTTCCAGAAGGGTATAAGATTATAGCATAATCGCTACTTTTTATTTATTTAGTGTATTCAAAGTCTTTTGTGGCTAAAAAAATGTATTTATTCCACTCCAGATTCATTTTGTATGCTTTACAACGGGTGTTTTGACTTTTTTACCTAGTTTTGAAAATGGTGTCTACTGGGATATTTTTAGGGGGACAAAATGCGTTTTTCTTAAATATAGGTTGACATTACCAAGCTTAATATTTGAAAAGATTCAAATTATAATTGTATGAAAGGGAGACTAATTTTGACTATTGGGGTAGTTCTATTTACGGTTTTTGGTGTATTTGCATCTCGGGTAGATACACTAAATGTCAAAAGCAGTTCTATGAACAAATCCGTTGCTAATCTGGTAATTTTACCGGATAGTTATGCCCTGCAAAAGGAACAATACCCAGTACTTTATTTACTGCACGGGGCAGGAGGCGACCATACGGATTGGGCTACCAAAGTCTCGGGAATAAAGGATTATGCAGATCTTTATAATATGATTATTGTCTGCCCTGATGGAGGCAAAACAAGTTGGTATTTTGATAGTCCATTAGATAAGGAAATGAGTTATGAGACTTATGTTTCAAAGGAGCTTATAGGGGCCGTAGATGAAAAATACAATACTTTGCCGAATAGGGAATCCAGGGCAATTACAGGTTTGAGTATGGGGGGTCATGGTGCATTTTATTTAGCCTTTAGGCATCAGGATATTTGGGGTGCAGCTGGAAGTATGAGCGGGGGACTGGATATTCGTCCTTTTCCAGAAAATTGGGACCTGTCCAAGCGCTTGGGTAATTATGCCGAAAATCGAGAACAATGGGAAGATAATACGGTGATCAATATGTTGTATTTGTTAAAAGGAGACCATTTAAAGCTCATTTTTGATTGCGGGATAAATGATTTCTTTTATGATGGCAACAAAAGAATGCACCAACAATTGATGGAAAGAAATATACCTCATGATTATATTGAACGCCCAGGAAGTCATAATTGGGAATATTGGGCCAATGCCATTCAATACCAATTACTGTATTTTGATGCCTTCTTTAAATCTTAAGGGCTAACCTGTTTTTTATTGCCCTGGCCTATCATGGGCGTCGGGAACAAGGTAAAAATAATTAGGACTTTAAATCTATTTCCTTTAGGTTTTCAATTCTGTTACGGACCAAAAAGGCGTCAATGGTCTCAAAATGCTCTATGACCCGTTTGTCCTTAAATTCAAAGACTTTTTGTGAAAGGCCTTGAAGAAAATCCCGGTCGTGGGAGACCAATATCAATGTACCGTCAAAAGCGAGCAGTGCTTCTTTAAGTACGTCTTTGGATTTTAGGTCCAAATGGTTGGTAGGTTCATCCAAGATCAAAAGATTAACTGGTTCCAAAAGTAATTTCACCATTGCCAATCTTGTTTTTTCTCCACCTGAAAGTACACTTACCTTTTTTTCCAAGTCATCTCCGCCAAACATGAACCTGCCCAAAATATTTTTGATCTGCGTGCGCACGTCTCCTTCGGCCACTTCATCCACAGTCTGGAAGATAGTCAGTTCAGGGTCTAATAAAGAGGCTTGATTTTGGGCAAAGTACCCAACCTTTACATTATGTCCCAAACTACATTTTCCGTCCACCTCAATTTCACCCAAAATAGCTTTGATCATGGTCGATTTTCCTTCCCCGTTCCTTCCCACAAAAGAAACCTTTTCTCCACGCGAAATGGAGAGGTTGGCATCTTTAAAAACTACATGGTCGCCATAACTTTTGGAAAGGCCTTCGGCAGTAACCGGGTAATCACCGGAGCGTATGGAAGGAGGGAACCTAAGTTTAAGGGCTGTTGTATCTATTTCATCAATTTCTATAATCTGTAATTTTTCCAACATCCTTTCCCTGGAAGTTACCTGATTGGTCTTGGAATAGGTGCCTTTAAACCGATCTATAAATGCCTGGTTGTCCGCAATAAATTTTTGCTGTTCCTGATAAGCCTTTATTTGATGGCTGCGTCGGTCTTCCCTTAATTGTAGGTAATGACTATAATTGGCCTTGTAATCATAGATACGGCCCATAGTTACTTCTATGGTTCTGTTGGTGATATTATCTATAAATGTCTTGTCGTGCGAAATCACCACAACAGCCTTGGCCTTATTCAATAAAAAATCCTCTAGCCAAATTACGGATTCGATATCCACGTGGTTGGTAGGCTCATCCAAAAGTATTAAGTCTGGTTTTTGTAACAATATTTTTGCGAGCTCTATTCTCATACGCCAACCGCCACTAAATTCGCTGGTAAGCCGGTGAAAATCTTCACGTTTAAACCCTAGACCTCTGAGTGCCTTTTCCACCTCCGCCTCATAGTTTATTTCCTCCAGGGCGTAGAATTTCTCTCCCAGATCCGACACTTTTTCAATGATGGACATATAGGCGTCGGATTCATAGTCGGTTCGGGTTTCCAATTCCTTGTTCAAACGTTCAATTTCATCTTGCATACTAAAGATTTCCTTAAAAGCCTTGGAAGCTTCCTGGAAAACGGTGCAGCTGTCATCTGCTAGTAAATGCTGGGGCAAATAGGCTATTACGGAGTCCTTCGGATATCGAATATGGCCGCGACTAGCTTTTTGTTCTCCCGCAATAATCTTCATCATGGTAGATTTTCCAGCCCCGTTCTTCCCCATTAGGGCAATTTTATCGTTTTCATTGATTACGAAGGAGATGTCACTAAACAAAGTGTCACCACTAAACTCTACCGCTATTGCATCTACAGAAATCATAATTCAATTTTAAGTTTGCAAAACTATAAAAAAGCGTGATACACTAACTATTTAAATGCTAGGTTGTGAATATTAGTCTGGCCTCAAAATATCGGATAGTTTCCTAAACCTAAATTTAAAACTAGAAAACGAGCGAATTAATTATGATTTGACCAGTTTTATATACTTGTTGTTATCCTGTTGAACGAAGATAAAAGTAGTAAGGTCGAATATAAATAGCTTTTTTATAAGATTGTAATTCAATTAGTTACATTTAATTTCTTTAAGACAAATAAGATGGATGATAAATTAGTGATTAATTTTACGCCAACTGGAATGATACCTACCAAAAGTATGACTCCACATGTTCCTGTGAGCGTTTCGGAAATAGTTGAAGATGTTCTAAGTGCTTCAGAACTAGGTATAACCATGGTGCATTTACACGCTAGGGATCCAAACTCTGGGGAGCCAACTTACAAAAGGGAGATTTATGGTAAAATTATAGAAGGTATTAGAAAACATGCCCCCTATCTTGTTATTTGTGTGTCGCTTAGCGGAAGAAATATAAATAAACTTGAATTAAGGGCAGATCCTTTGTTATTGGAAGGACCCTTAAAACCCGATTTTGGCAGCTTAACCCTAAGCTCTTTAAATTTTAACCAAACAGCAAGTATAAATTCCCCCTCGATGATACAGGATTTGGCTTCACTTATGAAAGAAAAAGGTATTGTTCCGGAATTGGAAGTATTCGATATTGGAATGATTAATTATTCCAAGTATTTGGAAAGAAAGGGAGTTATTGAGCGTCCATTCTACTTTAATTTGCTGTTTGGGAATATTGCTTGTGCTCAAGCGGATATTTTGCATACAGGAATTATGATAAGGGATCTTCCTGAAGGTTCAATTTATAGTTTGGCAGGAATCGGAAATCATCAATTGAAGATGAATTCATTGGCTATTGCTATTGGTGCCGGGGTGAGGGTAGGATTGGAAGATAACATATGGTTCGATTCCTCAAGGACTAAGCTGGCTACAAATCTAGATTTACTAGAAAGAATTCATATTATTGCCAAGGCTAACGCCCGGGAGATAATGTCGTCACAAGAATTTAGGTTGAAAATGGCCCTCGAACCTGGAAATGGAAAATATGGGCGAAAATATAATTAATAAAATGTTGCATGAAGATTAAGCAAAGTAATAAAATTTCTACAATTAGAAGATTTTGGAATGTTGTTAAAAATGGGATGTTTCTGTTTGGAATAAAAAATCGTTTGTCGCGAATTGGGATTGAAATTATGCCCTATTATTGGGTACAGGAAGAGATTGAAGAATGTATTGAGCCACAAATAAAGGGTGAGAATACAGAATTCACTACTAAAGAACTTAGTCTGGAGGAGATAATATTTATAAGTCAAGACATTGAAAATTTACAATTGGACATGTTGGAAAAGGAATATAGAGAATGTGCATTGTGTCTGGGTTTGGAGCATAATAATGAAATTGCGGCCTATATGTTTATTAGATTTGATGATGTAAACTTTAAAGACCAATTGTTTAAATTAAAGAATAATGAAGCCTATCTTACAAGCATGTGGACATTCCATGCCTTTAGAGGGAGAAATCTTGCCCCATATTTGAGATATAAGAGTTATCAATTTTTAAAAGAAAATGGAAGGGATACCAAATATAGTATAAGTGAGTATTTTAATAAATCCACTATAAAATTTAAAAGCAAACTGAATTCAAAGCATTTGCGACTTTATATTTATTTCGATTTGTTTGGTAAATGGAAAAGAACTTATTTACTAAAATCATACATCAACCAATAAAATTCAAACCCCAGGAATATTTGTAAAGTAATGTTCGCTTATTTATTATTTAATAATAGCAAAAAGGAGGTTGTTGAATAATTTTCGAATACAAAAACGAAGTCCATAGTCTTAAACAAGTTCATTTTGTTCTAGTCCTTTTCCTGAGTTTGCTAAGTCTGTCTTTATAGTACGACTTTAATTCATCCAGAAAGGTCATTGGATTTTCGTATTCCGTCAATACTTTATAAGTGTGCCTATTTTGGGCCTGCGACAATTCTTCTTGTATCTTTTTAAGTTCTAGTAGTAAATATGCAAGCCCTGAACCCTTGGTTTCTAAAGGCTTGCCCAAAGGTTGTAATGAAGTGTTTCCATGAAAAATATGTGCGTGATAGGCTTCAAGGTTAGCCAAATCCCCGGATTGGTATATTTCTATAAGTTGGGCAGTTATTTCGGTGGCCAAGTTTAATTTGTCCTTTTGCAGGGAAAATTTGTCGGGATGCACGTGTAACATGGCTTCGCGGTATAAGCGCTTTTTCTGCAGTTGTTCCTTTGCATTTTTTTCGACCAATGGTGTTCTTTTTGTAGTTTGGAGGGAAGTTGGTGCCTGATAGTTTTTGCCAAGTTTTTTCTGGACCTGTCTTTTTTCCTTCTTTACTTTTTTCTGTTGTTTATAAAGTAGGTAAAGTTCCTGTTCCTCAATCAATTCATCTTCTATTTTGGAGCGAAGTAGGTTTTCAAAGTCGGACGTTTTTTGATTTATTACACTAATTTCAAGGCGAATGGCATCTATCTTCATCTGTAAATGTAGAACTTGTGATGGGAGTTCGCTAGAGAGTTGATTTTCACTCATGGTTTCCAGGGTAAGTGTATTCTTATTTTTACGGCAAATTAAACAATAAAAATTGGCCTTATGGAGTTCTTATGTTGATATAAGCTCTATTTATAACTAAGATGAAAATTGATTTAAGGCTTTCATTGAAAGTGAATTATATGTAAATTTAGCTATCAGTCAAATGATTGTTATTAAAATAAAAATGGATAGATGAGAAAATTAATAGGAATTATCAAGTTTGGATTTATGGCATGTATGATGCTAATAGGTTCTTCTGCAATGGCTTATGAGGATGTAAATCAATTGGATGTAAATGTTATTGATGATTACAACCCTATAAACGAGGAAAAATTCATAGGTAATTGGAAGTATTCGGCGGAAAATGTGCCTTATGAGTATGCGAGGGGAATTTTGTTTATTTCAAAGAAAGAAGGTTCCTTGAACGTTTTGGTTGCCTTGCCAGGCGGTGAGCGCAAGGCCAATGACGTTAAGATAAAGGAAAACACATTGACTTTTTCCCTTAATCTAGAAGGGCAATTGGTTTCCGTGAGTATTACGGTGGAAGGCGATAAAATAAGTGGAAAAGCTAGTTCTGAAGAAGGTATTTTTAATTTGAGTGGGGAAAGGCGATTGGATCCTGAATAGGATATGGAATTAAAACAAGTGTAATTAGCCCGGATTATTGGGCTAGGTCATAAAAAAAACCGAAGTTATGAACTTCGGTTTTTTGTTTTTAAGATTTAGAGTCTCTTAAAAAGAGATTGGTAAGGAAACCCTTGTGTTTCCCCATCCAAGTACCATATGGGCGCCATTGTCTACATCCTTGTATGCAATTGAAAAAGCGTCCAATGATTCGGAAGCATTGCTAACACTGGCAGGAACGCGAACTACGTCATCACTTTCCTCATAGGAATAAGCCCCCCATTGATTTAAGTTTTTGTTCAAGATTACGGTCCATTCCTTATCGCCAGGGATAGTGAACAGTGAATAAGTACCGGCGGTAACAGCTTTTCCTCCTACAGTAGCATCTTTGTAAAAAATGATTTCTGGGGCTTCATTGGCTCCAGTTCTCCAAACTTTTCCGGCTGGAGCAAGTTCGGATATTGCACGTCCTTTTAATTGTGGGCGACTATAAGTAATTCGAACTAATTTTTGTGAAACTTTATAATCTGTTGGAAAAGAAGCAATGTCTGCTGGACTCTTGTCCAATCCACTGAATTTCTGCGCTGTTGCTTCAGATCCGAAGGCCAAAGCAATAACCATAAGTGTAATCGTAAATAAGTTTTTCATTTTTTTCATTTTTAGAGATTGTCAAATTTAAGTAGTATTCCTTTTATTCTGAGTTAAAAGTCGGTAATTTTTAGACAACTTACAAAATAGTGGGTTGCTGTAAGTGAAATCGTTTAAATAATTACATAATGATATAATAAATCATTTTATTGTTTTTAATTATAACTAATTATAGGTTTTATATTTTATAATGTAGATATTAAGTTGATATTTGCTTTAAAATTGACATAAATATTATTATATGTGTGGAATTGTATGTGCATTTGATGTAAAGGAGAGTACAGAGGTTTTAAGGCCTCAATTATTGGAGATGTCCAAGAAAATTAGACATAGGGGTCCGGACTGGAGTGGGATATATGCTAACGATAAGGCTATTTTGGCCCATGAGCGTTTATCTATTGTGGATCCAGCTTCGGGAAAACAACCCTTGTTTACTGAGGATAAAAAATTAGTACTTGCTGCAAATGGTGAAATTTATAACCATAGGGAATTACGTAAACAATTTGCGGGGACTTATAATTTTCAAACAGAATCTGATTGTGAGATAATTTTAGCCTTATATAGAAAGAAGGGAGTTGATTTCTTGGATGAAATGAACGGTATTTTTGGTTTTGCCATCTATGATGCGGAAAATGACGAATATTTTATCGCAAGAGATCACATGGGAATCATTCCCCTTTATATAGGTTGGGATGTAAATGGTACTTTCTATGTAGCCTCTGAACTAAAAGCGTTGGAAGGTACTTGTACTAAAATACAGTTGTTTCCTCCAGGACACTACTTGCATAGTAGGGATGGGGAATTTAAAAGATGGTATTCCAGGGATTGGATGGAATATGATGCTGTAAAAGATAACGAGACAAGCATACAAGCTATTAAAGTAGCTTTGGAGGCTGCGGTTCACAGACAATTAATGTCCGATGTACCCTATGGTGTTCTTCTTTCCGGAGGATTGGATTCTTCGGTAACGTCTGCCATTGCAAAGAAATACGCTCAGAAAAGAATAGAATCGGATGATACTACTGAAGCCTGGTGGCCACAATTGCATTCTTTTTCGGTAGGATTGGAAGGTTCTCCCGATTTGGCGGCTGCACAAAAAGTGGCGAAACACATCGGTACAGTCCACCACGAGATAAAATTTACCATTCAAGAAGGATTGGATGCCATCAAGGATGTAGTTTATTACCTTGAAACTTATGATATTACCACTATTAGGGCTTCTACACCTATGTATCTTATGGCTAGGGTTATAAAGTCTATGGGTATTAAAATGGTTTTGTCGGGTGAAGGAGCGGACGAATTATTTGGGGGTTATTTATACTTCCATAAGGCCCCAAATGCGAGGGAGTTCCACGAGGAAACCGTGCGTAAATTGGATAAGCTACATATGTACGATTGCCTAAGGGCCAATAAATCCTTGGCTGCATGGGGTATAGAAGGTAGGGTTCCTTTCTTGGATAAGGAATTTATGGACGTTGCTATGAGGATCAATCCGCAGGATAAGATGATCAATGGTGAGCGTATGGAGAAATGGGTAGTGCGTAAGGCATTTGAGGATATGTTGCCAGAAAGTGTAGCCTGGAGACAAAAGGAACAATTTTCGGATGGCGTTGGTTACAGCTGGATTGATACCTTAAAGGAGGTTGTTAAGAAAGAAGTTACGGATGATCAATTGGCCAATGCCAAATACAGGTTTCCATTACAGACGCCTACATCCAAAGAGGAATTTTATTATCGCTCAATTTTTGAGGAACATTTCCCTTCCGATGCAGCAGCGCTTTGTGTTCCACAAGAGCCTTCGGTTGCCTGTAGTACTCGAATTGCCCTAGAATGGGATGAGGCCTTTAAAAACATGAACGATCCTTCAGGAAGGGCCGTATCAAAGGTGCATTCGGATGCTTATGTAAAATAATCCTAGGGGATTAGGTAGCCAAAATTCGATTGCTCACTTTTTAAGTTTATTAATACAAAAGAGGTATCCTTTATTGGGTGCCTCTTTATATTTGTAGGGGATTGGCCTTTAGGTTGGGTTTGTGAATTTCGAAAACCCTTCATCATGCACCAAAACTCCCACTTTGTTCCAGGTGTTTTTTATGATACTACTCCAAAAACTTCATGGTTTATTGAGCTGTTTAACTTTGCTCTTGCCGAGAAGCTAAAGGCGAGGATGACATTCGAAACTATCTTTTATTTCGATTGGTATTTTTCCACAATTTTTGTTGATAACTTAGTGACTTCTATTGCCCATCAACCCTATATTTCATAGGCTATTGCGTATATTTGCAGGATTGCTAAAATTATAATGAAATAAGTATTTATTTATGAGCGAAGAAGCAAATAAAGACGAGCAAAAAAAAAATAATTACTCTGCGGATAGTATCCAAGCATTGGAAGGAATGGAGCATGTGCGCATGCGCCCATCCATGTATATTGGAGATATTGGTGTGCGTGGGTTGCATCACTTGGTTTATGAAGTTGTCGATAATTCCATTGACGAGGCCATGGGAGGCCATTGTGACGCCATCCATATTACCATTAATGAAGATAATTCTGTTACAACCAAGGATAACGGAAGGGGTATTCCAGTAGATTTACATAAAAAAGAAGGTATTTCCGCTTTAGAGGTGGTGATGACCAAAATTGGTGCAGGGGGTAAATTCGATAAGGATTCCTATAAAGTTTCCGGTGGACTCCACGGTGTTGGTGTTTCTGTAGTGAATGCGCTATCCGACCATTTAAGGGCTACTGTTTATAGGGATGGAAAAATTTGGGAACAAGAGTATGAAAGGGGAAAATCATTATATCCTGTAAAGAGCATCGGTGTATCCGATGATCGCGGAACCGAGGTTACCTTTCATCCAGACGATACCATCTTCACCCAAACAATTGAGTTTAGCTATGAGACCTTGGCGAACAGAATGCGCGAACTCTCTTTTTTGAACAAAGGGGTGACCATTTCTTTAACGGATAGACGTGAAAAGGATGAGAAAGGGAACTTTCTCTCAGAAACCTTCTATTCCGATGAGGGGCTAAAGGAGTTTGTCCGTTTTTTGGATGGCAATCGCGAGCAATTGATTCGCAATGTTATCTCCATGGAAGGGGAGAAGAACGATATCCCTGTGGAAGTAGCTATGACCTACAACACTAGCTATACCGAAAACTTGCATTCTTATGTGAACAATATCAATACCCATGAAGGGGGTACGCATTTGTCAGGTTTCCGTAGGGGTCTTACGACTACCTTGAAAAAATATGCTGATGCATCCGGAATGCTCGACAAACTAAAATTCGAGATCCAAGGTGATGATTTTAGGGAAGGGCTTACCGCGATAGTTTCTGTTAAGGTTGCCGAACCACAATTCGAAGGACAGACCAAGACTAAATTAGGCAACAGGGAGGTGTCAGCGGCTGTAAGTCAGGCAGTTTCAGAGATGTTGACCAATTATTTGGAGGAAAATCCTGATGATGCTAAAATTATTGTCCAAAAGGTGATTTTGGCGGCGCAAGCAAGACATGCGGCCACCAAGGCACGGGAAATGGTACAGCGTAAAACGGTAATGAGCATAGGCGGCCTGCCAGGAAAATTATCGGATTGTTCCGATCAAGATCCGGTAAATTGCGAAGTTTTTCTTGTGGAAGGGGATTCTGCGGGAGGTACGGCCAAGCAGGGAAGGGATAGGGCCTTTCAGGCTATTCTGCCTTTAAGGGGTAAGATTCTGAATGTTGAAAAGGCAATGCCTCACCGGGTATTTGAAAATGAGGAGATTAAGAACATTTATACGGCTCTTGGTGTAACTATAGGTACAGAGGACGACAGTAAGGCATTAAACTTGGATAAATTACGCTATCATAAAGTAGTGATCATGTGTGATGCGGATGTGGATGGTAGCCATATTGAAACCTTGATACTCACCTTTTTCTTTAGATATATGCGAGAATTGATTGAAGGAGGGCATGTTTATATTGCAACACCGCCACTCTATTTGGTGAAGAAAGGAACAAAGAAAAGATACGCCTGGAACGATAAGGAGCGGGATGAAATTGCCGAGAGTTTTAATGGAAGCGTAGGTATACAGCGTTATAAAGGTCTTGGGGAAATGAATGCGGAACAATTGTGGGATACCACTATGAATCCTGAATTTAGGACATTAAGGCAAATAACTATTGATAATGCTACCGAGACAGATAGGGTATTCTCTATGTTGATGGGTGACGAAGTGCCACCAAGAAGGGAATTTATCGAGAAAAATGCCGTCTATGCGAACATTGATGCATAAAAAATAGTGTTTACACAACAAAAACTCGCACCACTGGTGCGAGTTTTTTAGTTTTAACAAAAATCTATTAGTTATGAAGTATCTATTTTTAACAGGAGTTTTGTTATTAAGTGCAGTAGGGTATTCACAATCAAATGTCAATGAATTATTTGCGGCGGGGATTAATGA
>Ga0222651_1000462_pt1 | contig 25842 bp, 19 predicted proteins | sample AntAcemetagen369_FD_179855 | JGI IMG/M metagenome (GOLD analysis project Ga0222651, IMG submission 179855) | Saline water microbial communities from Ace Lake, Antarctica - #369 | ecosystem: Environmental > Aquatic > Non-marine Saline and Alkaline > Saline | place: Antarctica: Ace Lake...
ATATCTGAAAACCAGCAAAATAATGAAAAGTAGGATTGAACAATTACAAGAATTATTAAAGGATGACATCAACGACTCTTTTCTGAAATACGCATTGGCATTAGAATATGTTAAGGTCAGAGAAAATGATACTGCAAGAGATTGCTTTTTGGAATTGATAAAGGAGGATAAAAATTATGTAGCGAGCTACTATCAATTGGGGAAATTATATGAGTCGCTGAATGAAGTAGAAAAAGCAATGGAGATTTATAAAAACGGAATTGAGATTGCGCAAAAAAGTGAGAATAAAAAAACGCTGTTAGAATTACAGGAAGCTTATAATATGCTCATAGAAATTGATGAATTAGAATTTTATATGTTCCCGAATGGGACTAAAAATATAGATTAATATGAATTGTTATTCAACTGAAGGGTCTTCTGTTCCTAAGAGTTTCAAAAGTAATGGCTCGAGCTTTATGTATGGTAGCAGTCAATCAGATGCATATGATTGGTTGTCGGATATTGTTATGCCACCTGATTATAAAGTTTGCAATATTATAGAGATAAAATTCAAAGGATCCCGTAAAGAATTCTATCTTAATCTTCAAAACATCGATCTCAAAAATGGCGAATTAGTTGCTGTGGAGGGCAATATGGGTGGTTATGACGTTGGGCATGTTTCCTTAACCGGTGAGCTGGTACGTATGCAGCTCAGGAAAAAGAATGTGCGTACGGAGGAAGTAGTTAAAAAAATCTATCGCAGAGCCACTCCTGTTGATGTAAATAAATGGAAGCTTGCCAAAGAGATGGAATTAGATACTTTATATAAAGCACGAGGTATAGCTAAAGAGCTTGGCTTGTCTATGAAATTAACCGATGTAGATTACCAGGGAGATAAATATAAAGCCACATTTTATTACACAGCCGAAGGACGTGTGGATTACCGGGAGTTAATTAAACACCTGTACAAAACCTTTCATATACGTATTGAGATGCGTCAAATTCGAATGCGTGAGGAAGCGAATCGTATTGGTGATATTGGTCCTTGCGGAAGCTATTTGTGCTGCCATACCTGGTCTACTAATTTTAAAACTGATTCCCCATTTTCGACCCGTCATCAAAATATTTCCAGGCGACAAAGTAATAAATTTGAATGCTACATCAAGGATGATACGGTAAATAAAGACGGTAGTAAACTGGATGATCTGAAGGACAAAACGCAAGGAAGAAATAAAGCTATAGTTGGCAAGCGGTTGGTTTTTGAAAACGTTGTTGGCCAGGATAGCATAACCCGTTTTGATGCTAAAGATAATAAGAGTAAAAAAAACAATTCTAAAAATAAGAAACGCAAACGATAAGAATAAATCTAATGCATTTAAAAAGCAACCATGTCAGAACATAAAGTTAATTTAAGTTGGGAAAATGAATCAGAAGATTTCTCCTATAAAAAGTATGATCGTACCCATACCTGGATGTTCGAAGGAGGAATTGTTGTAAATGCATCTGCAGCTCCCGCATATCTTGGTAAAAAGGAATTTGTAAATCCAGAAGAAGCTTTTGCTGCCTCCTTAGCGAGTTGCCACATGCTAACCTTTCTTGCTATTGCGTCAATAAAAAAATATATCATAGAAATTTATGAAGATAACGCAGTAGCGATATTAGAAAAAAATGAAAAATCAAGAATGGCTGTAACAAAACTTTATCTGAGACCAAAAATAACCTTTATAGGAGATAATATTCCTGCTAAAATTATTGTAGATGAAATGCACCACCGTGCTCACACGGAATGTTTTATTTCAAACTCGGTTTTAACCGAGATAATTATAGAACCGAGGTTTTAATAAAATTATCATTTATCATGAAAACAAAATCCACGGCTGGGATAAAAATTAGTGTTGAAACGAACTATAATACTAAACAATCGTGTCCTTTTTCTTCACGTTAAACAAGGCTATGGAAGATTGGAACCAATTGGAAACTACGGTCGGTAATTGGTTTTTGGAAGTCTTTGTGCCGATTGTAGAAAAAAGAAAAAATAGGCCCTATACCAACGAGCAAATTAACTGGCAAGAAATACGCAGGCAAAGGTATGTGGAATTTAACTTAGTACATGATAATGGTGCTCTTTTTGGACTAAAAACTAGTGGAAGGATAGAAAGTATTTTAATGAGTTTTCCATTACCTGTGCAATGGGTGAATGACTATCACCCGACAAAGGAAAGCGAGGAGAAAGTTTTAATAAAAGTGCTCGCACACCCAAAGGAGTGGGTAAAACGAAAAAATAGTTTAAACTAGCTGGATAAGTTTTAAAAAAAATAGGACTTAAATGTAAATTTTCGTGTTGCTTCCTTGATAAATCTTCTACATTAAAAAGGCAGTTTAATAGATTCGGGTTCTACAATTTCATATGTATCGTGATCTTCTAAAAAACTTAGCGGAGAGTTTCCTAACGTAATGATTTTGTCTTTTGTGATTCCCCATGGCTTCCAATAGTCTGTTAACACTTGTGCGAACATATCATCATCCCAGTTGTCAAACAAAGGTTTATTTGCACTACTGTTTAAAGGAATAGATTCTACAATTACTTTTTCATCTGTTGATTGTATAATATATTCAGCATAACTATTTAATAAGTAATTATTATAAATAAATCTAGCACAAAGTTCTTCAAATTGAATGGGATGCAATATCTTATTTGAAAATTTATCTGTCATTTCCTGCTGACTAAGGCCAACTGCACCATTGTCCTGCAAGCAGGCTATGATCCCAAAATCGTTCATCCCTAAAGAAAAATTTAAGTTATTAGATTCGTCTTTGTAATTAAATACATCTTTAGAATACTTTATTTTAAACACACGGATGCTCCAGGGTTTGGTCCCCTTAAAATCCATTGGAACAACTAAAGATTGTAACATTAAATGAAGTTTTGTGAATCTTTCCTGTAAAAATGGAGACAATTTAAACTCTTCTACTTTGGTGACATATTTTTTTACTGTTGGTTTTCCTTCTTCAATACTAATATCGTTGTATAAAACACCATACATAAATTTAGATATCCATTGAAACAAGCGTTCTTCTGGTACCTTTACTACTTCTTCATACCCAGCCGTAAAAGCTATTTCAATTTCTTCTTCCAAAGGATTTATAACATTATCAATAACGCTTTCAGCACAGGGAATTTTAATATCCTGATACTTAAGGCTGCTCTCATCTAACATCTTAAATGTTTTATCCCTTAATGAATACCTATCCAAAACCCATTCAGGGAAAATAGAGATTTGTTCTTCGGAGAAATTTAAATTTTGGCCAGTTAGGAAACATGTTTCTGGATTAAAATTAAATTTTTGAAAAGGGTTGTAAATATTGAATGCCATACATGTAAAAATTAACAATAAAACACTGGTAGATTTAATCAACAAGTGCAAGGTTTTTATTTCTGTAAATATATTGATAAAGACTCTTAAATTCAAGTAGTAAATGCAAATTTTAGATTTTAGAAATTAGTCAAGTAGTTAATTCAACTGGATATTCGGTTACCGTCATCAAGTATTTCATTTCCGTTAAGAAAAATATTTCAACACAAAAACAACGTTCAAATACAAATGGCTGGAGTTGTGAAAATTGATACCGATTTGAATACAGCAATTTCTACTATTGAAAGTTTTCAATATGACTACCTGATTATTATTTTCGGATGCAAGATCAATTCTTTTGGTAACAATGAAATCATGGGAAATACCTTAGTGTTAAAAAAAACCTAAGATGCCATCACTATAAGGAACCATATATTGCTAAGTTTTGAGCAAATTACTCCTGCTCCTGAAACTGAAAGCTTGCTTAATATTCTAATTTTGGGTGCTTGACCAACTGGTGTTGAATTGGCAGATGCATTTGCTGAGATCAAGAAAAATATTTTACCAAAAGATTATCTAAGTATTGATTTTTCAAAGTTGAATTTCATTTTGATTGAAGGCAGTAAATACACCTTGAGTAGCATGAGTAATAATGCTCAACATGCTTCATGTATCTATTTGGAACAACTGGTTGTTGCCCTTCATACCTAGGTATTTATCAAGAATTATTAATGGATAATATCAAAGACTCTTTTCTGAAATACGCATTGGCATTATAATATGTTAAGGTTAAAGAAAATGATACTGGGATAGATTGCTTTTTGAAATTAATAAAGGAGGATAAAAATGATGTAGTGAGCTACAATCAGTTAGGGATATTATTAGTTACTGAATAACTCAGAGAAAACAATTGAAATTTATATGAAATGAATTAATACTGCGCAAAAAAGTAAAAATAAAAAAACGCAGTTAAAATTACATGAAGCTTATAATATGCTTATATTAATTGATTAATTTGACTTTTAATTCCTCTCTATTTTTATTAAATGGATAATTTCGTAATTTTATACTTTCGAATTTGACGAAAAATATAGGTTAATATGGGAGGTTATCTAACTGAAGATTCTTCTGTTCCCTAAGTAGACAAAAGTAATCGCTCTTGCATTACGTATGGTACAGTCAATCAGATGTATATGACTGGATGTCGAACATTGTTATGCCACCCGATTATGAGATTTGTAATATTATAGAGATAAAATTTTAAGGATACCGTAACTAATTCTATCTCAATATTCAAAACATCGATCTCAAAAAAGGTGAATTAGTTACTGTGGAGTACAATATTGGTGGTTATGACGTTGGTTATGTTCCCTTAGCCGGTGAGCTGGTACGTATGCAGCTCAGGAAAAAGAATGTGCGTACGGAGGAAGTAGTTAAAAAAATCTATCGCAGAGCCACTCCTGTTGATGTAACTAAATGGAAGCTTGCCAAAGAGATGGAATTAGATACTTTATATAAAACACGAGGTATAGCTAAAGAGTTTGGCTTATCTATGAAATTAACCGATGTAGATTACCAGGGAGATAAATATAAAGCCACATTTTATTACACAGACGAAGGACGTGTGGATTACCGGGAGTTAATTAAAAACCTGTAAAAAATATTTTATATACGGATTGATAACCGCCAAATTGGGATGCGTGAGGAAGCGAATAGCATAGCTGTAAATTCGAAGGAGGGACTGTTTTCAAGGCATCTGTTGCTCCTGAATATCTTGGAAAAAAAGAATTTGTATACTCTTAAGAAGCTTTTTCCGCTTCTTTGTCGAGTTGCCAAATGCTCACCTTTCTTACTATTTCGGCAAGGAAAAAATAAACTATAAAGATTTATTAAGATAACGCTGTAGCGATATTATAAAAAATTTCAAATTAAGAATGGCTGTAACAAATTTTATCTAAATCCAAAAATATCCTTTATAGGAGAGAATATTCTCGATAAAACTATAATAAATGAAATACCTCTCTGTTATTAAATGGAAAGATATTTTCAAATGTGTTAAATGTGACCATGTCCCGTTTCAGGTACGTAAGGATTTTTCTAGAACCTGCAATATTTGTGGTCATACCGAGTCCTTTCCGGTGAATACGCTTTTTCAGAAAGTAAAATTCGGACTGCATAAGGCATTTCTCATATGCTTTGAAATGATGGCCAGTACCAAAAGTCTTTCGGCAAGTTAGATGGGGGTCCGTTATGGGGTGACAGAAAGGACCGTCTGTTTTTCATTCTCAAGGTTCGCGAGGCGATGGAGTACAGCAGAAACCAGCCCATGGAAGGGGTATTTACCCATTACCAAGGCTTATGATATTACCCAGATAGAAAGTAACAACGGGCTAAATTCCGAAGCTCTCCATACCATGATACACCAAATTAAAACGGGGATAAGGACAACTTATTTATTGGTAAGCGATATCAATATCAACAGATATTTTAACTAGTTTTGTTTTGGGATTAACAGATTTCATAGCAAAGTAACCTTGATTCAATAATCTCCTTACAGCGGTACAATATTGGAAAGCTCAAAACTATCATTTATGACATGGTAAAAGACAATTTTTCTGTTAAGTCCTACAAAAAAAGGCTTTTCCAGTAAAAAGATTCAACGACAGCTTGGACTAAAAAGGTATGGACCTGTTTAGGCGATGGTCCACAAACTCCGTAATGCAATGCGTTAACGTGTGACGTAGGTATACTTTGGAAGGTATGTTAGAAATGGATGAAGGCTACTTTACCATAGAAGCTTGGGAACAGGCGCATAAAACACAGATTGCGGGCCGAGGCCGTAAAACCAAGTCAAATGTTATGGGAATGGCAGAAAGCACAATACTTGAAGATATGAACACAGGAGAAGTAGAAAAACAATGTCGTTATTTTAAAGTTAAAGTATTTCAAGATTTTAAGGTCGAGGGAACTGATAATACCTCTGACAAGCCCATTGATAGTGAGAAAACCTTTGTTTTTACAGACAAAAATACTTCGTATGTGAATATTGCTAATTATTTAGAAATACCCATGCGCGAAAAATCAAACGGGCAAACCAACAAAGAAACTCTCAAATGGGTACATATTGCAATAAGTAATGCGAAAAGGAACTTTGAGGGTACATATCACAAAATCAAAAAAAAATACTTGCAGTTATATCTGAACGAGTTTGTAAATAAGCTTGACCTTAGGTGTTTTGGGGAACGAATTTTTGATAAGCTAGTTATTGCTAGCATTACAGCTAATTGACATTAAACGGATTTTCAAGGTAAAATTATGTTAAATAAATTAAAAGATGATTTAGAGGGCAACTTGTTCGTAGATAAGTTATCGACCACCCTATATTCCACCGATGCCTCAGTTTATAGAAAAATACCAATGGCAGTGGCCTATCCAAAGTCGGAAGAGGATATTAGAAAACTAATTCTTTTTGCAACGGAAAATAAAATTGGATTGATCCCTAGAACTGCCGGAACCTCGTTGGCGGGACAATGTGTTGGCAATGGGATAGTAGTTGATGTCTCCAAAAACTTCACTAAAATCCTTTCATTAGATGTTGATAAAAAACAGGTAACTGTTCAGCCAGGTGTAATCCGTGACGAGTTGAATCTATATTTGGAACCCTATGGTCTTTTTTTTGGCCCCAATACTTCCACCTCCAACCGATGTATGATCGGTGGTATGGTTGGTAACAATTCTTCAGGGACAACTTCAATACAATATGGGGTTACCCGAGACAAGGTGGTGTCCTTAAAGACCTTCCTTTCCGATGGTAGCAAGGTTGAATTCCGGACTTTATCCGTGAACGAATTTTTGGGTAAAATGTCTTTGGATACCTTTGAAGGAGAAATTTATAATAACATCCATAAAGAATTAAGCAATAAGGAAATACAAGCAGAAATTGTAAAAGAATTTCCTAAGTCCCAGATTCATAGGCGCAATACAGGCTATGCGGTAGACGAGTTGCTTAATAATAATATTTTCGGGAACGGGAATGAAGGCATTAACATTTGTAAATTATTGAGTGGTAGCGAGGGAACCTTGGCGTTTTCCACGGAAATAGTCCTACAATTGAGCGAGGTGCCCCCTAAACTTTCAGCCATGGCGGTTACCCACTACAAAACTTTGGAAGACTGTTTAACTGATGTAGCACCATTAATGGCCCACAGTCTACATACCTGTGAAATGATGGATAAGGTAATTTTGGATTGTACCAAAAATAACCGTACCCAATTGGAGAACAGACTTTTTGTGGAAGGAGATCCTGCAGCTTTGTTGATGTTGGAAGTTAGATCCGATACGGAAGAGGATTTGAATAATCAAATTCAAAAATTATTGGAGACCGTTAAAAAGTCTGGATTGAGCTATGCCAGCCCTATTTTAAAAAAGGGAGATGTTAATAAGGCCATTGAGTTGAGAAAGGCGGGATTGGGACTTTTGGGGAACATTGTTGGTGATCGTAAAGCAGTAGCTTGTATTGAGGATACCGCAGTGGCATTGGAAGATTTAAAGGATTTTATCGGTGATTTCTCCCAAATTATGAAGGACTATAAACAGGATGCGGTCTACTACGCCCATGCAGGAGCAGGGGAGTTGCATTTAAGGCCTATATTAAATTTAAAGAACTCCACGGATGTAGCCTTGTTCAGGGCCATTACTACGGACGTTGCTAAACTTACAAAAAAGTACAAAGGCTCTTTTAGTGGGGAACATGGCGATGGAATTGTAAGGGCGGAGTTTATTCCTTTAATGATCGGACAAAAGAATTACGATCTACTTAAACGTATTAAAAGCTATTTTGATCCAAACAATATTTTTAATCCAGGAAAAATTGTGGACCCCTACCCCATGAATGAATCCCTGCGCTATGAAATAGACCGCGAAGAGCCGGAGATAAAAACGTTATTGGATTTTTCGGATAGTGGAGGTATTTTAAGAGCAGCGGAAAAATGTAATGGGAGCGGGGATTGTAGAAAGACCCATTTGGCATCGGGAGCCATGTGCCCTAGTTATCACGCAACGAAAAATGAAAAGGATACCACTCGTGGCCGTGCCAACGCCCTCCGGGAATTTTTAACTTCTTCAGAAAAGGCCAATAAGTTCAATAATAAAGAACTAAAAGAAGTATTTGATCTTTGTATAAGCTGTAAGGCTTGTTCTAGCGAATGCCCAAGCAATGTGGATGTAGCTACCTTAAAAGCGGAATTTCTATATCAGTACCAAGAAGAGAACGGTTATCCGCTGAGAGCTAAGCTTTTTGCCTATAATACCAAGCTGAGTAAATTGGGGAGTACAATGGCAAGTCTTACCAACGCGGTATACGATTCCAAACTTTTTGGAGGATTACTTAAAAAGTTGGTCGGAGTGGCGGGTCAACGAAGTTTGCCGAAAGTGTACAAGGTCGATTTCGATAAGGAGCTTCAAAGAGCTAAAGCTCAATCCAATACCTCTAGGTCCAAGGTAGTGTTGTACATTGATGAATTTACCCACTATTTGGATGTTGAACTGGGGAAAGATGCTATTGAGGTGCTTACACGTCTTGGGTATGAAGTGGAACTTTTTTATGCAGAGAGTGGGAGAGCCTATATCTCCAAAGGATTCTTAAGACAGGCTAAAAAATTGGCCACAAAGAATTTGGAAAAGCTTTCCGGACTAACGGAGAAAGGACTTCCTATTTTAGGGTTGGAGCCATCGGCTATTCTAACCTTCAGGGATGAATATAAACGTTTTGGTTTCGACAAGCAAAAGACCGAGGCCATTGGGTCCAATTCTTATTTAATTGAAGAGTTTTTAGCCAAGGAAATACAATCTGGGGCTTTAACCTCCGACCTGTTTACCAAGGAATCCAGGACGGTTAAGATCCATGCCCATTGCCATCAAAAATCCATTTCGAATCAGAAAGTTACTTTTGATATTTTGAACCTGCCAAAAAATTATAGTGTTTCTATCATTAGTTCGGGATGTTGTGGAATGGCTGGCTCTTTTGGCTATGAAAAGGAACATTATGAGATAAGTATGCAGATAGGGGAACTCACATTGTTTCCTGCTATTAGAAAGGCTGGAGAAGACGTTATCATTGCGGCCAATGGAACCAGTTGTAGGCATCAGATTTATGACGGTACACAAAAAAAGGCCCTGCACCCTATCACCATTATCAAGGAGGCACTTATTTCTTAAATTATTTACTAAAAATATGGCCGTCAGTTGTTCCTTAAAAATGGAACCTTAAATGGAACTTTAAATGGATCAAGACCAAGCGTTGTTTACTATGTAAAAATTGTAGTAAATCGGATTAGGGTCAATTGGTGGGTTTTTAATCGGTGGCTTAATTGAGATATACCTGTGTTCAAAACGTTATTTAGTTCAGCCTAATAATCAGTTTCAATTGTTTTATGTTAAATTTCTCAAACAATCTTTTCAACCTTCCAGAAGATTGAAAAATTAGCGCCGAATTCTAGGTCTTTTTAATTAATCGCATATAATTTTTTGACAGGGAATCTATTTCATTAAGCATGGCGTGGAGGAATGGATTAGAAATCAGTGTTGAGGTAAAAATAGGGATGGGTAGCAAGACAAGAATTAACTTAAGAATCCGGATTGTGCAATGGATATTCTATTGCATAATTCCTTCTAACTCCCTTTCTTAACGCCCTCCATCCCTCTCCAAAAACCATAACCTTTGAAGGCCGGTAAAACCTAATATATTGTGCTTTCAAGGAAAACTACGATTACCGATAGGGGTATTTTCCCTTCAATGGCCATAAATAAGCTGTCAAATCAAATCTTTAATCATAACAATCAAAAATTAAATACATCTTTTTTTGCAACATTTCTGACAAAATCCAGACCTAATTCAGTAGCTCAATTTCACTTTTTTTAAGTCTTGGAATCCAGGTTAAAATTATTTGTGGCTAAATATCTTTTTCACCTTCTATCAACCGAAAATTGTGGACCGTTTTTCCCTCGAGGTGTTTGCTCCATTTTTCCAGCAATGGTTTTTCTAATTCAACCTCCCTGTATTCATCCGGATTCATTATGGGTAAACCTTTTACTATTGGGTAGATTCTTTTGCACGATTTACAGTGGAGCCAGCCTTCCAAAATTCGTTTCTCTGTATCCTCTGTGATACTTGTCAACTCCAGATCAGATTTATCAAAAGGGCAACACAGTTTGTTTATGGTTGATAATTTCATCGTAATATGCTTATAATGAATTAAAATAATTTTGCAAGGCTGTGACAGGGTTTTGCTTTTGCATCACGCCCGAAATTAAAGCAATCCCTGAATGGGGCAGAGATTGAAGCTCAGGAAGATGCTCTGTTTTGATCCCTCCAGCCAAAAATAGGGGCATGTCTGTGATTTTACTTGCTTTTCTAATAGCATCAAAACTTACCAAATCACAGTGTTGAGTGGTGGTGGTAGGGAATACTGAGCAAAAGGAAACATAATCAAACCCATGATAGGCTGCCTGACGGATCAAGTCAAGGTCATTATTAACGGTCAATCCCACCAGGTGTTTCTTGGCCAAAAATTCACTGATCGAGGATAAATCTGAAGGAATGCTGTCCAAATGAATGCCGTCCACATCCCTTATTTTAAGTAAATCCCATCTATTGTTTACCAAAATAGGGAAGTCATAAGCTGAGGCCAATTCCACGACCTTACGTGTAAATGATACGGCATCCTGTCCATCTCCGAAATGATCCCATATCTGCACAGCTGCAAGAGGGAAAGTAAACAATTGTTCTAATATAGGAAATAACGCTTCTTCTGATTTGTCCGATGGGTCAATGACCAGGTAAATACCTTTTCCCGCTTGTACATTTAGTTTTTTCATTGCCACCCTTTTTTATATGCTCCAAAAAAAGCTTCCCAGTAAGGGTCTACTGACTGATAAGGCAAGGGAGTTTTTGTCCCGTTTTTATTAATTAAAATTCCCTTATCCGCTGCCGTTAGCTGACCTATTTCAGTGCAAGCAATACTTTCATTAGCCAACCTGTTTTTTATTTTCTCTACTTGATGCTTTTTGCAGGTTATAAGCATAGCTCCTGCTCCAATGCAATGCTTTGGATCTAGCGAGAAAAGTTGGCAAACCGCTTCTTGAACTGCCCCTACAGGGATCAATTCCTCATCTATAACCGCCCCACAGTTGGCCGCACTGGCCAATTCATAAATAGCTCCCAGCACTCCGCCTTCGGTGACATCATGCATGGCCGTCACATTGTTTTCCTCAGGGTTTCCTGTAGCTATCAGTGCATCTTTAATAGAACTAGTCAAGTAAAAGGAAGCCTCAGCCCCTTGAAATACCTCTTTACCAAGTTTGTTTGTTACCGTTTTCGGAAAGCTCATGGCTAAAATAGCAGCCGAAGAGATCGCAGCTCCTTTTGTTATCAAAATACTATCCCCAACCTGGGCTTTAGGAGTAGTCAGCATCTGATCTTTAGGGGCGATACATATAAGCGTACCTCCTCCTGCAATGGTGGAATTTTGTCCCTCTACAAAACCGGTATGGCCTCCGGTGATGGCAACACCTAAAGCAGCACAATACTCATGGATATATTGCCAATAAATTTTGAAATCAGCCTGACTCAAAGTAGCCGGCAAGTTCAAAACAAATTGACCATACTGCGGTGCAAAGCCTGTGGTGGCCATGTCGTTGGCCATCAGATGTACAGACAACCATGCGGATTCCTGCAATCCCAAGGTTGGAATTAAGGAAAGAGGATCACTTGTGAGCGCCATGGACTGTCCTCCTGGTAATTCAACAATGGACACATCAATACCGAAACCAGGCCCTACGCATACACTTTCATTGGGTTTCCCACAATGGGAGGTAATAAAACTGCCCAATAATCTTTCATCAATCTTTCCGACTTTTTCGCTCATCTATTTAACATCATTAAACTGAACATACAGACCAAAAAAATCTCCGTAGGGCCTATTCCATTGCTGTACAGGAAACCACTTAGGTAAGCCAGTACATGACCAACTAATGGTATAATCTCTCCCTTCCAAGGCTTCCTCTATTATTTTGATTAGGCGGTTTGGTGTGTAAAATGTTGCGGTAATATAAAATGGGTTCTTTCCAAAAAGTTGTTGAACGCGGCGGCGAAGCACTTTTGGGGAATTCCTATTCATCATTCCCATCGCAATTCCATACTTGCCAACTCTGGCAGCTTCACGGATCACTTTTACTGGGTCTTTATAATATTCGAAAGTGGTGATAAAGGCAAGGGAATCAAATGTGTGGTCCTTGAAGGGCATGTGATGTGAATCTGCCATTACCAAGTCTCCGTCAAACAAATGAATCGCCTGAGATAGCATCAATGGAGAGATGTCTCCGCCTGTGGATTCTATGCCTATTTCTTTCCACCATCTGGTGAACCTGGTCGTACCACAGCCAAATTCCAATAAGGTTTTCACCCTTTTGTCTTTGGTGACCAACTGTTCCATTATTTTTTTTTGCCACACCTCAGCTCTCTTGTAGCGGCCTTCATACCAAAGTTCATAGGTGTCTGTGTGGTCTCTGTTAAAAAACCATTCGGGTCTGTTTTGCCAGTTTCTTTGTTTCTGAGGGATCAGCCCCATTTTTTGTTGTTCTATTTCCATCTTGTAGTTCTTTTAAAAAAAAACATTCTACCGGAAAAAACCAGTGGAATGTAGCTTCAAATCACAAAAGGAAATCTGGCTTGCATCCCTACGTTGGCATTATCCAAATCAGGTTTCTGGTATTTTCTCAGCCTGACTAAAGTCAAGCACCCCGTGCATATTATATAAACACAAAGATATTGAATAACCAGTGTAAAGCAAGGAGTCTTTCCTATGGGAACACTAAGACTGCTTATAAATTGAAATTAATAAAGAGTAAATCATGTGTGTTTTTAATATTTTCGATAAATTAGGTAGTTGTTTAACTGTTTTTAAAATATAAGATAAGATACATGACCGCATTAACAAAATTTATTAGCTGGAAGAAAGGTAATACAGTAGTGTCTTGGGTGCTTTTTGGATTATTGATTCAGGTACTATTCAACAGAAAGAATGTTCCAGCGCATATTGAAATATTGGATGATACCCTTACCCATCATTGTTCCCGAACAAAAAGAAACCGTTGGGTAAACGTCATAAATTTTGTGGTTACACCAAGGTTTATTAGAAGGCTAATTGAGAGCCAATTGAATAAAAAAATGGCAGATCATGAACGAGTGATTTTATCTCTTGACAAGGAGTTGACCAAGGATGATTTTTTCGAGAAGGACAAGCCACTGAGACGGAAGTGGAGCAATTGGTATGGCAATCATTTTTCTGAACCTTTGAAGTTTTTTGTGCCTGGAAATGGTGACTACGAAAATTTTACTCCCAAGGATGAATCCTGCAAATGGTATGATTTTAAGGGCTTGTTGGAAGTGAGTGAGTTGGTGAAAAATGCGGAGAAAGAAAATAGAAAAGTGAGGGCAGTAGGTTCTGGCCATGCCCTGACGGCAGTTGCTCAATGTGAAGATTTTTTGGTTTGTACCCAAAACATGAACATGACCCAGAGACCTGCCATACAATGGATTAAAGAAGCTTACCGAAACGGATTTGAAGTTGAGGTGGATTTTGGTAATAAAAAAACATCGGAAAAACATTGCCTTTTTGAAACAGGTGGTGGAACAAAGATCAGGCATTTGATTCAAGCGCTAACACTTCATGATTTGGCACTGATAAATCAGGGGGGCTCAAGCATTCAGTCCATTACCGGGGCCATTGCTACATCCACTCATGGGTCTGGAATTGGGATTGGTCCTGTTTCCGTTTTTGCTAAATCAATGACCATTGTAGGTAAGGGGGGCAAGATTTTCAGGGTAGAACCTAGCGATGGGATAACAGATCCTGTTGAATTTAGTAATGATGATCAAGTTAAAAAATACGGGATTGAATTGATTCAGGAGGATGAGAAATTCAATGCTGTAATGGTAGGGATCGGTTCTATTGGGATCGTTTTCTCCATGATTTTGGAGGCTCAACCCAATTACCGGCTTTTTGAAGAAAGGATTAGCTACAATTGGGAAGACCTTAAAGTAGAGATGCAAAAAAAGGATGTTCATGCGTTTATCAATGCGCACCGACATTTTGAAGTTTTGATCAATCCCTATCGGGATATGACTGCCGCCACTGAGGATGGGAAACAAAGAAAATGTCTGGTAACTACAAGGGATTACAGTGAAAAGCCGAATACGGAACAGGCAGGAAGAGAAAGGAATTATATCTCCTCATTTATTTCAGGGATAGCCATTTCAGGAAAGTTATCTCCTTGGGTGTTCAATAAAAACCATCAAGCAATTCCCGCAATGACCAACAATTCCATTCACAGATTAGTTGACCATCGTGGAGATGAAGGAGGTGGCTTTGAAGACGAATCTCGTTTTGTTCTTGACCAGGGATTGGGTGAACTAAAGTTTTACGGTTATGCGATAGAGTTTGGTTTTCCATTGGACAAGGTTTTTGATGCTGTAGATCTAATCATTAAAGTCTGTGAAGAAGCCCAGGCTTACCAACACCTGTTGGCAGCACCTTTTTCATTGCGATTTATAAAACAATGTGACGCTCATTTGTCAATGATGAACCAACAGGACACCTGTATGATTGAGTTGGTAAGCGTAAAAGGGGTGACTGGAAGCCTCCCTCTTTTCAGACGTTTAGAAAGAGAGTTGCTAGACTTTGGAGCCATTCCACACTGGGGACTTTCTGTGGAGCCCTGGTATAGAGAACGCGTAGAAAAAGCCTTTCCACGATTTAAAGATTGGGAAGTTCAACAAACCTTCTTCGGTGGGGAAACATTCAAAAATGCCTTTCTATCCCGTATCCAGGAATCTTAATACGGGATTCGAAGAAAATGACAATTACCGTTCTGTAGCTAATTGACCAAATAAACGTCATCTTGCTGGTAGGTATATAAATCGAAATCAGGTGATTACCTTATTTATGCATAAAGTTATTCCATCATGGAATAGGATAACTATTGCAAGTTTCTGGTCAATCCAACATTTTGGCATTAGCGTTTGGGCGGGGGATTGATGGAATCAGGTTTCCGGGAATTTCTTGGGCGACTTTTTTTAGTTGATTTAACTCAAAGCCTATTCTAATTTGAAACCTAGAACTAGAGAGGCTGCGACTTTCTTTAAATAAAGGATCCCAGGTCACCAAAACTATTGATTGAAGAGTTTTTCCTATCGGAATGGTTCTTCCTGCCCCTAGACCTGATAACCAGATGAATCCTTCAAAGTTTTTGCTATTATAACCCGGTGCATACGCTAAACTTAGCCTACTTCTTGCCAACTCTCCCTGAATCAACCAATTTCCTAAGGTATAGCGTAATCCTCCTTTTATTCCTTCACCTGTACTCTTTGGCCCCAATTGATTTTTAAATTGTCGCTTGATTATTAACCCACCAAAGGTATGCCACTGACTGCTAATGCTGTATTTAACGCCTATATCTCCATATACCCCTTCTCCAAATGAAGTCAATGGATCATACCAAATGTACAAACCCATTCTACCTAATATTGGGGCTTTTTTCAAGGCATTAGGCTCCTTAAGACTGAATTTTCTACCTTCTGTATTTGGCGCTGTCACTTTAATATCCCCAAGGGAATCCATCCTTATTTTGCGATAGTTATTACCGATGTTTTGCAAGTATTCGTTAGAGATATCCTTTGTCTTTTCTTTGGCCATGGACTTGGCTTGAGCCATGGAGAGATGGGCTTCCATGTTCTCACGGCTAAGTTCTTTCATCGCACCTTTCCCATAAAAATCCACAAAGTCTGCACTTCGTGGGTCAATATTGTTGCTCAAATTCCCGATCAGTTGTTGTTCGAGTTCAGGCATAAGCCATTCATTACTCAGTGCTTTTAGATTTTCCGCATTTTGCAGGATAATATCTTCTACTGCGGGAATATTATCCGCTTGTTGCAATGCTTCCTTGGACAATTCAACCTGCTTCAAAAGGTAATTGGCATTGTTTTTTAATTTATCGCTTGAAGGATTTGGGCTGGAAATTAAATTTTGTAGCATCTCCTTTTCCTGGGTCAGCACTTTTTGACCACGCGTTTTCACAACATTTATTAGACTGTCCTTTCTGGCACTGTCTATTTTAGTTGCCTTTAATTTCTTGATCTCCTGATTTAGTGAATCGTAAGCTTCTTTTAGCGCTTGAATTTGTTGTACTTCTTCCTTGAAGGGGATTTGTTTGGAAGGGATCAGTGCGCCAAATGAACGATTGGTCAGGCTGGGTGGAGGAATTATTGGGGAAGCAATTGTTGGCACTTGCGCGACAGTCGAAAAAGCGAGCATTAAAGTGAAAATTAAGGAAATGCAAGTCGCTTTCATAGCCAGGCTTTTTCTCAATAGGGTACAATTTTTCATTTCAAGAAATACCATTCATTGCCACAAAATAGAATCAATGGCTACAAAAATCATGAATAGTACGCTATTTGAAAGGAGGCGTTTTACTAAAATACCAAAAGAAATTTATATTTACAAGTGTCTGAAAATGAGCGTTCTTATAATTGTGAAGTTTGGTAAAATTATCTGTTTATCAATTTATCCCATCACCTTTACTTTTTACGATAAGCAGCCAGTTCTTTATAGACTCTTCTTCTGGCCCGGTTGATTCCTCCAACAGGAGTATGCTCCTTTAATCCCATCCATGGAGAAAACTCCAGGTCTTCCCCCATTTTTATTCGTTCAGCATTGTCAAAAGATTGTTGTGGAATGTTCAAAATGGCCATGGGAATTAGCTCTCCTTCCCAGGCTATGGAGGTATCTTCTAATGGTTGGAGCTTGTCATTTTTATGAATCTGAACGTTTAAAGTAAAGCTATGCGCTTTAGCTTCGCAGTCTTTGATTAATTGTGATTTCAGAAAATTATCCCCTTTGGGTTGATCAAGGGTATAACCCATATCGGGTGCAGCAGGCGTTAGCACAAATTTGACAAATAACTCGGGACCAAATTTAAAGGCACCTCCGGAGAAATAGGTTTGTGAAAGCAGGTTGTCATGCTTTTTGCTGTATTTAAAAGTAAGGTATATACTTCGCCAATGGGAGGGGTTTATGGCGAATTTTAGTTGCTCCCAAATCCCAAATAATACCGCTTTAATGGCTTTTTTGTACAAAGAAATATTCCAAGCGGATAAAATTGGACTGGTTGTAAGCAGGAAATTTTGGGTTGGAGTTCCTATTGGGTCTTCTTCTATTGTTTCCCCTGGTACATCAAGAACCTTAATGGCGAGTCCTCTTCCTGAGGCAGGTTTATCTGATTTTATTTTTGGGGGTGCATTGGAGAGTCTTATCCATGCTTGATAAACCGCTGGGTTTTTAAAAAGGCCTTGCTTTAATTCTTCGGGTAAATCATCTGGAATGGTTAGGGTCGCTTTTAAAAGACCGTGCATTTTAGGGTGAAAATTACGGAGTTTTTCACCACCAAGATACTCTTTGTCCAGGTATTCCTTCATGCTCTGAATCAAGTCTTGAATTTCCTTTTCCTCTCGGGCATTTTGGTCTTCAGTCATGGCTTGCGATATATTGTAAGGCTTTTATACCGGGGAAAAAGAAATAGGCCCCTCCTTTAATCAAGGTGAAATTGGGTAGGTTCGTATACTTTTTTCTTATAGGGTAGTTCGGTACACTAAACTCATTGGTGCTGAATGGTCCTTTATTGTAATGGTTGCCGACAATTGGATCTGCATCATTCTCCAATCCTCCAAATTTATGAAAGCTAACCCAGTTGTTTTGAACAAATTCAAACTGCCTTCGAATGTCTGTGACCATGCAAATGAAATGGAGGCCACGTTCTTGTTCATCTTCATTCGACTCCATTATGTCTTTTGGATCGAGCTCAGGAGTCACTGGCATGCCATATGGCCTTCCTTTTCTCAACATTTGGTGCTTGGCCGCCATTTCAGACGAGTCTTTTTTGCTTTTTTCGGTAACCAGATGATCCCTCGGATTGGCCCTTCTAATATGGGCGCCCATAGGGCACTTTAGCCCAGCCTGATCGTCATCCCAAAAACCAAAATCATTGGATTCGGATAAATCTGTATTGGGCTGTATGGGACAAAGAGACAAGGGGGAACCGTCCGGCCACCTGCCTACCATTTTACTGGCCAGTTGAATGGCCTCGTCTTTCTCTTTGGTTTGCTCCTTCATGTATTGCCAAAAGGCGTGGACATTTTGGTGCATTTGTCTGAAAACCAAATAACTGCCATTTTTTCCGAGGTCCTTTCGCTCAGAGGAATCGGGGTGAAAAGGCAATAGTCCTTGCTTGTCCAGTTCATGAGGCACAAATGGCGCAGGAGCATATTCATCATAAAGGTTTTTGTAGCCCATGATAAATTCTCCCGCAGGAAAAGTAGTCGAAGTCTCAGGAGGTGCGTCTTTCAATAATTCCCTTATGGCAGGTCTTGAAATATCATCTCTAAAACCAAAATGTTCTTTTTGATGCTGTAAGAGTCCAGTGGGCAGGGTATGCATCAGTTGAATGCCACAGCGATCTGTCTGCTCATTTATTCTGAGAATGCTTTTATCCATTTGTTCCTGATCCTTTCCATAAACCATCAGTAAAAAATGAATGCTTTCATGACCCCAAGTCCAATTTTCAGGATTATTTTCGCCTATGTCTCCTAAAACACTTCTTCTCTGTTCGGCGGACATCCCTTCTTTAAATTCTCTACAAAAACTATTTAATACAGGTGCTGCAAGGTTAAGGAATGCAAGCCCATCATAGGTGAATGCAATATGAATTGCCTCTTCCTCTGGTTTCTCATCGGCGTGCGTAATTAATGGGGTTATTTCTTTTAAAAAATTACAAGAGGCAATAGGGTCCGTACAATTGTACAATAGAAACCTGGCACTTTTCAGGTTTCCATGACCACGAACCATTAGCCCTTGAATGTCTTCTTTTTCTAATTCCATAGCTTCAAATCGTTAATAGCCATTTTTTTATTGCTTCATCATCCATCTCTTTGAATAGACCTTCCCGGAAAACCCTGTTTCTTTTTAGATTTTCCACACTTTCATATTGATTTTGGGAGTACCAGAATTGTGTGATTTTCTGGTTGGCCCGGATCCCTTTAATGTATTTGGTTCGATGATTGTATTGTTTGTGAATCAACCAACGGGTAGCTGGAAAACCAAAGGCATGGCTAAAAATTACAGCCATGTTTTTAGTTCTTTTGTCGCTGTCTACAAAGTCATGCGCATAGGCTTCTGAGAGGTTGTCAAAATTGGCAATAAAAACCAAACGTTTCCCTTTGTCTAACTGTAACCATCGGGCAGTGTGAACAGTAGGTATATAGGTGAAATAAGTTAAGAAGTTTACTAATTTTAGGCTGACGAATAGAAAAGCCCTTCTTATCCATCCTTTTTTTAAGGGGGCAATGACAGTCATTTCATTGATTACAGGATGGGTTTCCAAGGCTACTATTTCCCTTATTTCCTCATCAGACAACTCATCACTGGGGATGTGAGGATTTTTTTCATTTTGACGGAGCAACAATAATAAGCCTCCCATGATTATTACAAATAAGGGGAAAACCCAGGCCATAATTTTTACAAAAAGGGTATCGATAAAAAAGCAGAGAACAATACAAATTATGGAGGTTGCCATGACCAGCCCTAAAAGAACAAGCGGCAGGAGCATTTGAATTCTGTTTTTCCGGGCAAAAGGGATTTCTTCAACGGCCCAATTGAGCGAAGGGTCATTGGCTACAAAGTCTTCAATCTGGCGTTTTATATTTGAAGGCGTTAGCTGGGAAGTGTCCTTGGAAGCATTCAATTGTTGGGCATGTTCCCATACGGCCAATTTAAGTTCTTTTTCTTTGGCAACATCTGAGGTGCTTAAAAATTTAAATCCACTATAAAAGGTGTTGGGAACGCTCTTCCTTCTTAGAAAATTAAGCATGTCAGCATTCCCTGCATAATTTTTAGGGAATTCATGACTCTCTCCGAAAACCTGTTTGAGTTGTGGTGATAGAAAATCCACCAATTCATTTAAATGCTGTTTCTTGCTCCCCACATAACTTGTCATTAAAATAACCCTGGCGGGGAGTTGCTCATTGCCACTGTAGACTTGGGAAGGTAAGGTTAACCAACTTATAAAAAAGGTACTGGGCAACGATTTTACGAATTGATCTCTATTGGTCTTAAGCTCATTTCGAAATTGGAATAATAGGGCATTGACCTGCCTCACTTTTTCTTCATTTATAGTGACAGTAACAGTAAGCCCTCTATGTATTGTAGACATAACCCTTAAAATATTTGATCCAATATAAAAAATTTTATTTCTTTTTTGTAATAAATTACCATAAAAAAGTTAGGTAATTATCTGTTTTGACAGGAAAAAACTAATCTTACGATGGCTTATTTAGATTTATCTAATACCTCTCATAGGATTGTACTGTATTTTATTCCTTTGGTAATAAATAATTGTTCTGGCCAAAGAAACTAGGGTGATTTTTTTGATTTGCAGTACTACTAAAATTAGGAAAAACACTCATTTTAACCCCAAGTAAGCTTTAATCTTTTTCTAGGGACCCAAATTTATTGATAACTTATGCGTACAGTGAAATCTGTTTTACTTTTTGATCGCATTGGAAGGACTTTTTTATATCGAGTATGCTATCAGAGTACTTGTTAATTATTGGTTTTTCCTTGATAACTTCAAAAAACCAAAAAAAATCAGTTTATTTATAGTTTCCCATCAATAAATTTTCAAAACCCAAAATGAAACATACTTTCTATTTCCTTTCGCTCTTGTTGTTTTTTGGATGTGCCAAGCCTGCAGAAGAATTACCTCTCCCCAATATATTATGGATTACAAGTGAGGATAACAGCCCTCTAGCAGGCTGCTACGGAGATGAGTTTGCTACCACTCCAAATATGGATGCTTTGGCCGCTGAGGGTTTTCTCTATACCCATGCCTACGCCAATGTGCCTGTTTGTGCTCCGGCTAGAAATACGATTTTAACAGGTATTTACGCTATCTCTGGTGGAAACCAGCACATGAGGAGTTATTATGACAAATCTGATGAGGTGAAGTTCTATCCACAAAGATTAAGGGAGGCAGGGTATTATGCCACCAACAATGTTAAAGAAGATTACAATATAAACCCGGAACAAAATGTGAACATATGGGACGAGTCCAGTAAAAATGCCCATTATAAAAACAGGCCTGAAGGCAAACCGTTTTTTGCTATTTTTAACACCACCATCTCCCACGAAAGCTCCATACACAAGTCCACTCCAACAGAAGAACTTAGACATAAACCTGAGGAGGTAATTTTACCTCCTTACCACCCGGATACCCCTGAAATGCGACATGATTGGGCGCAATATTATGACAAGGTGGAAGACATGGATCAAAAAGTTGGGCAACTGCTTCAGGAGCTTGAAGATAGCGGAGAAGCTGAAAATACCATCGTTTTTTATTATGGTGATCATGGTGGAGTATTGGCTAGAAGTAAGCGCTATGTATACGAAACAGGTACGCGGGTTCCATTTATTGTTAGAATACCTGAAAAATACAAGCATTTGTTTCCTGCAGAGAAACCTGGCGATAAGGTGGATCGGATGATCAGTTTTGTTGATTTGTTTCCTACACTTCTAAGCATCATCGGATCAGATATTCCTGAATACTTGCAGGGGAAAGCCTTTTTGGGAGAGAAGAAAACGGCAGATCCGGAGTACGTGTTCATGTTTCGGGGGAGAATGGATGAGCGTTATGACATGAGTAGGGCAGTGAGGGATAAAAAATTCAGGTACATTCACAATTACATTCCTTACAGGGTATACGGGCAATATTTGGAGTACTTGTGGAGAGCACCATCAATAAGGTCTTGGGAAGCAGCCTATAAAGCGGGCGAATGTAATGCGGTCCAATCTGTTTTCTGGAATACCAAGCCTGCTGAAGAATTGTACGATACTGAAAATGATCCCTGGGAAGTGAATAACCTGGCCAATGATCCAAAATACCAGGCGGATCTTGTCAGAATGCGAGAGGCTGCCAAGGAATGGATGCTACGCATTCGCGATACAGGGTTTATACCTGAGGCAGAATTAATAGACAGAACGGAAGGTACTACTGCGTATGATTATATGCGTGAGTCTAACCTGGATTTGGAGAAATTAATAGATGGAGCCAATATGGCGTCCACCGCAAAAGAGGAAGATATTCCTCAGCTGGTAAGTTTATTGGCCTCTCAGGAAGCAGCGGAAAGATACTGGGGGGCAACAGGCCTTTTAATACTAGGGGAAAAGGCAAAGCCAGCACTAAATGAACTTGAAGAAGCTTTAAAAGACCCATCACCAAATGTAAAAGCTGTAGCTGCAGAGGCCATGTACAACCTAGGTGACAAGGATAAAGCCAGGCAAGCTTTGGCAGAAATATTAATGACGCCCAATTCTTTTGCCAGGACCCATGCCCTAAACGTAATTGATTGTATCGAGGATGATTCTGAAAACATTCACAAGTCAGTGCTGGATATGATAGGCAATTTAGGAGAAATGAACCGGAACCATTATGATCTACGTGCTGCCAAAGGTTTATTAGACAAATGGAATATTAACCCAGAGGATTTCGGATACAAAATGGATTGGTAAAAAGTGAAAAGAAGGGCATTCATTTCAAAATTAAGCACAAGTTCTTCCCTGGTTTTAATAGGACCGAGTTTGGCTGGAAAAAATAAAACCCCAATTCCCCCTTTTGCTTACCCACAACCTGGGTATTTTACTGATGTGCTAAACAAGGATGGGGAATTTATGCTTAGGCTTGAATGCCTGTCTTTTGGAACCCTATTACCCCAAGAGGTAACGATCAAATTTGAAGGGGATAAGGAAAAAATTTATAAAATTAAAGATTATCCTTTTGCCAACCATAAGGCGAAAATAAATTATGACGGCAGGCAGTTTCAATTTCAGGTTGGAGCTGCTTTTCCGTATATTTTTGCAATATGGATTAGAAAGCCTTTGCCTGAAACAGTCTTATCATTTAACTTAAATGGGATAAGAAAAAGCTTGGTATTAGGTGAGCTGGTAGAGAAAAAGGACATTTTGTTTAGGGAAGGAAAGTTACTAGTTTCAAGCAATTATCTATTGGACCTGGAAATTGGCCAATTAGAGCCCGAGAGCCTGGGAATACAGGGGCAGGGAAATAATTTCGATATAGCGATTTTGGCAGATCCTCAAGGGGGTGACCCTAAGGTACCCAAAGCCCACCCGACCCGGGTGAAAATTCACAATGCTTTTGCTGAAGACACCATTAAAAGGGTAAATGAATTGCCTATACGGCCTGCGCTCACCTTGATATTGGGAGATTTGGTGGACAATCAAGGGGAAGTGGCACATTTTGAAGCCATGCGGGAATACTTAAAAGATTTGAATTCACCGATTTTGTTGGCAATAGGTAACCACGAGACCCGATACAATGCTACTTTTAGGCCCGGGTATAAAATGGATGAGTTTAACCATTATTTTAGTGCGCAAAAAGCTCAGAATGGAATGGAGTGGTTGCTCTATAGCTTTGATCTAGGAGACTGGCATTTTATTGTCTGGCCAGACCCTTTAAGGGAAGATTTTTTTGAAACCCATCCGCATTATTTCGATTGGCTGGAGTCAGACCTGGAGAAGAACAAAGAAAAGCCTACCGTGTTCTTTCAGCATGTTCCTTCGCATCCTATAGGTATTGATCCCCTTATCAATTATGCTGAATCTGTTGCTGTGAAAAAGATGCTGCTAAACCTTTTATCGAAACAGGACAATGTACGATTTATGTTTAGCGGACATGTACACATACCGATTATAGCCTCGCAAAAGACGGCGGTAACTTATAAAGGGATCAAAATGATCAATATTCCTGCAGCAGGCTACCGCCCGAGAGCTTTTGGAGAAGAAGAAATTCATGGTGGACCATCACAGGGGTTTTTGGTCTTTAATGCCAAAGGCAAAATCGGCAAAGCTTATTTTAAAACTGTAACGGAAGAAATACATGTTTTTCCTGAAAAGCTACCTGAATTCTCTACTGCAGCTTTTCCGCTTTGGCTCAGTTACAAATGGGAACTTGAGGCGGGAAAGGATATTAAGAACGGTGATTTCTCGAATGGCCTGGATAAATGGCACCGTCGCTACGTATATAAAGAAGACAAAAACCCTTCAAATCATATGGAAGTCAGGGGATTTGGTGCTTACCAAGCCCTTTATTTGTATTCATCGAAAAGGGCATATTCGGTACCAGGTCAGGACAGACTCCCACAAACCATCAACCATTTATGTCAGGCAGTTTCCTTGGAAGGTGGGCCAAAATCCATAAGCATTGATTATTGTCTGGATAAGACATCTGTTAATTTAACCGACTCATGGACAGGGGGCTATGTGTGGCTTGAAGGATTTATGGGAAGTACCAAATTGTTGAACATGGCTTACTGGATTGGTAAAGGGACTCCTTTGTTGAAAGACCGATTTTCCGACCAAAAAGACATCCCATTTATACATTTCGAATTGGATAGTCAGCTGGAAACCTGGCAAAAGGCACAGCTCAATTGGTACAAAGATTACGAAAACCAAGGCATAGACCTATCAAATCTGGACAGGTTGGTGATCAACTTGGGAACCTGGCATATTAATGATGGGGTTAGTGGTGGATTCGGTCTGTATCTCACCAATATTGGACTTACTGGAAATATTGAAACCTCCAGAGTCGATCAAAAACCGATATTACAAATGCCTGGCGAAAAAATGTGGTGGCTTAACAAATATGAACCATTTACCCATATAGCTGGTGAACACAGGTATATCATGTCTACAGAAACTAAAATATGACAAGATTTGGACCAATAGCATTGATTTTTTTAGTGGGGCTGGTTCTGGCATGTAGGCCAAAAGTAGCATATAAAGTCAGCGGGCTAAAAACCAACCACCTTACAACCCCCTAGGCTTGGAGGACAATCCTGTTTTTAGTTGTAAGATGGATGCTATTGGGGATTTCTTCCAACAAAATTACCGCATTTTGGTGGCAACAGAACCTGAGAATTTAATAATCGGAAAAGCAGACCTTTGGGACTCGGGAGAACAAGCAACTGGAAAACCTCACCCAAGGGCCCTTTTTACCCACTGCTTTTTTTCATTATTTCAGCCAATTGCCAGTAAGAACGGGCATATTGATGCGGGAGTAGTTGGTACAAAAGTTATTCTAAATGTTTTGATAGATTTTAGACAGCCAGAGGTATTGTTTGAAATGGCCAATAAAAGGACATTTCAGGGTTGTGGCTACTGGGTAGATGCTTTACACGCCAATACCATTTTATATTCAGCAGATTTTCTAGGAGGCAGTTATCAGATCATGTAAGATGCAGAACAATGCCAAACCAGAATTATGCAATAGAAATTCCATCTAACGCTTTATAGATTTACATCGGCTCATGGAAAAATAAAGACTGTTAAAA
>Ga0222651_1000465_pt1 | contig 25690 bp, 17 predicted proteins | sample AntAcemetagen369_FD_179855 | JGI IMG/M metagenome (GOLD analysis project Ga0222651, IMG submission 179855) | Saline water microbial communities from Ace Lake, Antarctica - #369 | ecosystem: Environmental > Aquatic > Non-marine Saline and Alkaline > Saline | place: Antarctica: Ace Lake...
CGCTCGTGATCCACCACCATCCGCACGGCCCGAGCGCGCACTTCAGGTGAAAACTTGTTCGTGGTCTTGCTCATAATGGCTCCTTCTTCTCAAAAGTTGGAGCCTCCGGCAATCCCGGGGCGGTTCACCCAGACGCGGGAGCGAATCCTCGACATCGCAGAAACCGCCGTCCTGCAGAAAGGGTTCGGTGCGACCTCGATCGACGAACTAATCGCCGAAGCAGGTCTGACCAAGAGCGGCTTTTTCTATCATTTCAAAGACAAGTCAGTGCTGGCACAGGCACTGCTGCAGCGTTACCTGGACCGTGAGGAGGATATTCTCGACGACCTGTTCGCGCGCGCCGCCGAGCTGAGCGAGGACCCTCTGCATGCCTTCCTCATCGGCCTCAAGCTATTCGCAGAAATGATGAATGACCTGCCGGCAGGGCACCCCGGCTGTCTTGTCGCAACCTATTGTTATCACGAGCAACTGTTCGACAAAAAAATTCAAAGAATCAACCACGATGCCGTCCTTTTCTGGCGAAATCGGTTTCGCAGTCAGCTCAACCTGATCGCTGACAAATATCCGCCCCGCGACGATGTCGACATCGAAGCTTTGGCAGACATGGTTTCTTCGGTTATCGAAGGCGGCATCATCGTCTCCAAAGTGCTGAAGGACCCCAAGATCCTGGCCGGACAGATCATGCTGTTTCGATCCTATCTGCGCCTGTTGTTCCTGCCGGACAATTGACCCGCGCCAAATTTCGATAGTTCCAAAAAATTCATATAGAGGACACACGCATGTCGTTGAATGGCCCCCTCGACTCATTGCTGCAATCCGGAGTCGTCAATGGCAGCGTCCCGGGTGTAACGGCGGCAGTTACCGACCGGGACGGCCTGATCTACGAAAGCGGGTTTGGCGAGCGCGCAATTGACAGCGGCATTGCGATGACAGCAGACAGTGTCGGTTGGATTGCATCGATGACCAAGGCAATAACGGGCACAGCAGCCATGCAACTCGTCGAGCAGGGAAAAATTGATCTCGACGAACCTGCAGGCACCTGGGCCCCCTATTTGGCGGAGGTACAGGTTCTGGAAGGTTTCGGCGAAAACAACAAACCTGTATTACGCGCCCCGAAACGCCCGATCACGCTTCGTCACCTCCTGACCCATACTGCGGGCTTCGGCTATGCGAACTGGGATACTTCCATCAATCGTTATGTAGAAACAACACAGCTGCCGACATCCAACAGTGGCGATATTCGGGGACTGATGACACCGCTTCTGTTCGATCCTGGCGACCGCTGGCAATACAGTACCGCTATCGACTGGGCCGGCCTGATTGTTGAAAAAATCAGTGGCCAATCGCTCGGTACATACATGCATCAACATATATTCATGCCGCTGGGCATGACGGATACAGGTTTCAAGATTTCAGATGCGATGCGAAGCCGGAAAGCGACCATGCATCGTCGTATCGAAGGCGGCAAGCTGGAAACCACCCAGATGGAAACGCCGCAAAACCCGCCCGCGGAGATGGGCGGCGGCGGATTGTATTCGACGACTGGCGACTACCTGAATTTCATACGCATGATCCTGAACAACGGTGCGGGCAACGGAAACCAGATACTGAAACCGGAAACAGTTCAGGCCATGTCCCGGAATCAGATGGGTGATTGTCGTGTTTGCAAGCTCCCGACAACCAACCCAACAGTCTCGCTGGATGCCGAGTTTTTCCCCGGCATGCCCAAAACCTGGGGCCTGACCTTTATGATAAATTCGGAACAGGCCCCCACCGGTCGGTCAGCAAACAGTCTGTCCTGGGCCGGTCTTGCCAATTCCTACTACTGGATTGACCCGGCGAAAGGAATTGGCGGGGTTTTCATGACCCAAATACTGCCCTTCGTCGACCAGAGGGCCCTGGCGCTATATCTCGATTTTGAAACAGCCGTATACGAAAACCTGCCCTGACGGTCAGGCCGACTTCAGCAACCAGTCCCTGGTTTCTTCAATGGCGCTGGCCAGCAGCGTTATATTTTCGGGAGGTACATCGTTCCCATCCACACCCAGCTCGATTGCGCGCGCCGCATCAGCGATGCGGATCGCGGTGCAACTGCTCGCCATTCCCTTCAACGTATGCGCTGCAATTCGAGCCCGCTTCAAGTCTCCATCTTCGACAGCTTCCGCTATTTCCTGCAGATGACGATCCGCCTCCGCCGGAATTATCGCAAGCAAATTGAAAAAAGCGTCCTCGCCGATTGTATCGATCAGTTCGTCCTGGGCGTCTTCATCAAAGAGTGGGACCACCTCGGCTCCCACCGTTTCCTGCGCATCCGACGTTTCAGGAATTTCCTGAATTTCCGGACCAGCAAGCTGCCCGTTAACCGGTGCTTCTACTTCGGCGTGCGAAGCGGTCGCTCGCAATGTGCGCGCGATAGCCTTAAAGAGGGTTTGGGGTACGATCGGTTTGGTCACATAATTATCCATTCCCGCTTCGAGGTATTCTTCACGTTGACCAGACAGCGCATTCGCGGTCAGCGCGATAATTGGTGTGCGTCCCGCCGGGCCGGACAATTTGCGTATCGCCCGGGTCGCCGTGGGGCCATCCATTTCCGGCATCTGAACATCCATGAGTACCAGGTCGAAACTTTGCGTCCGAAGGGCGTGCACGGCTTCGCGACCATTCCCGGCAAATTCAACAGAATGCCCAACTTTTTCCAGTAGGCTGCGAACCAGCATCTGGTTCACCTGATTGTCTTCAGCGACAAGAATATGCAGTGGGGTTATTTCGGCGCTGATATCATCCAGCAAACCGTCCGTGTTATCGACCGGTTCGCCTTCAACGCACCGTATGGTGAACCAGAAGGTACTTCCCTGACCAGGCACACTTTCCACGCCGATGTCACCGCCCATCAACGTCACAAGCTGCTTGCTGATCGACAGGCCCAGCCCAGTGCCGCCATATTTCCGTGACGTCGAATTGTCAGCTTGCGTAAACCGCTGGAACAGCATTTCCTGTTTATCTTCAGGTATCCCGATTCCGCTATCGCTAATTCGGAAATACAGTTCCATATTTCTGCCGCCCAGCCGCCTGCAGCCTGCGTCGATCACGACAGTTCCATTTTCGGTGAACTTGATTGCATTCCCGACCAGATTGTAGAGAACCTGTCGCAATCTCGTCGGATCTGTGCGCACCCATTCGGGTAGGTCCGTATCGGGTTCCCAGTGCAGCGTAACGTTTCTCTCGCTTGCCCCCGAACCCAGTAGCGACAAAACCTGGTCAAGGGATTCATGGATGTTGAAGTCGACAGTCTCCAGCGTCAGCATTCCAGCCTCCAGCTTGGAGATGTCCAAAATGTCATTAATGATTGTAAGCAGTATGTTCGCCGAACTCTGGGCCGTCGTCACAAGCCTCCGCTGCTCCGCATCAAGGTCCGTATCGAGCAACAGTCCGGTCATACCCAACACCCCATTCATGGGAGTCCGGATTTCATGGCTCATGGCAGCCAAAAAGGCGGACTTTGCTTCATCCGCGGCTTCTGCTTCAAAACGCGCGATCGCATTGTCACGAAAAACCAGGACCGCCCGGGCGATTTCACCAATCTCGTTTTGATCACCTTGCGCCGGAATCGCAACATCCGTATCGCCGTCTGCCAAATTCCGTATGACGCGCGTCATACGTCCCAGAGGCTCGGCGATGGACCACGCAATGAGCGATGCAAGTCCCAGCGCCCCCAGGAACGTAAGAATACTGGTTATCAGCAAGGCGTTCCGGGACGTTTCCTGAACTTCCAACAGATCAGCTTCGATTTTGAAAAGCCCGTCATCGGCCAATCGATAGATGAGATTCAGGTCCGGCTGCATCTCTGCAAAATTGTCGCTCAGCTTTTTCTTTTCTGTTTCCAGACTGCGGCGGGTTTCCACCAAATCCCGAAAATTTCCCAGGTAGGTCCTGATTAAGATCGCGATTTCAATCTTATTATCAACGGACGTTCCGGAATTCTTCAAACTGAGCAAGAACTCTGAATGGACCTCTTCAAATTCTGCAACGGCGCGCGGTAGTCCGTGAACCATATATTCACTGGCGATCGCACGCATTTGAAGCAGATGGTTTGAGATATCCTCGATGCCAGATGATACGAGCCGGCTTTCGATCTCAGAGACACTACCGTTCAACTTTCCCATTAGTCCGGAAGCGCGATCGAAACCAACTTTCTCAAACAGCTCTACGGCGTTTTCAAAATAAGTCGAATGTTTTGGAAACGCCGCCTGCAGGAATTCGATATGCGGCAACATTGGCGCGGAGACAGGCATGGCTGCCATCTTGCGCAAAGTTCCCATGACGTTCAGGACGTTTTCCCGGTTTTTCAGGGCACTGCCAAGGTCTTTGCGAAGAAAGAAATTCTTTTCATTTCGGCGCATATCCAACGCCTGAACCTCGACTTCAAAGGCCAGCCTGTCCAATGCAATAAACTGGGATTGCTGCGTCAGACTATCACTGACGCCACGTTCGAACAGATGCGCAGTGACCCCCACGGACGCGATGCCGATACCAACCAGTCCCGCCAAAAGCCCGATCCGTGTCCGAATTCTCAGTGCCGAAAAGGCGCCCTTGTACTTCATGCTGTCCCACTGTCCATCACCTGTCGTATCTGGATAGTGGTGAGACCTTGAGATCATGATAATAAACGAGGTTAACAGCCGTTAAGCAACGCTGAGCAACGCGCTCGAATCAGTTTCGGAAGCGGGCCGCAGGAGGCCTCTTGCGTATTGCGTTACACGGGCTGAAGACAGATAGTGTCGAAAATCCGTTTACAGGGGGGAATTCAATGACTGACAGTACGAATCCGGAAACAATCGTCCTGCATGCAGGGTACCGCAGCGACCCGACGACCGGCGCAGTTGCAGTACCGATTTACCAGACAACATCTTTCCAGTTCCAGGATACGGGCCACGCTTCCCGACTGTTCGCGTTGCAGGAACTGGGCAATATTTATACCAGAATCATGAATCCGACGCAGGACGCATTGGAACAACGCATCGTTGCCCTGGATGGCGGCGTCGCCGCGATGGCCGTTGCGTCCGGACAGGCAGCCTCGGCCTTGGCCGTACAGAACCTCGCCTGGGCCGGCGACAACATTGTCAGTTCCACAGACCTCTATGGTGGTACCTGGAACCTGTTCGCACACACACTGAAGCAGCAGGGTATCGAAGTTCGCTTTGTCGATCCTTCAGATCCGGAAAAATTCCGCCGCGCAACGGACGACAGGACCCGCGCTTATTACGCGGAAACCCTGCCCAACCCGAAACTGAAGGTATTTCCGATCAAGGAGGTTGCCGATATCGGCCGCCCTCTCGGTATTCCGCTGATCATGGACAACACCGCCGCGCCAATCATTTGCCGGCCCTTTGACCACGGCGCAGCAATCACGATCTACTCGCTGACAAAGTATATCGGCGGTCACGGCAATTCCATTGGCGGGATTATCGTCGATAGCGGCACCTTTGACTGGGAAGCCGTGCCCGAGCGCCAGCCAGCCCTGACTACACCAGATGAAAGCTATCACGGCGCTGTCTGGACCGAGGCTGTGAAGCCGCTTGGCCCGATCGCCTATATCATTCGGGCACGTGTCACCCTGTTGCGTGACCTGGGTCCCGCCATCAGCCCACAGAACGCTTTCAACTTCATACAAGGTCTGGAAACGCTGCCGCTGCGAATGCGCGAGCATTGCCGCAATGCTGTCGCCGTGGCGGAATACCTCGGCAAGCATGACAAGGTTACAAGCGTTATCCACCCGAGTAACCAGACCGGCGAGGACAAGCGGCGGGCGGACACGTATCTCAAGGGCGGGTTAGGTGGCCTCGTCGGGTTCGAACTCTCAGGCGGCAAGGAAGCCGGGCAAGCCTTCATTGAGGCGCTGAAAATGTTCTATCACGTCGCCAATATCGGCGACGCCCGCAGCTTGGCAATTCATCCCGCATCGACGACACATTCTCAGCTAACCGCTGATGAACAAGTCGCGACCGGCGTGACCAACGGCTATGTTCGGCTTTCCATCGGTATTGAGCATATCGACGATATTATTGCCGACCTTGATCAGGCCCTCGCCTCGGTCTGACCATAAGCTGATCGATATCATGCCAGTCGGCACAACGATCGTCTTGCCGCCGCGTCGCGTCTGACGCGGCGGCAACATATGCTCGCCGCATTCAAAGTTCGAAGTTACCGGTTCCAGTGGCCGGCTGACCTGCTGACATCCTGGGCGTTTGAGATGGAAACGCTCATCCTCGGCTGGTACATCCTCGTTGAAACCGAATCCGTCCTGATGCTGGCCATTCTGGCTTCGCTCAGCTACCTGGGCACGCTGATCGCGCCGTTGTTCGGCGTCGCCGGCGACAGGTTCGGTCACAAGACAGTGTTCTGTGCAATGCGTGGAACCTATGCGCTTCTTGCATGCGCGATGATGATATTCGGCCTTACGAATACGCTTACGCCCTACCATGTATTCGCCGTTGTCACGTTGATGGGGTTAATCCGACCCTCCGATATATCGCTGCGCAATGTTCTCATCGGCAACACCATACCCCGCGCCAATCTGGGGAATGCGCTTGGAATGTCGCGTGCAACACAGGACTCTGCCCGCATTGTCGGCGCTTTGGTCGGCGCCGGACTCCTGACCATGATTGGTATGGGCCAGACCTATATCGCTATCGCTGCTTTTTACCTGATGAGCATGATCTTCACTTTTGGGATTTCGCGGCAACTTGAGCCCGGTGAGCGCGTAAAAACGGTTACTGTCGCCGGTCCGCCGGTTTCCCCCTGGCGCGATCTCCGGGACGGGCTTGTCTATGTCTGGAAGACTCCCGCTGTCCTCGCGATCATGTGGCTCGCGTTTTTCATCAACCTGACGGCGGTGCCATTGACGTCAAACATGATGCCCTATGTTGCGAAAGTGCTGTTCCAAATGGATGCGACCGGACTAGGCCAGTTGGTCGCCTGCTACGCAGGCGGCGCGCTGACAGGGTCACTCATCATGTCATGGGTCGGCCCCTTGCAGCGCCCCGCACGGTTCTGTGTTCAGAGCGCGATTATCTGGTACGGGCTCCTGTTCGCCTTCGGTCAGACCGAAGGCGCCCTCGCCGGCAGTGCCATGCTTTATATCGTCGGCATAGGGCATAGCGCCTTCATGATCTCTCTCGGCACGGCATTGCTGAACGTCGTCGATGCCCGCTTCCGTGGCCGCGCGATGGGCGTTCGTACATTGGCTGTTTACGGCCTGCCACTTGGCCTTATGCTTGCCGGCGATCTGATTGAGCGATTTGGCTACCACACCACTTTGATACTGTATTGTTCCAGCGGCTTGCTCATCACCTTGCTGACCGCCGCCAAGTACCGCAATGTGATGTGGCGCTAGGTCAGGGACCGCTGCCGATCACGGCCGTCGCTTCCACTTCTACCAGATATTCCGGCTTCACAAGGCGCGGGCTCGTGACCGTCGCACTGGCGATCCGTGCGTCGGGAAACACCGCCGCACGAACGGCGTTGTATTCAGCGTAACGCGCCATATCGGTCACATAGGTCGTTATCTTCACAATATCAGCCATTGTCGCGCCAGCTTCGGCCAGGACCGCTTCGATATTGTCAAAAACCTGCCGCGCTTGCGCCGACATGTCACCGACGCCCACAATATTGCCATCCCCGTCCAGTGCCACCTGGCCCGAAACATAAACGGTATCGCCGACCTGCATACCCATTGCGAACCCGGCATTCGCCGCCCGTGGCCAATCGGGATTCAAAGCCACTTTTTTCGTCACGCCTATCTGCCTCCCAAGTTCCTTACGGTGACATCATACGCAACGATCATCCCGAACGCGACACGACATAGCCGAACCTGGCACCTCACATCCGGCGGTACGTCAGCAATCCCACCAAACGGGATTCCTTATCCTTTCCCAAATTATTGTTTGCGACTAATTGTCACTTGCGTATAGAGGCCACACACCCTTATCGTGAATAATAATCATTCACATAATTTGGGCACACCATCCATAACCTATCGGTCGGGAATGCATGCTTGGACGGCACATGGCACGCAGACCGAATTAATCAACTCCAAAGCGGGGATCACATGAAACATTCCATTAAATTTGCCGGTGCCATTGGCTTCGTTATCACCGCAGGCCTTGCGCCGGCAGTTAACGCGACCGAGACACGTGCAGTTTTGAATACATATGCTGACATAGCCCATGCGGGATACGAGGACTCGCTGAATACCGCGAAGTCACTTCTGAGCGCTGTCAACGCACTTATCGCAAAACCTGGCGTGGAGTCCCTGGCAGCAACGCGTGGTGCATGGCTGACGGCACGGATTCCGTATCAGCAAACAGAGGTTTACCGTTTCGGAAACCCCATCGTGGACGATTGGGAAGGCCGGGTGAACGCCTGGCCGCTCGACGAAGGGCTGATCGATTATGTCGAAGCCGTCAGCTATGGCGCGCAATCTGATGAAAACGCGTTGTACACGGCCAATGTTATCGCCAACCCGACGCTGACGATTGGCGGCAAGACAATTGACGCAACCAGGATCACACCGCGCCTGCTCGCCAAAGACCTGCAGGAAGCCGGCGACGTCGAAGCCAATGTTGCAACGGGATACCATGCCATCGAATTTCTTCTATGGGGACAGGACCTGAACGGCACGAACGAAGGCGCTGGCGAACGTCCCCATACGGATTACGATACAGCGAACTGCACTGGTGGTAACTGCGACCGTCGCGCTGCCTATTTGCGCACGGCAACAGAACTCCTGGTCGATGACCTGCAGGAAATGGTTGATGCCTGGGCACCGGGCGGGGCCGCCCGCGCTGCCGTAATCAGCAGCGGCGATAGCGGACTGAATATCATCATTACGGGCATGGGCAGCCTGTCCTACGGTGAGTTGGCAGGCGAACGCATGAAGCTTGGCTTGCTGCTGCACAGTCCCGAAGAAGAACACGACTGTTTCAGTGACAATACGCACATGTCGCATTTCTACGATGCCAAGGGTATCCGCAACGTCTATCTCGGTCGCTATAACCGCATCGATGGACGCGTCGTGTCCGGACCGTCCCTTGCCGACCTGGTCCGGGAGAATGCTCCCGCACTGGATCAGGAAATGCAGGTGCGACTCAATGTCACAATGGCGGCAATGCATCAAATGGCTAACGCCGCAGAAGATGGGGAATCGTACGATCAGATGATCCGTGAAAACAACCCGGTCGGGAACGCACGCGTCCAGGCCGCGATCGACGGGCTGGTCGCACAAACCAGAACCCTGGAGAAAATAATCGGCACGCTTGGCATTCAGCCCATTTCCTTCGAAGGCTCCGACAGTCTTGACGCACCAAAAGCCGTGTTCAAATAGCCGTTATGAAGCCGTCGTCCGTGAACATAGCCATCTTCCGGTTGGGGGGACTGCTGATCCCCCTGACCGGGCTGATCATCTTATCTTCCATTGCCCGGGCGGAAATGACGGCGGACCAGCGCGCCGCTGTTCTGGCCCCGACAACGGAGTTCGACGCTCCTGAACAATGGGAAGCACTACCCGGCGGATCGGCAACGAACCGTAAACGATTTGACCGCGATGCGTTCTCACAGCCCTCCGGTAATCTCAGTTTTTCGCAGCGTGCTGACTTCTTCCTCGGGAACGGACTTTTTCGGCGGCTTTGGGTGACAGCCCCTGCATCGACCCGGACGGCAGACGGTCTCGGTCCGTATTACAACGCGCGCGCGTGTCAGCGCTGTCACCTGAAGGATGGCCGGGGCCATACACCCGCGAACCCGACAGACGAAGCCATATCAATGTTCCTTCGCCTTTCGGTTCCACCAAAGACCGAGAGCGAACGCCAGCAGCTTTCATCGGGTCGGGCTGCTGTTATTCCTGAGCCAACTTATGGTGGTCAATTGCAGGATCTTGCGATTCCTGGATTCAAACCGGAAGGCCGCATGAGCATTCGCTACAAAACCCAAATCGAGACGTTCCACGATGGGGAAACGATATCGCTGCGCAATCCGTCCTACGGTATGAAGAACCTGGCACATGGCCCAATGCGGGAAGATGTTATGCTTAGCCCGCGCGTCGCACCGGTGATGATCGGTCTGGGACTTCTGGAAGCGGTTTCACAATCAGATATTCTGGCAAATGCCGACCCGGATGACGCCGATGGCGACGGTATATCCGGTCGGCCGAACCGGGTCTGGAGCCTGGAACAGAACCGCGTCATGCTGGGGCGCTTCGGCTGGAAGGCTGGCCAACCGAGCCTTGCCGAGCAAAATGCCGGCGCCATGGCCGGCGATATAGGTGTCTCTAACCCCTTGCACCCAATGGTCTGGGGTGATTGCACAGCGCAACAGGCGGCTTGCCGCGCGGCACCACATGGCGGTGATACCGAAGATGACGGTTTAGAAGCTACCGGCGAAATGATGGAACTGATCCTTTTCTACACCCAGCACCTTGCGGTCCCGGCGCGCCGCAGCGCGGGAGAACCGGAGGTCCTGCGCGGCAAAGAACTGTTCTACAATGCTGGTTGCACCGGCTGCCATATACCGAAATTCGCCACCGCGTCGGACCATCCGGTCTTTGCCCTCGCCGGACAGTTGATCTGGCCCTATTCGGATCTGTTGCTTCACGATATGGGACCCGGGCTGGCCGATAACCGTCCGGAAGGTCTGGCAAACGGCCAGGAATGGCGTACGCCGCCGCTTTGGGGGATTGGCCTTACAAAAACCGTGAGCGGTCATACACAATTTCTGCATGATGGCCGGGCTCGCAATCTGACCGAAGCGATTCTCTGGCATGACGGCGAAGCAAAGGCGTCGCGCAATGCTTTTGCCGACATGCAAAAAAGCGAACGGAATGCGCTGCTACAGTTTCTGGAATCCCTGTGAAACAACTGTACCGGTCGCTCTTTGTTGTCGTTACCCTGTCCATGTCATCTGTTGCCAGTGCCCAAGACAACGACGAGCGACTTATCCAGTCACTGACCAATACCGTCATCATTCCCGCCTACCAGCAATTCGCAGAAACGATGGCCGTTCTAGCAGCTGCAACAACAAATCATTGCGAGGCGGCATCCATAGCAACCCGTCAATCTGTCGAAGCCGCATTCCACGACGGGATGAATGCCTGGCAGCGCGTACAGCCTGTAAATTTCGGCCCCGTCCTCCGGAACAGCCGGTATACCCGAATCCAGTACTGGCCCGACAAAGGCGGCATTGCGGCTCGACTATTGCGGCAAGCTCTCTCTAAACGCGACCCGGCGCTCCTCTCAGAGAATGGACTGGAAGGCAGAAGCGTCGCCGTGCAGAATCTCAGCGCTTATGAGCGGCTTGTATTCACCGTTATCCCGGACACGCCGGACGACAGCAGCTATGCCTGCGAACTGGCCGCCGCTATTGCACGGTTCCAGGCCAGACAGGCACAGGCCTTGCTGGGCGAATGGACCGGGTCATTTCGGGAATCGCTGCTAGCAGCAGAAGTGGATTCGGCAAATTCCAATGAAACAGTTACGGCGCTGTTTAAAAGCCTGCATAGCGCCATCGACAAGGTCATCGCGCTCAAACTCGAACGCCCCCTCGGGAAATCGCTGCAAGCAGCGAAGCCGAAACAGGCAGAAAGCTGGCGCAGTGACCGCTCCCTCGGGAATATTGCGGCCAACCTGCGTATGGCACGGGATATATATGCAGCCAAGTATAGTTTTGGAGACCGGCTGGGCGCTGGCGGTTCACGCGCGCTCGATACCGGAATTCGAACTTCGTTCGACACACTGATTGCACGGTTTGACGCCATAGCCCCGGCGCTGCACGCCGCCGTGTCGCAGGCCGAGCCACGACAGGAGCTGGAATCGATCCTACTCGATATCAAGGATCTGCGTATCCTGATCGCCGGTCCGGTCGCCGAAGAACTGGGCCTCGTCATAGGGTTCAACGCCCTCGACGGAGATTAATACCTTGCAGCGCCGCCGATTTCTTTCCAGCCTTGCTGGTGCCGCCGCCTTACCGGCGATATCACGTCTCAGCATGGCTGCAGGAACCCGTCCTGATCTGTATGTAAGTTGCGCAGTAGCGGCGAATGGTAAGTTCGTGGTCGCCGGTTTCGCCGCCGGCGGACAGCCCCGTTTTGAAGTACCACTCCCCGCCAGAGGACATGGAATCGCGTTCCACCCGACACGCGCGGAATGTGTCGTCTTCGCTCGCCGACCTGGCGCGTTCGCCGGCATCCTCGACCTGTCAAATGGAACGGACACAAATTGGATTGAAGCCCCCGCAACACGACGCTTTTCCGGACATGGCATTTATACGGCAGATGGCGACCGCCTGATCGTTGCCGAGAACAATTTTGAAGACGGGCTTGGCGTCCTCGGCATTTATGACACCCGCAATCGCTACCGGCGAATTGGTGAGATACCAAGTCACGGGGTCGGCCCGCATCAGGTCCGGCTAATGCGGGATGGCAAGACAATTGCTGTCGCCAATGGCGGTATCCTTACCCACCCCCTGCATGGCAGGGACAAGTTGAACATCCAGACCATGGCGCCAAACCTTTCCCTGGTCGACGCACTATCGGGCGCGCTGCGCCATAGCTGGTCCCTGCCCCCACACCTGCACAAACTGTCGATCCGTCATATCGATATCGACCGTCAGGACCGGATCGCGATCGCCATGCAATATGAAGGCGACCCGCATGATGATGTCGCGCTCGTGGCGATTGCCGATCGCTGCGACGGGATCAGGCTGCTGCGTGCGCCGAAAACACTTGAGGCAAAGTCACAACGATACACTGGCGCCATCGCCTTTGACTCCAGTGGTAATTATATCGCCGCGTCCGCACCGCGCGGCGGGATTACGATTGTCTGGAATGCCGTGACTGGTGACTATCAGCGCCATATTGATACGCCCGATACATCAGGCATTGCGCCAACGGGCAAACGAGGCGAATTTCTGTTGAGTGGTGGCGATGGTGCAATCCATCGCGCCGACGGCCAGTCAGGACGCTTCGAAACTCTGTCTCCACCATCCAACGCTCACCGCTGGGATAACCACATGGAGACCACCGTGTCGTTGTGACGTCGGTCAGGCTTCCGGCATTGGTTCCGTTTCGCCACGGCTCATCAAGCTGGTGAATGGCGACGTGTTACTCACACTGTAAAGACAGGCCCCTTGGATATGCCGTATCCTAATTTTGGGCGATCGGACCGAAAATATTGTGATCCAGTTCATCAATCGTCCGGCACCCGACATAGGCCATGGAGCGCTCAAATTCATCGCCCAATAGTCCCAGCGCCTTGGATGCCCCCTCGAAGCCCGCGGCAGCCGTTCCGTACAAGGTTGGTCTGCCGATCATGACAGCATCGGCACCAAGCGCGACAGCCTTCACAATATCACTGCCACGCCGTATTCCGCTGTCGATGATAATCGTTGTCCGTTCGCCCACAGCCGCCACGATTTCCGGCAACACATCGATCGTCGGGACAGAGCCGTCCAGGGCGCGACCACCATGGTTGGAAACAACGATGGCATCGGCACCGCAATCGACCGCCTGTCGGGCCTGCTCCGCACTGAGGATGCTTTTTATGATCAATTTCCCAGGCCAGAAATCACGCATCTCTTTGACGTCTTCCCAGGTCATGGCTTCATAGCGCTTCGGCTCCCCCGCCCCTTTTTTGGCAAGCACCGATTTATACTGTTCAGGATAATTGGTATGACTGGGCATTCCATTTTTCATGAAATATCGCAGCATCACGCTGGTCAGCCAGCGCGGGTGCAGCAGCATGTCCGTCATGATCGTCGGGTTCAGTTTCATCGGAACGCTGAACCCGTTACGGTGATTGTATTCACGGGCACGGCCCAGCGCGCTATCGATCGTCAACACCAGTGCTTCGAAATTCAAATCACGGGCGCGTCCCGCCATTTCATAGGAAAGTTCTTTTTCTTCCCACATATACAGTTGAAACCAGAACCGGCCGCCCGCTTCCTTCGCAATGGATTCCAGCGGGGTCAAAGAACTCATCGCCAATGTGAACGGAATTCCGGCGGCGGCAGCGGCTTTCGCCAGCGCGAGTTCACCTTCATATGAACACAACCCGGCAACACCAGTGGGTGCGATGATAATCGGCAGATCGATACGCTTGCCAAAAATTTCCGTTCCCATATCGCGCTGGGTGAGGTCAATCATGAACTTTGTGCGCAGGGTCAGCCTGTTAAACGCCGCGCGATTCTCCGCCAGAGAAACTTCGTCCTCTGTCCCGCGATCAATAAATTCAAATACAGCTTTGGGTAATCTGCGGCGCGCCATTTCCCGCAAATCTGCAATATTATAACAATTATCCAACGATGCCATCCGGCTCACCCCCACACTGAAACGCGAGCGCATTATTACACCGGCCAGTCATGCGCGTACAACAATCGCTCAGTCCGGTTTGGGCGCCACATTTACGGATACATCGATTTCGTGCTTTCCGCCGCCGATCACCAGCCCGTTGATCGGGCTGACATCCGCATAGTCGCGTCCCCATGCCACGGTAATGTGCTCACCGGATGGAATTTGATTGTTCGTCGGATCCAGGTCCGTCCAGCCATCGCCGGGAACCCAAACCGAAAGCCAGGCATGCGATGCATCCGCACCGACCAGCTTCTCCTTTCCCTCCGGCGGGTGGGTCATAATGTAGCCACTGACATAACGGGCAGGCAGGCCCATCGCGCGCAGGCATGCGATCTGCAGATGCGCAAAGTCCTGACAGACCCCGCGGCGCTCGTTCAGAAGTGTATCGACCGGCGTTGAGATATCGGTCACGCCACCTTCATAGGCGAATTCCGTGTATATTCTATCCATCAGATCAACAGCGGCTTCCAGTATAGGTCGATCCGCTGGAAAGGACGGCAACGCATATTCGCGCGCCGGACCATCTGATACCGCCTGCGGCGACTCAAACCTGAACTGGCTGATTTCGAGCATCTCTTCACCCAGCGCTTCTTCGATGCCTTTCGCAACCTGCTCCCATCCGGGTGACAGGCCTGGATCACCGACGACGGGCGACAAGACCTCCACTGTGCTACGCGATGCAATGGACAGGACGTCGTGGGCCTCTTCAATCGTGATATAGCTTGTTGGGTTGCCAAAATAATCCGTCGAATTCTCGGTGACGGCGGGGGCCGGCTCGATAAACAGTGCATGTCGGTGACATATCTGATGCGGGTTCGGGCGCGGCGCAAGATGCAGCAGATGATGTGAAATGGAAACACTCTGCGTGTACTCGAAGGTCGTATTGTGGGTTACCTCGTAGATCACGGATAAACCCCGCTACTGCCGCTACGAACCGGCAGCACGTGGGTAAAATAGGCCCGCGCCAAAGCATCCGACATCAGGACCGCCATTTCCTGTTGCCGTTTGAGGAACCTGTCGAGTTCGATACGTTTGCCGCGCGCATCGCGTCGGTCCGCCAATTGCTGCACCAGTGCCATTTTCAGGCTGCTCCGCATCGCTTCGACCAGATATTCCTGTGTCGTCAGCGACGCCGCCCGCTCATCGCTTGGCAGGACCGAGATATGATCCGCCAGGACGTTTGCCTGAAAGATCAAGGAGCGGGGGTTGGTTTCATCGCATAACAGCAGATCAAGAACCGGAGCAAATTGTGGCGTCGTCAAATAACGGGTCCGGTAGGTCATGCTGCTGTCGCCGAGTTCGAGCAGAAGTTCCAATCCGCCGTCACCTGCGGCATCCCCGCCAACAGCCAGTTCACGGACCAGCTTTGCGGTGTGTTCCAACCGCTCGATGCGCCTGCCGACATCCAGCAGGCGCCAACCGACACTGCGTGTCATGTTCTCCATCTGCATGCCGTTGAACGCGGCCAGAAGGCGCAACAATTCATTCAGGAATTCCAGCGCATTGTCACCGCCCAAAGGTGCAAGGCTTGCGTAACGCGCGGCGATACGATGCGGCATATCAAGAATTTGCCAGGCATCCTCGCTTAACCGGTCCCGAACCAGTGACGCTGTACGCTGCAGATTATCGAGCAGGTTCAAAAGGCCATTCACGACGTTCTTATCAAACAGCAAATTTCCCAACTCACGTTCGAACTTCGCGACACCGGCATTTTCCGCCCGCCGTGCGGAACGTTTCGCAAGATATCCCAGCCCCGCCAGAATACCCGTCAGTCGACGCAGTATTATCGGGTCATCCGCCGCGCCCAGATCGCCCGTGAGGCGCCGGGTCAGGCTGCGCATCAACCGAACCGTACTTTCCGTCCGTTCCGCATATCGGCCCAGCCACAGCAGATTATCCGCAACGCGGCTTGGAATACTGCCACCACTGCGGCGCATGACCGAAACATTCTCGATCGATGACAGCCGGCTGAAGGTGCTGACCGGGCCATCGGAAAGTACCCAAGTATCCTTACTTGCGTCACCTTGTTGCATCGACACAGCGTGGGTATACGGCGCATCCGATATCCGCGTCAGGCCGCCCGGCATGACCTTGTAGCTATCCCCATCCGCACAGATAAAGACGCGTAGCATCATCGGATTCGGCGTCAGCCTGTCGCCATTCCACGCAGGCGTCGTTGAAAGCGGCAGTACTTCCTGACCAATGAAATCCCGTCCCTGGGTTTTCAGCCGGTCAATCAGCGAACGCCGTTCCTTCTGCATCAAGTGCAGCGGCATGATAGCCTGGCTGCGGTCAGACAGGATCGTTCGGTTTGAATATGTCGGCCGCATGACGAGGTGATCCAGATTATTACGAACGTAGTCACGTTCCTTTTCCTGTCCACACCACCATGTTGCCACGGAGGGCAGCATCAATTTCTCATCAAACATGTGCTGACACAAGCCGGGCAGGAAACTCATCATGGCTTCACATTCCACAACGCCACTGCCCAGTGAATTGGCGACAATTACGTTGCCGGCCCGTATTGCTGCAACCAGGCCAGCAACCCCCAGCAGAGACTCGGTCCGCAATTCCAGCGGGTCGCAAAAATCGCTGTCGACGCGGCGATAGATCAGATCGACCTGGCGCAGACCTGTCAGGGTCTTCAGATAAACCTTGTTGTCGCGCACAGTCAGGTCGGCACCTTCGACCAACGGGAAACCCATATAACGCGCTAGATAAGCATGCTCGAAATAGGTTTCGTTGGAAGGCCCGGGCGTCATCAACACAATCAGCGGGTCATCCCGGCCGGTCTGCGCGACAAGATTATCACTCAATGACTGAAAGAATGACGCAAGCCGCTGGATTGGCGCATCGCGAAATATCGCGGGTAGCGCACGCCGCATGACAACGCGGTTTTCGAGCGCGTAGCCCCCGCCTGAAGGGGCCTGCGTGCGATCGCTGACAACCCACCACCGGTTATTCGCCGCCCGTGCCAGGTCGACTGCCATAAAATGAAGGTGCACCCCGCCCGGCGGTTCGATTCCGTGCAGAGGTCGCAGAAAATTCGGGTTCTCAAACACCAGTGCCGCCGGGATACGGCCGTCCCGCAGCAGGGTCTGCGGTCCATAGAGATCGGCGACAATCGAGTTCAGCAACCGAGCGCGCTGTATCAGACCGGCTTCAAGTTCCCGCCACTCCTCGGCACCTATGACAAATGGCACTGGATCCATCCGCCAGGGGCGGGCGCCACCACCATCCTCGTCATAAACATTATAGGTGGTGCCATTCTCGCGGATAAGCCGCTGCACTGTTTCCCAGGCACTATCGATATCGGGGCGACGCATCGAATCCAACTGACCAATGACCGGATCCCAGTGCGGACGGATACCCCCGGCACGATCCACCATTTCATCGTATACGCCATCGACGGGCTGATACCCGTCCGTCAGACTGGCAGTATCATTTCCCGAAACAGGGCCGCTACCAGAAGTCGCGCGTCTCGAACTCATATCATACGGTTCCTGATGGGCTGAGCAGGTCGAACAAGCGAAGCATTCAATGGGTACGTCGTAAATCCAGGGTCATTGGAAAGTCGGGATTGGACGACGCTTGCGGCGCTGTCGTACTGCCCGGTGCATGGCCAAAGTCGAAGAACCGCGCCAAACGGCGGCTTTCTGCCTCATACGAGTTGACCGGGAAGTGTTCGAAGTTCCGGCCACCGGGATGCGCCACATGATACGTGCATCCCGCCACCGTCCGGTTGGTCCAGGTATCGAACAGGTCGAATACCAGCGGCGCGTCAACTTCGATAGTCGGATGCAGCGCCGATGACGGTTTCCAGGCCCGGAACCGGACACCTGCAACGTATTCGCCTTGCGTCCCCGTATTGGTCAGGGGAACCTGATGACCGTTACAGCCAAGAACATATCGGCCATCTGTCATTCCGGTCACCCGAAGCTCCAGTCTTTCGAGCGAAGAATCGACATAGCGAACCGTACCGCCGACCGCCCCTTCCTCGCCCATCACGTGCCATGGTTCCAGAGCCTGACGAACTTCGATTTCCACATTGCCATACTGCGTCGCCCCGTAACGCGGAAAGCGGAATTCAAAATGCGGAGCGAACCATTCCAGTTCGAACGGAAAGCCTGCCTCGCGCATTTCATCGACAACGCCGGCAAGATCGTCCCAAACAGCATGCGGCAGCATGAACCGGTCGTGAAGCGATGTCCCCCAGCGCACCAGAGGCGCCTTGTACGGCGTCTCCCAGAAACGTGCGATCAGGCCGCGCAGCAATAACTGCTGCGTCAGGCTCATCCGCGCATGCGGCGGCATTTCAAAGGCCCGAAACTCGACCAGTCCCAACCGACCGGTTGGGCCGTCAGGCGAATACAGCTTGTCGATACAAATTTCCGTGCGGTGCGTATTGCCGGATACGTCTATCAGCAGGTTGCGCAGAATTCGGTCGATCAGCCAGGGTGGGCAATCGGTGCCGGGATCCGGAATCTGGCTCAGCGCGATTTCCAACTCATACAGGCTGTCATGCCGGGCTTCGTCCACGCGCGGCGCCTGACTTGTCGGTCCAATGAACATGCCCGAAAACAGATAGCTGAGTCCCGGATGGTGTTGCCAATAGGTAACCAGACTGCCCAACAGGTCGGGACGCCGCAGGAACGGACTGTCTGCCGCCTTCGCGCCGCCTGCCACGACATGATTACCGCCGCCGGTGCCGGTATGGCGACCATCAAGCATGAATTTCTCCGTCCCGAGACGGTTCTGAAATGCTTCCTCGTAAAGCGTCGTGGTGATGTCCACCATTTCACCCCAGTTTCGGGCCGGCTGTATATTCACTTCCAGCACACCGGGGTCCGGCGTCACCTTGATCACATTGAGGCGGGGGTCGCGCGGCGGCTCGTAACCTTCGACATGAATTTCCATCGAATATTCGGCTGCGGTTTCTTCTACCGCCTCGACAAGTTCCAGGTAGTCTTCCAGCGTTTCAGTCGGTGGCATAAAGATGCACAGACGACCGCTTCGGGGCTCAAACGTCATCGCGGCGCGGGCCCGCGCCTTGACTGACTGCTCGGACAACACCTGTCGTCCGGCAACCGGTTGTTCCTGGCCGGTAATATATTGCTGATGCATGGAACCAGGCTCGGGCAACTCAGTCCGCTCCGCGAACGGGTCCGCCGGAACGACATAGGGATAATCGACTTCTGGAAGATGCGGTAGCGACCCAAGCGGGAGGCGATACCCGACCGGCGAATCCCCCGGGATCAGGTGCAGGTGCTTGCTGCGTGTCGTCCAGGGCTCGCTTACCCACCGCTTGTCGCTAGCCTGTGCGTTCCAGCGCTGCACGGGCAGCACGAATCCCGTCGGCGTCTGCAAACCACGTTCGAAAGTTCGCGCAAGCCTGTCCCGCTCCAGCGGATCGTCAAGTTTCGAATCGGCCGGGCTTACGTTATCCGGAAGATGCCTTTCCTTTTCCAGAAAATGCCATGGGTCTTCATAGGCGGCCGTCGCCGCCTCCGGGTTTATTTCCAACTTCTCCGCAACACTTCTTGCGAACGCTTCAGCCTCACCGATAGCCGGCGCGACGTTTTCCTCTTCTTCGGCAATCAGGTTCGGGTGTCGCCATATCGGCTTTCCGTCAACGCGCCAGTACAGCGCGAAGGCCCAGCGCGGCAGCTGTTCGCCCGGATACCACTTGCCCTGCCCATAATGCAGCAATCCTTCCGGGGCATAGATATCGCGCAAACGACGGATCAGGCTATCTGCCAGCGCACGTTTTGTCGGCCCCACGGCCGCCGTGTTCCATTCCTCGTTATCGGGATGGTCTATCGAAATGAAGGTCGGCTCGCCCCCCATCGTCAATCGGACATCACCGGTTTCAAGCTTGGCGTCTATCTGCTGGCCCAGCGCATCAATGGCCTGCCATGCTTCCTCGGTATAGGGCTTCGTAACGCGCGGCGTTTCCTGGATACGCGTCACGTTCATGTCGAAGTCGAAGGCAACCTTACAATCGCCGACCACACCGGAAATCGGCGCGGCACTCTGTGGCCGCGGCGTCGCCGCCAGCGGGATATGCCCCTCACCGGCAAACAGACCAGAAGTCGGGTCGAGCCCGACCCAGCCGGCACCCGGCAGATACACTTCTGTCCAGGCATGCAGATCCGTGAAATCCACCTCTGCGCCGGACGGCCCATCCAGCGACTTCACATCCGCCTTCAACTGGATCAGGTAACCGGACACAAAGCGCGATGCCAGGCCGAGATGCCGCAAAATCTGCACCAGCAACCAGCCGGTATCACGACATGACCCCTTGCCGCGACCCAGCGTTTCCTCGCAAGTCTGCACGCCCGGTTCCATCCGAATCAAGTAATCGATTTCAGTCAGCAGGCGCTGGTTCAGCCCGACCAGGAAATCGACTGTTCTCTCAGGCTTTCCGCTGGGCACCTGATTGAGCCATTTGGTCAGCAATGGCCCGGCCGGTTCAGGCTCAAGATAGGGTTCCAGCTCCCGCTTCAGGCCCAGGTCGTATTTAAAGGGAAATTCTTCCGCTTCCGGCTCCAGGAAGAAGTCGAAAGGATTCTGGACTGACATATCCGCGACCAGATCGGTCTGTACCGTAAAATGGTCAACTGGCTCCGGAAAAACGATACGCGCCTGGTAATTGCCATGCGGATCCTGTTGCCAGTTGATGAAATGCTCTGCGGGCTCAATCTTAAGCGCATAGCTGAGGACCGGCGTACGCGCATGTGGCGCGGGGCGCAGGCGCACAACCTGCGGGCCAAGTTCAACTTTCCGGTCGTAGGTGTAGATCGTCTTGTGAAACAGCGCGACATGAATACTCATGGCTGAAATTTACCTGATGGAATGTTGAGGCCATTAATCGTTCCAATCAACGCCTACATCGCGCAGACCGAACGATATCAGCCTGTACTCCATCATATATCACCATATTGACAGCGTCACGATAGACTCTTCGCAACCGCACAATCCTGACTTTCAGGCAATTACGAGTGTCCCCACCGTAGCCTTCGCTATTGCGTCCCAATCATACTCGACCCCCATCCCGGGCCCATCCGGGACATCAACACAGCCATCAGCGCCAATACAGTCGAGCTGATCGGTATATCCGCCTTTGTAGAATGGAAGCGACCAGGCATTCGGGCACGCCGGATGTACCAGATTGATTTCGTAATAATTCGAATTGCGGCAGGCGGCCATCAATTGCCGCATCGCCGGTCCACAGGAATGAATTTCGCAGTCCATTCCCAACCCTTCAGCCGCAATTGCCACCTTGTGACACCCCGTAATGCCGCCATCATAATCAGGGTCAGCCCGGGCAAAATCCGTCGCCCCGGCAACCAGCATATCGGTTGTTGTCTCCAGATTCCGCACATGTTCGGTAATCAGCACTGGTGTGTTGATATATTCCTTCAGTACCTGATGCCCGCGCACCGAAACCCCACCATCGGCATAGGGGTCTTCGATCCAGTACAGTCCGCATTCATCGCAGACCTTGCCAAGCTGGATGGCATCCGCCAGCGTTTTCAGGTGTCCCGAACCGTCATACATGATCACCATGCGGTCCCCGACCCGCCGGGCCACCTCGCGGATCATCGCCGATTCTTCCGCCAGATCACCGTGCCAGCCATGCATCTTGAAGGCCCGATAGCCCATATCATAGCACTGATCGGCAAAATCGGCATACGCTCCGGGGCTGGAAAGCCCTTTCGGCAGGCGGTCGCCATGGATTGTGCTGGCATAGGCCGGCAACCGCTTGCGGTAGCCCCCCAGCAATTCACCGACCGAGGCATCGTAATGCTTGCCCGCCAGATCCCAGAGCGCGATATCGAGCGCGCCGATGCCGACTTCTCCAATATGCTTGGTCAACTTTCGCATGTCGCGGTAATGCCGCTCACGCTGCAACGCCGGCTTGCCCAGCAGCCGATGCGCCAGCGCCTCGCAGGCGGTCATGATGACCTTCGCACGGCCCCTGCCCGGCACATATTCGCCAACAACGCCCGTATCCGTGAATATTCGCACCGCAAAGCGCAGTTGCGGTGTCGCCGCACCCGGGGCATAGGCGATACCGAAGCCTGCCGCATCCGAGGTCATATCCGGGATCGTCACCTCGAAAGCGGTCAGTTCTATCCGTTCGATCAGTGGCGTATCAGCCATGTCCTATCCTGCCTTTCGCTTTTGCGCGGCCAGCTTTACCGCTTTCAGAATTTCCGGATAGGCGCCGCAACGGCAAAGGTTTCCAGAAAGATAGTGCATTATCGCGTCGTCATCCGGGTCGGGATTTTCGTCCAGCAACTGCTTGGTCATTAGAATGAACCCCGGGGTACAATAGCCGCACTGCAGGGCGCCGGTTTCAATGAAGGCATCCTGTTCGGCACTCAGTGTCTCCCCGTCAGCGATGCCTTCGATGGTCGTGATGTCCGCGCCATCCGCAAAGGCCGCCAGCGACAGACAACTGGTGACCGCGATTCCGTTGACCAACACAGTGCAGCAGCCACAGAGCCCCTGTCCGCAGCTTTCCCGCGCGCCGAACAATCCGAACTCTTCCTGCAGCACTTCAGTCAGGTTCTGGTGAACGCCTATATCCGCCGCGACCCGCCGACCGTTCAACGTGAAGCCAATCGTCTTTTTTTGACCGCCCATCTCAATTCTCCTCCAGCGGCTTGCCCTGCTTCTCGCGCAGGGCCCGGAACACCGCTTCGGCCGTAATCGGCATTTCCGAGATCCGCACCCCCACCGCATCATCGATTGCGTTGGCGATGGCGGGCGATACGCCGAAGGTGCCGGACTCGCCCGCCCCCTTGGCGCCAAACGGGCCGTTTTCCTGCACCGCGTCGATATATCCGTTCTCCATTGTGTCCGGCATATCGAAAAACCCGGGAATCTTGTAATCCGCCAATGACGGGTTGGTGAGTTGGCCATTCTCAATGACCATGTTCTCAGTCAGGGTAAATCCAAGCTGCATGACCGCAGCTCCCGAAATTTGCGTTTCCACGACGATGGGGTTGATCGGTGTCCCGATGTCGCAGACGTTCACCAGACGCAAGATGGTCAGTTGTCCGGTTTCGGTATCCACCTCCACTTCTGCACCCGTCGCACCGATCATCCAGAACGGCGTCGCGTTTGTGGATTGTCCCGTATCGTAATTGGGGGGCGAAAATTCTGGAATGTAATTGGCCGACCCGACGATGGCACCGGCGCGCATTCCAAACTTGCGGATGAACAGTTCCGGCAGCGGCGCATTGCTGCCTTCGGGCATCCCGACTTCCTCCGCCATAGCGTGCAATTTATCCCGCGCATCGCCGGCTGCAAGACGCACCGCATGCCCCATATGGAAGGTAGAGCGGGAACCCAGCGTCGACATGTCATAGGGCGTGACATCGGTGTCAGGGTTGACCACCCTGATCTTCTCGATCGGGATATCCAGCACTTCCGACGCAATCTGCGCCATCGCCGTGTCGGACTCCTGGCCCATATCGACGGTGCTGCAGTAGACGATACAACTGCCATCGGCATTGACGCTGACAATGGCGCTGGACGTTGTCGGCGAAATAGATGCCTTGAACCCCAGCCCCACGCCGCGACCACGCAATTTCGTACCGCTTCCCTTGTCGAAAGGTCGGTTCCAGTTCATCCGCTCCGCCACGCCATCCAGCACGGCCTCGAACTCACCGTCCTTCACGATCGTGCCCACCGCCTGCGGGCGACCATTGCGAAGGATGTTCTGCTTGCGAAATGCGATAGGGTCGATACCCAACTCGCGGGCGATGATATCGGTATGGCTCTCATAGGCCCACACCAGCTGCGGTATACCAAACCCGCGCAGCGCCCCGGCAGGTGGCCTGTTGGTGTACAAGGCGTATGAATCGATCGCCACATTGTCGATATCGTACGGCCCGGCCGCCGTGAAACCGGATTTCTGCGTCACGCGCGGACCGATATCGGCATAAGCGCCGCCATTCCACCACACCTCACATTTCCGGCCGATCACTTTGCCATCCTTGTCGACCGCGCTCTGTATCCGGAAAGTGCTCGGGTGCTTGGTAATCGTGTAGAACTGTTCTTCCATCGTCAGCGCCACCCGTACCGGACGGTGCGCGATCAGCGACAATGCCATCGCCAGCGCCTCGACCTTGACATAAACCTTGGCGCCAAAGCCGCCGCCCAGATGCGCTGTCTTGATCCGCACATTGCTTTCGGGCCAGCCCAACAATCGGGCCAGTTCAAAGCGCACAAAGGATGGCCCCTGAGTCGAGGAATAAACCGTTGCATGGTCGTTCCGAACATCCGCCAGCGCCACCATCGGTTCGAACGGCGTGTGCATGGTCTGCTGCGTACGGAAAGTGTGTTCGAAAACATGTTCAGCGTCGGCAAAGGCCTTGTCCGCATCGCCGTGCCGCAGGTGATAGTCCAGCGCGATATTGGTATCGCGCTTGCCCGCCAGATGCTTCAGATCGGCAAATGTTCCCGCCGGTTTAAGTTCCTCATGCACGATGACGTCTGAGGTCAACGCCTCGACCTCATCGAACACCGCCGGCAACTCTTCGTAATCGACTACGATACGCTGCGCCGCCGTCTCGGCAATATGCGGATCCGTCGCCAGCACCACGGCAACCGGCTCCCCGAAATGGCGCACCTTGTCCAGGGCGAGGATCGGTTGATCGTGGAACGCCGGCCCGTAATAGGGTTCCGGCAGGACCTTCTTCACATCCTCGCCGGTGATGACATGGTGTACACCCGGCATCGCCGATGCCTCACTTGTATCGATGGACAGGATCCGGCCATGCGATATCGGGCTGCGATGTACTTTTGCATGCAGCATCGAAGGCAGCCGCATATTGTAAATATACTCCGCCCGGCCGGTAACCTTGGCCCTGCCCTCCATTCGCGGGTAGGAATGCCCGACTGTCGTCGTAGAACCACCTGCCATCAGACCGCCCCCCCCGTTCCCATTTCCATGATCTGGCGGACTGCCCGCCTGGTGAACACGCGAATGAGCTCACGCTTGTAAGCCGCGGAGCCGCGTGCATCAGAATGCACTTCCGCTTCTGCCGCAGCCGCATCGCCGGCCGCCTGCATTGTTTCATCCGCCAGGGCCTTGCCGGCAAGCGCCGCTTCCACAGATTTCAGTCGCCGCGGCGTGTCTGTCGCTGCCCCGATTGCAACACGGGCGGAGCCAACCTCGTCACCGTTCAATTCCAGCGAAACAGCAATGCCCAGCGCCGGCCAGTCATCGGCGGACCGGGTCGTATGCTTCATATAAGTAGCGCGACGCGTGCCTTG
>Ga0222651_1000468_pt1 | contig 25614 bp, 10 predicted proteins | sample AntAcemetagen369_FD_179855 | JGI IMG/M metagenome (GOLD analysis project Ga0222651, IMG submission 179855) | Saline water microbial communities from Ace Lake, Antarctica - #369 | ecosystem: Environmental > Aquatic > Non-marine Saline and Alkaline > Saline | place: Antarctica: Ace Lake...
TTACCTGAACACCGGAAACCCTTCCCTGAAGGGCATCTGCCGCATTGGTCAGGGGCCTACTGTGTATCAATTCGGAATCTACTGATCCAACAGATCCCGTTAAATCGGATTTTTTTACTGTTCCATAACCAATGACCACTACCTCATCTAAAGAAGCTGTGTCCTCTAAAAGCGTGACATTAATCACTTGTTGATTCCCAACCCGTACCGTTTGGGATTCAAATCCAATAAAGGAAAATAATAAAGTGGCTCCTTCGGCCACTGTTAACTTGTACTTGCCTTCTATGTCCGTGGCAGCACCTATTGAAGTTCCAGGTATGGATACAGTTACTCCTGGTATTGGTTGGCCAATTTCATCAGTGACAGTACCTTCGATGGAAATATCTACTGAATCCCAATAACTACTAACTTTTTCTTCCTTTTTAGCTGATTCCGCCTGAACTACCATAGAGGGAACCATAAGGATCATCAGGCAAACTACAATAGGGTAAACTACATTTAAAAAAAATTGCAGCAAGTATCCGGTTTTATTGGGTATTTTTTCATTCACGATCATAGTATTTTGGGTTGTATAATTATTATTTATAATAATAAACATTTTTTTTATAACCTTATCATATCTATTAATAATAATACACTATAAATTCAATCAATTTTATAGCTTAAATAAAACTATAACCTATAAAGTAATATTTTATTAACTAGTATTTAACTCAAAGAAAAGATTAACCAAATCCTTGTCTTATTACTCGAAATAGGTACAAGCAAGTCTAAAACTTTACGAAACTTCGTCAGAATCAGCCAATTTTTACCTTTTCCGTCTTCCCGCACCCGTGCTAATGCCTGGCTAGGTTTTAAAGTCCGTCAAAGTATAAAAAGGGGTCTAGACAAAGCCAGACCCCTTTTTTTTAAGATGCAGATATATTCAAAACCTACCTAAAATTATTGGTTAATAAAGCTTGTCATTACACAAAGCCTCAGGCACGAACAATCAATACCCGGGATTTTGCACCAACTCGGGATTAATATCAATTTCCGATTGCGGGAAAGGGAAAACGTAATGCTTGTTTGGATCGAAGTTCCTGTTTAAATTAGATCCAGGATCTACCAAAGTGGGAATATAAGTTTCTGCCAGCTTCCACCTTTTAATGTCCCTATATCTCATTCCTTCAAAGGCAAACTCCACCCTTCTTTCATTTCTGATTCTTTCCCGCATTTCCTCTTTGCTTAGGCCTCCTGGTAAGGGTGGCATATTTACACCACCTCTGGTTCTCACCCTATTTACTGCTTCATAAACTTCTGGCGTAGAGCCACTTATTTCATTGGTAGCTTCAGCATAGTTCAATAATACCTCTGCAAATCGAATAAGTATCCAATCCTGTTCACTTCTGGTAGCGTAGTCAATGGGTAATGTTTCTATATTCCCTCCTTTTGCAGGCATTAGACCGGTCATGGAAACTCCATTATAAGCAAACGATACTACCTCTCCAGACTCTTTTACGGCAGCGTCTTCAAAATTTCTCATGGTTTTACCCAGTCTTGGATCTCTATTCTCCTTCCAGTTTTCTGGATCATAAAGAGGGGATTCAGAAATGGGCAAACCATCAATACTTTCAAAAGCATCTCTCAATTCTCTCCTGGGATTCCATATTCCGTGCCATAAAATTCGAATATCCTGCTGGCTAGAATTGTCCGGATTAAGGTACTTGGTAGAAAATATTACCTCTTCGTTATTGTTTTGGCCTTTCGCCAAAAACATCTCTTCCCATGGTTGCTGGAAAAGAGCGAATTGTCCATCATCCATAACCTGCTTCGCAGAAGCTGCTGCTCCGCTCCAGTCACTTTGATGAAGCAAAACCCTACTTTTGAGTGCCAAAGAAGAGCCTTTAACTGCATGACCTTCTGCACTATATCCGGTATTGGGTAAATTTTCAATGGCGAAATTTAAGTCGACTAAAACCTGGTCAATGACCTGAGCATAAGAACTCTGTTTTACCTTTGCTTCTTCGGCAGAAACATAATGGGTATACAGTGGAACGCCGCCATAAAAATCTGCTAAATTAAAGTAAAACAAGGCTCTTAGAAAGCGCACTTCAGCTATGTATCTTGTAGTAGTGGAAGGGGGCATATCTACCCGTTCAATATTGTCAAGAAAATAATTACAAGAAGCTATGCCCCTGTAGCATTGATTGTATATGTTGGCCAAAAGTCCTCCGGAAACTGATTCCATAATGCCCATGGCAAAGGTACCTGTTGAAGAAGCTCCCAAACTTTGCCCACCTTCATTCGCATCACCGGCCATAACGGCAAGAGAGTAAACCCCTTCATAGTTAAAGGTATTGACATTCAATCTGGAGTAGACTCCAGCCAAAGCCATATCTGCATCCTTTTGTGTTTTCCAAAATGTAGGTCCGGATATTTCTGTTGTTGGATTTCTTTCCAGAAATTCATCACAAGCAACAAAAGCCAGCGCAATACATCCAAACAATAAGGCCTTAAAATAATTCTTCATATGTTTTTTCACGATGATAAGGTTTATTAAAGTTTGACTTTTATTCCCAAAGTATAACTGGTAATCTGAGGATAGGCTTGAAACCAGTTGGTATTTGCCCTCTCGGGGTCAGAACCCGGCCAGTCTGTAATGGTAAATAGATTGTCTCCAGACACATAAATACGCACAAATTCCAGACCTATACCCTGCAACAGACTAGCAGGTAAATTATATCCTATGGCCAGATTTTTAAGCCTGATATAGGAGGCATCCAATAACCAGTAAGAATTTCTAGTACCGGTAACAGGAGCATATCCGGAAATATACATGGCTGGATGCGCATTTGTAGAGCCCTCCCCTGTCCACATATTATCTATAAAATCTAAGGGGGGAGGTGAGCCCTGAATGAATGGAACCAGCCCCCATGCCAATCCCTGGGTACTTTGCTTATAGCCTTCTACGCCTTGAAAAAACACATTCAAATCTAAGTTTTTCCAGGCCAGATTAATGGTACTACCGTAATTGAACCTTGGATAGGCCCCGTCCATTACTATTCTATCATCTGCATTGATTACCCCATCATTGTTTTGGTCCTTAAATTTCAAATCTCCCGGTTTTGGATTAAATTGATGAGTAGGGCTATTGGCAATTTCCTCTTCATTCTGGAAAATACCTATCCACTCGGTCATAAAGTGAGAATTGAATGGCAAGCCTTCCTGAATCGTTACATTACCATATACAGGAGACAATATCCTCAGCACCTCATTTCTATAGGTTGAGAAATTAACACTCAAGTCATAGCTAAAATCTCCAATTTGTTTTCTGGAGCCAAGCTCTATTTCAATTCCGGTATTCCTCATTTTACCATAATTTACAGTTGGAGGGGAAAGTCCAACACTGGCAGGAATAGGTACATTATAGAGAATATCATCTGTGATCTTATCAAACCAATCAAACGTGACGTGAATCAATCCTTCTTTTAAGGTCAAATCAAATCCAATGTCTGTCATTGTTGTCGTTTCCCATCGAAGGGATGGATCCACTAGCCGGTTTAAAACTGCACCGGGATATGCCGTATTAAAAGCATATGATGTGGTCGATAAGACTTCCTGATATGGATATAAACCAATGTTCTGGTTTCCCAATTGTCCCCAGGAAGCTCGTATTTTAAAATTATCCACCCAATCACTTTGCATCAGGAATGGTTCCTGAGAAATTCTCCATCCTGCTGATACGGAAGGGAAAAATCCCCATCTGTTATCCTGGTTAATTCTGGATGTTCCATCAAACCTCGCGTTGGCTTCAAGCAAGTATTTTTCTTTATAGTCATACATGGCTCTACCAAAGAAAGACATGATACTCCACTCACTCGAACTTCCACCAGTACTCTGGTCTAAAGGTGCGCCTGCATCCAGTTCTTTGAGTTCGTTGGTAGGAAAATGAACCCGGCTACCATTGAGTGATCGACTCAGATTATACTCCTGGTTATACCCTCCCAAGATATTGACATTGTGAACATCATTAAATACTTTTTTATAATTCAAGGTAGAATATAAGGTAGTCCACATGCTTGAATACCAGTTTTCTCTCACGCCAAGTCGCCATGTGGAATTATTGTGCGCATAGCTCCCATCATCAAAGAAATAATTGTCAACGGGGTTTTCGTGATTTTTCAATGCCCTGGAGTCATAAGTTACGGCACCTTTGGTATACCATGTCAGATTTTTTATGGGATTAATTTCAACATAAAACTGAGGCAGCACATTGATATTGATGTCTGTCTGGATCCCACTGACATTTTGAGCATCAGGGTTTCGTACAGTCCATTCACCTATATTGGAACTATACCTAGCCACATAACCTTTCGTTCCATCAGGTAAAGTCATGGTAGGTGTGTAATTAGGAGCAGCTCCATAAATTGCCAACACCTGATAATCTACATTGCCATTGTCCCAATTACTACGCTGAATGTCTTTATTGACCAGCTGGATATCACCTCCTACCTTTAACCAATCATTAATTTTGCTATCAACAGTCAACCTTGCATTGTATTTTTTAAATTCATAAAGACTGGTAATTCCCGGCTGATCAAAATAACCCAAGGAAAGCCCGACAGAAGTATTTTCATTTCCTCCACTTACCCTAATAGAGTGCATCTGTGCAACCGCCGTATTAAATGAATGGTCTACCCAATCAAAATTGGGATAATTTATCGGGTCATTGGGGTTGTTCCTAAAAGCATCAATCTCCTGCTGGGAAAAATAGGGGATTTGACCACTACGTCCTCTGGCCTGATTCCAATACATCATATAGTCTGCGGAATTACTTAATAATTCAGGCAGTCTAGTGGCAGAATGGACCTGAACATTGCTGTGTATATCTACAGTTAATCCACCTTGCCTTCCTCTTTTTGTAGTGATTAAAATTACGCCGTTAGCGGCTCTCGCACCATAGATGGCACTGGAGGCTGCATCCTTTAAAACTGATATTGATTCAATATCATTTGGATCAATATTCGTCATATCACCTGCTATTCCATTGATCAGAACGAGTGGTTCACTTCCGGCAGCACTAAAAGTCCCTAGACCTCTAATCCTCAATGAATTATTCTCGCTTCCTGGTTTGCCCGAATGAGAGGCTACCTGAAGTCCTGCAACTTTACCTTGAAGCAAACCAGCAACATTATTTAATGGTCTTTTGATGATTTCTTCACCACCCAGTGTAGCCACAGATCCAGTCATATTTGCCTTTTTCTGCGTTCCATAACCTACTACTATCACCTCATCCAGGCTTGCCATATCCTCTTCCAAAGTAAGGTCTATGATGGATTGATTTGAAATTTGCAGGTTTTGTGATTTGAAGCCAATAAATGAAAAAACCAAGGTAGCACCTTCTTCAGCATCGATCGTATACTTTCCCTCTAAATTCGTGACTGTACCGACATTGGTACCCAAAACGGTAACTGTAACTCCAGGAATTGGATCACCATTTGAATCAATTACCTGACCAGTTATTTTTTTGTAATCGTAATTTGAGTGCTTTTCATCCCTCATAACGTCAGTTGCCAGCGAAGCATTCTCCACTAAAGAGTCAGTAGAAATAAAGTTGGTATTAAGCGATTTATGATTTTTTAGTGGACTAATTTTTGGGGATTTAAGTAAAATTGAGTCCTCTAAACTCATTTTTTTTAAGATGTTATCGGCTACTTCAATTCCCGAAAATTCAGGATTGGCGAACAATTGAGACCCCATTAGCAAGGGCATCAATATGGCATAAAGTAGCCTAAGTATTAATTTTTTCATAAGACTGGGTTATTTTGGGTTATTAATAAAGTAAATTTCGAAACACAATTGGAAAACTTGGGTACCTACATAGCACACATTCCTTAAACCTGAAATAGGTAATGAACATTCTATTGCATAATCCAGATTGATTCCATTTGAGAGGCGACTAACCTGTATCTGTCTTTTCCATATTATAGGGGTTTGGTTAAACCCGAAATAGGCAATAGCCATTCTATTTTGTGATGGAATTACTTAAAAATCAGTCAATCGTTTCTTTTTTCATACCACCATGGCGGTAGTATTCATTAGTCTCACAATCCAATGATTTTTTGTAATTACAATCTCCATAACGAATCCTATTCCACACTCCGGGGTAAAATAATATTATTTCAACAATAGCTAATTACCGATTATGATAGGTGAATCTGATAGAGCTAAAGCCACTTTTTTACAAGTTGTACTTTCAGTAAAACCGTATTTAAGCCCAAATCTTTAACAATACTGGGGTTATCTACAACCTTAATCGAATCCTTTCTCAACAACTTTCTTGTAATTGATTAATCAGTATTGATTTCGGGTAATCAAAGTGTTAAAATAAAACTAAACCTTAGTTTTATACAATAGTAATAAATAAACCTTACAGTCAATAGAAATTTTAAATTATTAACAAATTTTTTAACCTATTAATTGACAAAATTCAAAGCTTAAATAAGAATGTTGAAATAAATATATCTTACTTGATTCCTAATAAATTTAAAACAATAAAACTGCATTTCAATAAAAAAATAAATTATTTTACTATAAAAACTCAGTAATTATTTACCTAAATATTTATTATAACTATGTATTATTTAAAATAATTATAGTATTGTTACATTAAATCATCATAATTGATGTTTTATTTGAAATATTTACGCTCTCAGACAGGATTAAAAATGAAAGCTTAAGCTAGTAATGGGTTGATTGTTTTACTTTGGTAAAGTTGGGTCCATTGTACCATTGGAGTCCTGTCAGAACCGATATTACTCAAATTTTACCCGAATAAACCGTGGGCGGTAAAGATGCGGCTGCTGCTTAATTGCTGGGAAAAAGTCAAATGAATTGATGTTATAACTAATTAATAACTCATTTTGTCCGGACAAGTGAGGATGTGCTTTGGCATTGTAACTAATCAATTGGATGCCATTTTTCAGATCATCCGCCGCATCCCAAACAGAAATACTCTCCTGGCTTTGACGCAGCAGTATTGGGAATAAAAATAGATGATGCGTCACCATTTTCATTTGTAGACCAATGGAAAGATATCGCAGTATCTAAGGGCTCAACTCCTTTGATCAGTGCCACTGAGTTATTAATCATTTGAAATGTGGAATCAACTTTACCGTCATTGATTTCCCCTATCAAACTGTCACTAAAAAGTACCAGCGTTTTGCTCTCAGCATCTGCATCTGCTGAATCGACACCACTAAGTGCTAGCGTAAAAATTCCATCTCCACCAAACCACCCTTCATTGCGTATAAATAGTTTATTCCAGTCTTCCGCTACTGCTACTGAATATTTTATTTCATTTATGGAAGGAGGGGCTGATTTGATTTTAACCTTGTAGGTTGTGCAGGATGTTGTACCAACACCTATGGTTACCAAAAGCAAGAAAGCACGAAACAATACAAATTCAAACGCTCGATGGTCAGAAATCAGGTCATTTAATCGTTTGCTAAAATTCATTTTCCAAGATATGTTTATTATAAAAATGCTAAACTTCCTCGACTGAATTACTTCCAAATAACTTTAATCTAAAATGTGTTTTTTGTTTGTCAATTGACCAATCACAATTTCCGAAGATGTTTCCGGAAGATTACAGGTGTTGTTTTGACAAACATATATATAAGTCTCCTCTTCCACGAACCTATTTAGGAATAATGGAAGGGAGCTTTCCAAAGGACTCGCGACTATCAAAGTATTCGGCAAGTGTGTCTTTTGGAGAATTTTCAACAGAGAATCTGCATTTTCTCCTACCACTGCTATTTCGTAAAAAGGATAAGTTTGGTTCAGCAAGAGATTGTTCCACCTGCCATAACCTGAAGGATTGTCGGTTGCCAGAGGCAGGATGGTAGCGATCATGTTTTCTGACTTTTTAATAAGTTCTGACTCGTATAGCAAATGCCCAAGGTTAAAGCTATTTTCAGCCATGACAGCATTTGGAGAAGCCATGACACCATCATGGGTATTGATCAAGGTAGAAATAAGTTCTTTGTTCTGATTATACCGGTAGAAGCCTGAACCTTCATCATGAAAAAGCTGATTGGCTTCTTTGTGCATGGTTTCTGCCTTTTCGAGATACCTAACATCCATGGTTGCACTGTACAATTTTATCAAAGCATTAACCATAAAGGAATAATCATCTAAAAAACCTCCTACTTTGCGTCCTCCTTTTTTATAAGAATGTATCAGCCGCTTGTCATCAAAGGCGTTTTTATTGATAAAGCTAGAAATTTGTATGGCACGCTCTAAATATCGGATATCTTCAAAAGCGAAGTAAGCATCTAAAAAGCCATTAATCAGTAAGGCATTCCAAGAGGTAATAATCTTATCGTCTTTGTCGGGTGTGGATCTTTGCGCTCTTTTATCTAGTAAAAGCGAATTCCAATGGCTTTTTAATGCACCTAAATCATTTTCAGTCAATTTATTATGTTTCAGAAATGATGAATCAGTCACTTGCCGAAATAACACATAATTCCCGTTTTCCCATTCATTTTCTGGGTTTAGGTCATAATAAGTAAAAAATTGAGCTGAATCTTTACCAAGGATTTCTGCTAATTCTTCAGGCTTCCAAACATAATACTTACCTTCCTCACCGTCTGTGTCAGCATTTAATGCAGCATAATATCCTCCATCCTTGTTTTTCATTTCTCTTTCCAGAAAATCTATTGTGGAAGTAACCACTTCCTTATAAAGGGGGCTTTTAAAAATTTGATATGCTTTAGCATAAATGCTAATCATCTGGGCGTTGTCATATAGCATTTTTTCAAAATGCGGAAATTTCCATTCTTCATCTGTGCTGTATCTAAAAAACCCGCCTCCTATCTGGTCATATATTCCACCCATAGCCATTTTGTCAAGCGTATTTTTAATATGGGCCACGGCCGCTTCATCCCCTTCCAAAGCAGCATAGTCCATTAAAAAATCAAGGTTTGAAGGCATCATAAACTTTTGTTGCCCCTGGTCTCCTCCATTTATAGTGTCCCAACTGGATTTCCATCGATTCACAAAATCCCTAGAGATACCTTTTGGTATATCATTTTTACCTCGCACAATTTGAATCTGATTGGCCTCTTGCACTCCATTGGCAACCCTATTAGCATATTCATTTGCTTTGTCTGGATTGTCCAGATAAAAATCCCTCACCTGTGTCAACACTTGTAGCCATTCCTCCTTGGTATGATAGGTGCCAGCATATAGTGGTTTTCCATTAGGTAAAGTAACGACATTCAGTGGCCAACCACCACTTCCCTTCATCAATTGAAGGGAAGTCATATACACCATATCCACATCGGGTCTTTCTTCTCTATCCACCTTGATGTTTATAAAGTTATTGTTCATGAACGCAGCGATTTCTTCATCCTCAAAGGTTTCCTCTTCCATCACATGGCACCAGTGACATGAAGAATAACCTATGCTAACAAGTACAAGTTTGTTTGATTCTTTGGCTTTACTTAAGGCCTTTTCGCTCCAAGGCACCCAGTCCACCGGATTGTGGGCATGCTGCAATAAGTAAGGGCTACTTTCATTTACCAATGCATTGGTATGTGCATACCTGACATTATCTGCCTTCGGTTGGCTACATGCCGAAAAACCTAAAAAAAGTAGTATACCAAGAATTCTTAGAAAAGAACAAAACTTAGCAATGCTCATTTTTTTAATGCTATACAGGTGTAAATTTGAAATATTAAAATTACGCATCCATTTCTTTCAATAAGCTTTAAAACCTGTAATATGCATTAGCCATTCCATTACACAATTCTTTTTAAATCACCTTAGTGGGCTAATTTAATCAATTGAAGGTAACCGTTATTTTTGGCAAAAAGAATACCTTCCTCCCCTCCTGTCAATCTGATTTTCTGTGCACTTTTCACTTCACCTTTTACAAATAACCCACTTTCATAAGGCATTTGGCTTGTGAATCCCCCCTCCCCGTCTCCTAACAAGAGGCCTCCATAAGAGGCGTCATTCCTAGGTGTCTCTACTTCTGACCCATAAAGGTTACCAGCATAAACGACATCAAGATTTCCATCATTATTGACATCCAAAGGTATCATGGTATTTATGGAAGCCAATTGAGTGAAATTATCGAGCGGAGACAATTTAAAGCGCCCATCGCCCAGGTTTTTCATGAAATAATGCGCAAAGCTCTTTACCTGGTAATGTGTGGATTTTTCTAAATGATCTGTCGTATATATATCCTCCAAACTCGCTGTTGCAAAGGAGTGGTAGTCTTTAAACTTTGCTTTAATGGCAGGTATCTGTTGGGAGGAACATTCTCTACCCCTTACAGGTACCCTTATCCCTTGTTCTTTATCCAAATAACTTAGCACCAAGTCTTGTTTTTCATTGTTGTCATAATCGTATGCGTACAAGCTAAATGGTGATTCTTCTGAAGCCTGGTATTTATAATTCTCTCCTAAATTCCCTACGATAAAATCTTCTAAGCCATCTTTGTTAAAATCATCCATTGCAAGTCCAGACCACCAACCTGTAGCGTCCCCTATTCCCATTTTCTCGCTTTGGTTGATAAATTCCCCCTCGTTATTTTTCAAATAGGTAATCCCCATCCATTCACCTACTATCATCAGGTCCTGAAACGAGTCTCCATCAAGATCTATCCATTTGGCCTGCGTTACCATCCCCAAATCTCCTATAGTCGGTGCAATGTCTTGCGTTACATCTATAAATTTTACAGTGGAAGAACTGCTTTCATTTCTCAAAATGTAACTTTTGGGCGCATTTGGGTAGGCTCGGGGACTAACCCTTCCTCCAACGAATAAATCCAAATCCCCATCATTGTCATAGTCAGACTGTACCACAACAGCACTGCTTGAATTCATTTCCGGGATAGCTTGTTCAACTTTTTCAAATACGCCATTGCCCTTATTTTGGTAAAATTTATCTTGATAATAAGGATCTCCTGACCTGTACTCATTCCCTCCACAAACCACATACAAATCCAATAATCCATCCCCATTGGCATCAAAAAAAACGGCTCCGGTATCTTCCTGCATTTTATCTGCTTTCCAAACACCTTCTGACACTTCCGAGAATGTCCCGTTAACATTTTGACGGTACAGCTTTCCTTCAAAATTGTGCGCTCCGCCAATATAAAAATCATCCAGACCATCATTGTCTATATCTCCAACGGCCAATGCTGGACCATATTCCGATATTTTATGAGGCAGCAATACTTGGTATTGAAAATCATTGAATTTGTTTTCTTCGTGTTTATGATCCAAGCCTACTTCTTTGGTAATGTCTTCAAAATACTCCGGTTGATTATCGATAGGAGGTTCATTGCCTAAACTGGCATTTTGATAGGACACCTCCAGCAACTGATTTACCTCCTGATTTTCTATAACTTGAATTTTTCCATCCGGCCATAAAACTTTTATTCTGGCAACAGATTCTTTCTTTCCTACACCAAAATGAACAATCGGCTCAACCGAAGATTGAAAACCACGGGTCATAGACATTTCCTGAAACTGCATTTCTGCCCCATCCAATAACCATATTTTACAACCAATGCCAAAGGCATTTCCCTCTGGACCTTTCAATTTAATTCTAAAATAATTGTTTAATTGCTTGTCACTTGCGGTATTTTCATACAGTGCACTTTTGTCATCCAGGTTATTTATAACCAAATCCAGGTCTCCGTCATTGTCAAGATCAGCATAGGCAACCCCATTGGAAAAGCCATTAAAATTTATTCCCCATTCTTTAGATACATCGGTAAAAGTGAGGTTCCCGTTATTCCTAAAAGCAAAATTGTCAATTTTTTCAGATGGGATTTCCAAGGTTAATTGTAGCGAATTGTCAAACTCAAAATTCTTAACTTCATCACTTCTAAAATAATCACTGTTATTAATATCTCGTCTTACTCCATTGGTCACATATACATCTTTCCAACCATCATTGTCAAAATCGGCAAACAGCGAAGCCCAGCTCCAATCTGTTGCACTCAATCCTGTAAACTTCGCAATGTCAGCGAAAAATGGCAGACCGGATGGGTTATTCCCCAGGTTCATTTGGAGAGTGTTAATGGAATACTGATGGTGCATATCATTGTCCACAATATTATAAAACCTCTCAGGATCCATGCTGTCCATATTTTCCTTAGCTCTACGGTAACTTTTAGGCATCATGTCGACCTGAAAAATATCCAATAATCCATCATTATTGAAATCAGCAACGTCCAGTCCCATACCAAAATAAGAAGTGTGGTTGGTAAGGTTTAAATTTTCATCGCTAAATGTCCCATCTTTATTGTTTATCAAAAAATAATCGGGAGTACTAAAATCATTTGACACATAAATATCCGGCCAATCATCCTGGTTAAAATCAGCAACAGCAACGCCTAGTGACAAACCATATTTAGCTAATCCTGAAGAAACTGTAACGTCGGTAAACTTCTGATTTCCTTCGTTTTTGTATAACCTGTCACTTCGATGGTATGGTGCCTGGTCCCTAAAGCTTAAATATTCTAAAATATTGGTTCTAGAGGAGACTATAGGATAGTTTATCACATAAAGGTCCATGTCACCATCCATGTCGTAATCAAAAAAAACTGCTTGGGTGCTATTGCCTTCATCTGCCAAACCATAGGCTTCCGCAGATTCAGTGAAAGTTGGTAATTCACCTTCATTGGCATCATTGATATAAAGGAGATTTTTTGTTGTTTCCCATTTTCCTGAAACACTTACATAAATGTCAAGCCAGCCGTCTTGGTTGGCATCGCCTAGGGTCACCCCCGTAGCCCATCGGGTATCCCCTGCTACACCTGCCAGTTCAGTAATGTCTTCAAACTCCAAGTTCCCTTTATTAAGGTAAAGCTTATTTTCCACCATATTGCCAGTGAAATAAACATCCTGAAACCCATCGTTATTTAGGTCTCCGATAGCCACTCCTCCCCCCATATAAATGTACATGTACTTAAAATAATTTACAGAATCATTCTCCGTTAAAACATTCTCGAAACCAATTCCTGATTCCTGAGAGGACTTCTGATTAAATAAATGGGCATCATTATTTTCAGTTGTGTTTTTACAGCTCATCAAAACTAAAAAGCAAACTGCGATGCTTAATACCTGACCTTTTTTATATTTTTCACTCAGAGGTAAGGAAAAGAAAATACCCATAATTGTCTTACTTTTCATTTATTATTTTACCAATGTAAACCAAACCAGAAATTATAAAATAACCACAGATTCAAATCCGGTATTTGCCAGAAATAATTCTGTGGTTTTAAAATAATCTAATAATTAAACCTGAAATAGGCAATAGACCTACTATTACGTTATGGTCCGCCGCCGCGGACAAAATCAGTCACCATAGCCAGGGTTTTGAGTAATGCTGTTATTGCTTCTTTGGATTTCCTCTCTTGGAATAGGAAATAAATAGTAATGATCACCCGGCCATGGGAATCTAGGATCCACCTCATCTATTGGGCCATATGTGAAGTTTAATTTCCCCATCAAATCTCCCTCCTGAGCATCATTCCAATCCATGGTAACTTTGCTCAAACCCCTTATTGGGAATAAGTCTATTTTACCTAGGGCATCTTTCCACCTAAGCAAGTCCCAAAAGCGAATGTCCTCAAGGTGCAATTCCACAGCCCTTTCGTTTTTATAATCCCTCATCAAATCAGCTCCAGAACTGGTAATATTTGGCATATTTACAGAAGGTCTACTCCTAACTTTATTGATGTATTCTCTAGCGACTACCTCATTTCCCAGCGCTATCTGGGTTTCGGCGTAGTTTAAATAAAACTCAGGTAGCCTCATAAAAATCATTAACTGGCTATAGTCAAAGTCAAAACTTGCCCTTGGCCCATTAAAATCAAGCAATTTCCTAAAGGTATAACCTGTTTGTACCCTCCAATGAAAAGGGGTTAGTCCTTTGACCCAATAAGTCTCAGAATCCCTTCCAAAATCAAATAATTCTTGATTATTCAAAGGGTCTACCTTATTTGGATTCTGGTAAGGGGCATTATTGTCAGCGTTTGGATTGGCATCCTCCCAATACTCATATAACCTCTCGGTACTTTTAGATCCATCAATGATATTTATCGGACCGGCTCCAGGATAAAGGATATAACTGTAATACCTGGGATCTCGGTCTTTATTGGGATCTTGCGCTTCATACCCGGAGGCGGGGTTTACAGTGGTGCCATCCGGTAAATAGGGATACTCACCATTACTCATCTGAAACATATTGATAAATGTCTGGGTTGGCATAATACGTTGTCTTGCATCAAAACCACTGGGCCAAAAATCGTAATTATAACCCCAATCTGGAATTCTGGATCCTGCGGTAAAGGACCGGCCAAATATAGTTTCATCTGTTTTGACTGGCTGGGTAAATAAATCTTCATGGGTAGGATGAAGGGTATATCCAGCATCAATGACTGCCTTATTAGCAGCAGCAGCAGCCTGCCACTTAGACATATCATTGGTTGAATTATTTAGTGGACTAGCCATGGACAAAAGCACCCTGGCTTTTAATCCCAGAGCTGCATTTTTGCTAATTTTACCAGCTTCTTGGGAATAACCGTCTAGTAGCTGAATGGCCATTTCACATTCAGACAAAATAAATGCTGTGCATTCCTCGTAGCTACTCCTGCTAACATCGAATGAATCATCACTCAAGCTAAAACTACTGGTAATTATCGGAACACCTCCGAAAGTACGTACCAACTCAAAGTACATCCAGGACCTCAAAAAGTGGACTTCTCCTTTCATTCTATTTAAGTTTTGAGCATCTATTTGAGAATCCTGTACTTTTTCAAAGAATATGTTGGCCCGCCGAATATAATCGTATTCTTCCGCCCAAACATTGGTAAGTTGTGTAACATTGTCAGGATTGATGTTTCCTTCAAGGTACTGCCTGACTCCACCTGACCTGTTGTGGGTATCAGGAGCGGAAACTGCTATATCAGTCATTCCAATATATCCACCTGTTCCAGGGCTCCAGTGTGGCTTGATTCCATTATAAATATTGTAGACATAGTTTTGCAGGAAAACAGGATCAGTAAATACATTCTCTTCAGAAATAGCATCTAAAGGCTGGCGTTCCAGGAGATTTTCATCACAGGACGTGAAAAAAAAGCCGGAAATAATCAGAATAACTAACTTATTAATCATATCGATTTTATATTTGTTATTTTCCATAATTATTTAAAAAGTTAGGTTAAGTCCAAATCCTAAAGAGCGCATATTGGGATAGGTGCCTCCCTTACCACTAAGAAATTCAGGGTCACCAGCACCAAACTTGGACAAACTATTATAGATGAGGAATAAATTTTCCCCAGACAAATAAAGCCTTGCACCCGCTATTCCAATTTTTCCTGCCAATTCATTTGGTAAGTTATACCCTAATTCAGCAGATTTAAACCTTATCCAGGTGGAATTAAAATAAAAAAAGTCACTATTGCTAGAAGCAAACCCAACAGGCCTTATTCTGGGCAATATCGCATCTGTATTTTCCAAATCATACGTGTTATTGGCTACATATTCAAGCCCATTTCCATTGGCACCGGAACCAAAACCGTTATCCATTCGAAATTTTCCTCCTTCCTGGCCTTGCAGCAAAATGGTAAGGTCAAAGCTCTTGTATTCAAAACCGAAGGTCATTCCAAATTGAGATCTTGGAAAAGGGTTGGTATTGTACCGGTACCTGTCGTTTCCATCAATCACACCGTCATTGTTTAAATCAGCAAAAATCAGACCTCCAAGAGTTGCATTGGGATAGTTGACATTGTTGTCCAGATCTGTCTGGTTTCTGTATATTCCAATAGCATTATAAACCAATTCTGATCCAAACTGCCTGCCCTCCTGCTTTTGATAAGGTTCAGCCTGAGGAACTTCATCAAAAAAGATCACCTTATTATCGTTGTACGAATAATTCCCACTAATCCTTAAACCCAATTCGCCGATATATTGTCGATAGCCTAACTGAAATTCAACACCTTTACTCTCCATTTCTCCAATGTTTTCATCAGGAAGAACCAATCCGGTATATTGAGGTATTGAAGCTTGTCGAGCTCCGAGTATGTTACTTGTCTTGGTCTTATAAACATCAGTTTCAAAAGTAATTTTGTCCTCAAGGAAAGCTAATTCCAATCCAATATCCGTTGTTTCTGAAACTTCCCAAGTAATGTTGGGATTAGGAGTGGTTAGCGCTGCAATTCCGCGCACATCATTACCTTCTACTACCCATCCTGTTCCATAGCCGAACCGGCCTATGTATTGGAAGGGATTGACACGATCATTGCCTAACTGACCCCATGAGGCCCTTAATTTAATATTGCTAAATAGCTCATCAGAAACAAAGGACTCATTACTAATTACCCATCCTGCAGAAACACCAGGGAAAAATCCCCACCTGGTTTCTTTGGGAAAAATAGGAGACCCGTCATACCTGAAATTAAAGCCCAGTAAGTATTTGTTTGCATAATCATAACTTACCCTTCCAAAATAATTCCTTCGGGCACTTTGTCCGGCGCCTCCACTATTGTTCCAGTTACTTCGGTTTTCACTTCCTGCAAAAAGCTGGTCGATCTGTGGAGAATCAAAACCCAGACGTTGCGCCCAGAAAAAATTATCCTCATAGGACATTTGTTCATAGGCTAAAAACCCATTGATTTTATGGACATCGTTTATAGTGGTCGTATATTTTATCTTCGAATTAAGGGTGATCCTTAAACTCTGGTTGAAATCTTCCCTTAACCCTATGTCTTCTACTGTTCGGGAAGTTCTTTTTACAATTTCTCCTTGTGAATTTTTCTCATAATAATCCCAAACGTAATCGAAAGATTTATTGTAGTTAAAAGCCTTTATCAAGGAGGCAAAACCATCGATGCTTAGCCCTTCCAGAAATGGGATTTTGTAGTCAAAACGGAAAGTACCATTGATTACATCATTGGTATATCTTCTGTATCCCGGGCTTAGCAATCTGGCAGCAGGATTTAAGTGCGACCAACCTTCTCCCGGGTACCTGTAGTCTCCATCTATATAGGCTTCCTGCAGCGGACTGGTGGAAGCAAATGCTCCGATCGCTCCTGAACCACCTTGAGGTGCCCTGGTAAATTTTTCACGCAAGGAGAGATCAATACCTACTTCCAAATCGTCGGTAACAGATACATCAATATTCGCCCGAACGTTATATTGTCTCAACTTAGTAATGTCATCAGCTCTGAGAATACCCCCCTGCGAAACGGTACCTACAGAAGTAAAATACCTGATTTTATCAGAGCCTCCCCTCATGGTAAGGGATTGCCTGCCAATAATAGCCGGAGGGTCTACCAATGCTTCCCACCAATCTTCTGCCCTTCTGTCTCCGTTTCTAAACGCCTGGATCAACTCATCAGGAAAATCCGGAGCTGTTCCATCTAGTGCCCTGCTCTGATTCAAGACATTGATATAGTCAAAAACATTGGCTGTCTGAACACGTGTGGTGGGTGATTGGAACAAGTGGTTGGTAGAAAAGTTAAAGGTGGGTTTACCTGTTTTTCCACGTTTGGTGGTCACTAGTATCACACCTCCCGCAGCTTGTGCCCCATATATTGCTGCAGATGCATCTTTAAGGACAGATATCGACTCTATATCATTGGGATCGAGCCGATTCAAACCGTCCGGATCAGCATTTGCCACTCCATCAATAACTATCAATGCTGAATTATCTCGGGTAGTATTAAAACCCCGAATAAGTATCTGGGCGTCATCAAACCCGGGGGTAGCACTCCTTTGATTGACATATAATCCTGCCAATCTACCAGAAAGTGCATTGGAAAGGGAAACTGCCGATGACTTCTTTATTTCTTCACCAGATACCTGAACTACTGCATTGGTAAGTTCAGATTTCTTGGCAGTTCCATACCCTACCACAATAACCTCATCTAAGGCTTGAGCATTTTCTGTAAGGACAATGTCTATCGTCGTTTGGTTGCCTACTTCTACTGTTTGGGATTCAAAACCTATAAAGGAGAAAATCAGGGAAGAACCTTCAGGAACGGATATAACGTACTTTCCATCCAAATCTGTGGCAGTACCTATAGAATTACCAGGAATAGAAATGGTGGCTCCCGGAATAGGCTGACCTTCTTCGTCCACGACTGTTCCGGAAACCGTTACGTCAAATTCACGCTTCGTTTCGTAGTCAATAATCCTGTTTACTGGAGGCGATAATGGATTGAGGTTCATCTCTTTTTCAAAATTGGATGAAAAAGCTTCAGTCCCATCAGAAATACCTGCCAATAAAGCTGAATTTAAATGTGTAGTTTCAAATTTAATTCCTGTCTTTTCATTTGCCATGGCTTCAAAGGCCATTAAATAAGGGGTGGCTAATAGTTGTGCCAACAAAACAAATAATACGCAATAGGAATGAAGAATTAATTTTCTCAGTATATTGTTTGTCATTTTTAGAATAGTTAAGTATTTGATAACATGAGCACTTGCCTGCATTTTTGAATCTGCAAAAGCAAGGGAAGCAGGATTTGCTTTGAGAAGTGTAAATCCTGCTTAAAAGCAGACAATGCAATATCAATAAACTATACAGATGACTTTCCGGTATAAAACAGGTTAACAACTCATTGAGAATCACCATTAAGGCAACGAGCTAAAAAATGAAAGCATCAATTTTGAGGTGGTAAATCCTTTAATATTTTTTATTGTTGGGTTTATTGCTTCGTCCGAATTGCCTTTCATCCGGAATCTAATCTTCCTAAAATTTTTTCTTCTTTCATTTCAATTATTTGGGTTTATTAATCTTTAACAATTATTCCTTAAAACTATGCATAACATTTACCCCTACTTAATCATTTATCCTTTAAAAGGAAAAAGCTTGTCGAAAATCTCCAAATTTATTTCCAAAGCAAGTGTCGTTGAATCATGTTTTAACAGTAAAAGAACCATTATAAACTTTACTAATTCGTTTATAAATGAAATACTACGAATAAAAATTAACTTATTTTAATGTTTTCAGTTTTATACTGAAAAAAAAGTAAATAACACTTTACATCTTCTTAAAATACAAACTGCTCAATAAAATCAATCTTGATTTTATTGAGCAGTTTGTAAATATAATTATTTGGATGAAAAATTAGATCACTCTTCCTTCGGTTTGCCAAAGGTCTGCATTATCTCCCAGTTTTTCTTTCAGGGGCAAAGTAATCTCATTCAAGTAATTTACCATGTCAGCAGTAAGCTGAACGTCCATAGTCTTTAGGTTTTTTCTGACTTGATCTGCATTTCTTCCACCAACAATGGGTGCAGCAACACCTTTCTGTGCCAAAAGCCAAGCGAGGCTCAAATTACCCATGGTCAAATTGGACTCATCTGCAAACTTTTTGATTTTTTCAATGGTTTGAAATGTTAACACTTCACAACCTTTTTCCTGGTGTCTTGAATGAGAACGGTCTTTGTTGAAATGTCTGGTCCTTGCCCTGTCATCAGGGACCTGCTCGGCAGAATTAAACTTCCCTGTTAACAATCCTTGCATGATTGGGGAATAACACAAAATCGGCACATTGTCTTCTACACATTGAGGAAGAATACTAAATTCTATCGCTCTAAAAATCAAATTGTACGCCATCTGATTGCTACTGATGGTAAAACCTGAATCCTTGCAAGTGTCTAAACTTTGATTTCCAAAATTTGAAACGCCATAAGCCCTTATTTTGCCATCGTCTTTTAATTTTTGAAGTGCTCCCAAGGTATCCTCTAAAGGGATCTCAGGATTGGGCCAATGAAGTTGGTATAGGTCTATATAATCTGTTTTAAGGTTTTTCAGTCCCCTTTCACAGGCCTTGATTACATTTTCGGGAAGGAAATCCTGAGGACCCACTTTGGAAGCAATGATCATATGCTTTCTTTTATCTCCCAAGGCCTCTGCCAAGAGATTCTCAGAGGCTCCATTTCCGTAAGCTTCTGCAGTATCGAAGGTATTGATGCCCTTGTCAAACGCTTCCCGAATAGCTTTTAATGAGTCTTGTTTATCCTGATGTCCCCAGTTAAATCCTCCAACTACAGCCCAACAGCCAAAAATCAATCTTGAAATCTCAAAATCAGTGTGGGGCAATTTTACTTTATCATTCATTTCTATTTGCCTTTGGTGCGTTAAATAAATCACTTGATCATGCAATTTGTAGTTTTTGGGCTGAATTAACAATATCAAACGTGCAATTTTAACCTACCAACCTCACCAAAGTAAAAGCTTTCTTTCCGGAGGTCTTATCAGGAAGGACTTCAGATAAGTGTCATCAGTCCTGAAGCATTTATCGCCCAAACCACCATTATTACAAAGTCCCTGATTTCAAAGTCTTGGTTACCCACAATGGCGTACTGGAAAACTGGTTTCGTTTCTTAGACCTGTTTAAGACGGCTAGGAACTCCCAGCCAATCGGTAAATAATCAATCCATTTGACTAGGGAAAACTTCGTTTATGCAATAATTCCATCATTTTGGTTAGAAATTTTCGTTAACCTAGCAGCTCAATTTTATCCATGCCATGTGCGTATAATATTCCTTTCTGAATCAGCACATTCTATAGATTTAAATGGTTATTTCCCGAAAAGCGATCGGAATTAACCAATACCAAAAAATTGTTAGATAAAGCAAACTTTAGTTTTTGATATTTACAATGAAATATAACCAGAGCATAGGGTAAAATCGTTTTTTGAAAGATCGGTGTAAACCAGAAAAAAATACTTACCCTTTCTCATTTTAATACTTTTTTAAGGCCAAAGAATTTAATAAACCATTAAACAAATAAAATTCTTCTATTTATTTTTTTAAAGAATTTTATTTTAAAATTAAATAAAAAAGTTTTTATTCTTAATTAAATATTACTATTGATACATTTTTAAACTATAAATACTATTGGTTAAGTATTATTCATATTTTTTGGATAAAATTTTAACCTATATTTTAAAAATTAATAATATTTACCTTTTATATGGTAAAAATTACACCCTATAAAAAAAATTATTATCTTTTTTATAATTTTAATATTTATAATTTTATTTATTTTTATTATAATTTTTTATACATTATTTAAATTTTTTATTTTTTTTTAATAATAATATATGTTTATTTTTATAAAAATTAATTATTTCGTTTTTACACATTAAATAAAATATCCTTTGGTATATTTTTCTGTTTCATATTCCTGCTATATATTTATCCAAGAAGATTTTAGCAGCTGAAATAATCAAATCTTTCATTGGTATCTGAACAATTACCATTATTCCTCCCAGAATACCTGTTTAACCTCCCAAAGTAATGCTTCCAGTTTGACCCCAAAATTAACCACTTGGGCTTTCGGTATTTTCCGAAAATGCAGATTAAAGAACACTTAATCACTAATAACATTATGAAAAAATTTACTCAAGCAAAGGAAAGGTGCTTAGGCAGGATGAAATTACTTATTTCATTCGTTTTCCTAATCGGATCTTTCCTAATTAATCCGCTCTGTGCGCAGGAACTCACTATCAGCGGGAAAGTAGTTGATGAAAATGAAGTATCTATTCCAGGAGCTAGTATACTTGTCAAAGGCACTACTAAAGGTGCGGCAACTGACATTAATGGGGAGTTTACCCTTAATTTATCTGAATCGGAAAAATATTTAGAAATTTCCTTCATTGGTTACAATAGAAAAGAAGTCAAAATAGAAAACCAAAACAATATTACCGTTTCTTTGTCTCCAGAGCAAACTGCGCTTTCAGAGGTGGTGGTAACAGCCTTAGGCGTAAAGCGAGATGAACGGGCTTTGGGCTACACGGTACAGCAAGTAGACACAAGGGGACTGGATGAAGCCAAAGAGACTAACATTGTAAATGGCCTTACAGGAAAAATTGCTGGGGTTCAAATTTCGAATTCGTCAGGAAACATTGGTGGTTCCTCCCGTATTACCATAAGAGGAATAAATTCTATTTCCGGCAATAACCAACCTCTCTTTGTTGTGGATGGTACACCCATCGACAATTCAAACTATAATTCTTCTGATCAGGTCTCTGGTAATGGAGGTAGAGACTATGGTAACGCAGCACAAGACATTAATCCTGATGATGTGGAGTCTATTTCTGTGCTAAAGGGACCAAGTGCCTCAGCATTATATGGATCCAGAGCCTCCAATGGTGTTATTTTGATTACCACAAAAAGTGGTGCTAAAAGTAAGGGATTAGGTGTAAGTATCAACTCATCCACCATGTTTAGCGACGTATTTCTATTGCCAGACATGCAAAATGAATATGGAGGAGGATTTGCACTTACGTTCGATGAAGCAGTGGATCCTTTAGATGGAATGACCTATAAAGTGGTCAATACCAATGCCAATAACAGCTGGGGTCCGAGATTTGATGGTACGCCTGTAAGACACTGGGACAGTATGTACCCTGGGGAGCCCAATTATGGAGAGGTCCGCCCTTGGCAGGCTACACCCAATAATATTAAAGATTTCTTTCAAACCGGAATAACCTTATCAAACAATGTTTCCATAAGCGGTGGGGATGATAAGAGTTCATTTAGGCTCTCTTACACCAACCTTGATCAGACTGGGACAATGCCCAATAGTTCTATCAATAGAAATACTGTTGCTGTTAGTGCCAACACTAAGTTATCTGAAAAATTTTCAGCCGGAGCAAAGTTTAACTATATCCGCACGGAGGCTTTAGGAAGACCAGCTACAGGCGATTGGTCTCCGGAAAGACCAGTGAATGTTTTGACCTATTGGTATGCTTGGACTCAGCGTCAAATAGATCCTGCTAGAATGAGAAATTATAATTCAGACAGGTATTATCATATGACCTGGAATACCCAAGGCCTCGGACGTCATTTGGATCAGAGTTACAACAACAATCCATACTTTACGCTTTACGAAAGCTATAATAACGATACGAAGGACAGGGTATTTGGAAACATAAACATTTCATACCAGATACTTCCGGAATTATCCTTGACATTGTTTGCCAGAACGGATTTTTATACGGACGTAAGAGAAGACAGGGCATCTATTGGTGGGTACCTACAAAATGCATATGAAAAGGATCTTTATAATTTTCGGGAGGACAACCTGGAACTGCTTGGACAATACAATTCAGATCTTGGGGAAAATTTTAGTTTGGGTGTTACTTTTGGAGGTAATATTCGAAAAAATACCTTTAAGAACAACTATACCAGAACGCAGGGTGGCCTAAGCGTACCAAATTTTTACAATCTGGTGGCTTCCCTTCAGCGGCCTATGGTGAGAGATTTTACATCTGAAAGAGAAGTTCATAGTGTCTATGCAAGTGGTAACGTGGGCTATAAAGATTTTCTCTTTTTCGAGGCTTCTTTACGGAATGACTGGTCGTCCACATTACCGGTAAACAATAATTCCTATTTGTATCCTGCAGTTTCAAGCAGTTTTGTTTTTTCCAACCTGATGACGGGTGCTGACTTCTTTTCCTTTGGCAAAATGAGGTTGGGATGGGCCCAGGTAGGCAATGATACGGACCCCTATCGCTTAATTAACACTTATGCAAATGGCGATCCTTATGGAAACACCTCTGTATTCACCGTAGATGATGTTCTAAAAAATAGTGACCTGAAGCCTGAGACCGTTTCTAATCTTGAAGCTGGACTAGATTTGAGGTTTTTCGAAAATAAAATCGGCTTGGACTTTACAGTTTACAAAGTGAACACATTTAACCAAATTCTGGCATTACCTGTTTCATCCACCACGGGTTTTAAATCTCTCATAGTGAATGCGGGAGAAATGGAAAATAAAGGAATTGAAATAATGCTTAGGGGCACCCCTATCGAAAGAAATAACTTTTCCTGGGATTTAAACCTCAACCTGGCACGAAATAGAAACATGGTATTGGAGCTTGCCGAAGGACAAGATAATTTTGAATTAGGTGGAAGAGATGGTACAAATTCGATCAATGCAACAGTAGGTGAGCCATACGGTACGATCATCACGCCAAATGTTATCTATCATGAGGAGACTGGTAAACCAATAGTTGGAAGTAATGGATTTTATTTACGAAACCCTGGAGAGGTCGTAGGAAATATAATGCCGGACTTAACTGGTGGATTTTCAAATACCTTCACCTACAAAGGCATTAGTCTAAGTGCACTGATAGATTTTCAATCTGGAGGAAGCTTTTGGTCAGAAACTGCCCAAAATGGTATTGCCAATGGCCAGTTTATAGAGTCTGTGGGAGATAATGATAGAGGAGTCCCCATGAGAAACCCTGTTTCAGAAGGAGGAGGAATTAAAGCTGATGCAGTTTTAGAAAACGGCGAACCCAATACGGTATACCTAGAAGCTCAAAATTATTTAAAGCAGCAATACAGTCTGGACGGATTGAATGTTTATGATGCCTCTTATATCAAATTAAGAGAAGTAAGGTTGGGTTACAGTTTCCCTACGAGAATGTTGAAAAACTTATTTGTAAAAGGAGTCAGACTTTCCGTTTTTTCTAGAAACGTGGCCTTGCTGTATAGAAATGTGCCTCATATTGACCCCTCAGAAATCGCTTACGGATCAAGTAATGTTCAGGGTTTAGAGGGTGCTTCTTTACCTGCCCCAAGAGTGATTGGTTTCAACATCAATATAAAACTGTAAAATCTAGAGGTTAAATAGTATACAGGGATTAACCACAAAAATCTACTTATACATTAATTGTTTTAAAATCTAAGAATTATTGAAATGAAAAAAATAATAAAAACAAATTTAATCATTTTAGCCACAGGCTTTTTACTTCTCCTATCTGCCTGCACAGAGAGCTTTGAAGAATTAAATATTGATCCCAATCAGCCAGTGGTTGTGCCTACTTCAAGTCTTTTGACTGGTGCACAAAGAGAGCTTGTGTCAGAGATATTTGGTAACCACGAAGAGCTCAATGGGATTGGTCTTTCGGCTATGATTTACGCTCAGCAAATGGCTAGTTTAAGGGGTGGTACCACAGATACTTATGCAACCGTTGAGGATGATTTTTCCGCATTTTATACCAGTGGATTAAGGGATTTGCAGGAAATCATCACACTCAACACTAATGAGGCAACAATGAGCAATGCGGCCCTTTCAGGCCCAAATAACAATCAAATAGCTGTGGCCAGAATCCTCAAAGCATGGGCGTTTCAGAACATTACGGATGTGTGGGGCGACATTCCCTACACAGAAACTTTGCAGGGAAATAGTTTTCCATTGCCAACTTATAATACCCAAGAAACCATCTATATGGATTTGCTTAAAGAACTCTCCGAGGCTGCTGAAATGATCAATTCAGGCGATGGTGCTATATCGGGAGATATTATTTATGGTGGGGACATGGACAAGTGGTACAAGTTTGCAAACAGCCTAAAAATGCGTGTAGGCCTCCGTCTATCAAAGGTAGCACCAGATGTTGCAGCTACCGCCCTTACCGAAGCGGTTGCAGCAGGACCGATGAATTCAACTGACGACAGCGCGTTCTACCAATTTTTGGAATCTCAACCAAATAACAACCCTTGGTTTTTTAGATTTGAATTGAGTGTACCGAATTACGGTGTAGGAAGCACTATGGTAGACATGCTAAAGTCACTTCATGATCCA
>Ga0222651_1000474_pt1 | contig 25456 bp, 23 predicted proteins | sample AntAcemetagen369_FD_179855 | JGI IMG/M metagenome (GOLD analysis project Ga0222651, IMG submission 179855) | Saline water microbial communities from Ace Lake, Antarctica - #369 | ecosystem: Environmental > Aquatic > Non-marine Saline and Alkaline > Saline | place: Antarctica: Ace Lake...
CTCAGAGGGGCGAACCTCAGAGGGGCGAACCTCGGAAAGGCGAACCTCGAAGGGGCGGACCTCGAAGGGGCGGACCTCGAAGGGGCGATCCTCGGAGGGGCGAACCTCAGAGGGGCTGACCTCGGAAAGGCGGACCTCAGAGGGGCGATCCTCGGAGGGGCGATCCTCGGAGGGGCGAACCTCGGAAAGGCGAATGTAAAATCGGTTTTGGGCACAAATAATGACGACAAAACCGATTTTACCAATTTATCCAATACTGTTGCGTTAACGCAAGCCCAGCTCGACAGCATGGACGGCGACAGCGGGACGATTATCCCGAATCGTCTCACCTGCCCCGCTCACTGGCCCGATATCGATCCGTCTCCCCTGGTACCGGAACCCGTCCAGCCCTCGCCTTTTTTCTTTTTATCCGGCGCGGGTGGGGACGCTGTCCGCGTTCAGCCACTGCAGAATTTCCTGAGGCAGGAAGGGCTCCCAATCTTCGGGGAGGTGAATAATGCCGCTGCCGCAACTGCTGTTCTTGTCATCTGGACGGGCAATAGTGTTGAAGAACGCGACGTCATCGCGTCGGCGAGAGCGGCGCAATCAGCGGGTCGGTTGGTCCATGTCCGGTTTGACGATATCCCTGTGCCCCGGGGCTTCTCTGAAACGCCACACATAGACCTGACTGGCTGGGAACAAGACACCAGCAGGCACCCCGGCATTCGCAAGCTGTTGCAGGCATTGCGCGACAGGCTCGACCCGCCCGGCCGAGACGAGACCGTCGAGCGTATTGACCTTTCCAGCCCCGTTACGCTGGAGGTCCGCGATGGCAAGCTGTCTCCCGTTGATACACCACCCAATACGCCACCAGCGGTTATCAACCCGGAAGATCGGGATATCCGCCTTGAAGGGCTGCGCCGGAGTGTTGCGACCGTCAAGGAAAGGGTAGGCGGTCGCGACGCGAGCAAACAATATGGTGACATTTATCCCTGTCTGACGGGTATCGAACGGGCACTGCCTTTGAAAGATCCGATCTGGTACACGCTGGAAGACAGTAAGCTCGCCCTCATATGGTATCTGGAATACGACCCCTTGGCCGAAGGTTTGAACGAAGGTGTCGTCCAAAGTCTCAGGCAGATACTCAGGCGCATTGATGAATTGCAGCCGTTGATGCAGCCGCGTCAGGTTCCACCGGAAGAACCGGAGGCCAAGCCGCCTGCTCCGGATGCGCTTATTCGACCTGACCAAGTGCCGGAGGTTGCCGATATCGCGACGGAGGTGGAAAAACTGCTCCCTACGGAGGCCGCAAAAGAGACACTGAACCCGGACGCCATTGATGCGTTCCAGATATTCATTGACCATATCCGGGACGCCGCGGCGGAAACGAATGAAGAGCATCGTCTTCCCCGCCTGCGCAGGGCGTTGCGCGGCCTTGCCTGGTTGACGACGCATATCGGCAAAGTAACGACTACCGTCATCGTGGGGGCCGCGGGCAGCGCCGGGGGGGCGATTCTTGTCAACGCGGAAGCGATGGCGACCTTCCGCAGCATGATGCAGCCCGTGCAGGAGATGGTTATCCGCTTTTTCATGTAAGTTCGTGCTGGAAAATGAACTTGGGATTCTCGCTCCGCGCGTTACCCGGTTTCAGCGTCCCGGTCGCGTAAACCCGTTCCGCGCCGCCTCGACTTCGCTTCGCATCACGCAGTCGGTCACGTGGTCGTTGATCATCCCCATCGCCTGCATGAAGGCGAAGACGGTGGTGGGACCGACGAATTTCCAGCCGCGCTTTTTCAGGTCCTTGGAAAGGGCAATCGATTCCGCCGATGTCGACACGGATTGCGGTTCGCCAAGCGTCGCCGGGTCCGGCTCATGGCGCCAGAAATATGCCGCCAGCGAGCCTTCCTGTTCGACAAGCTCCTGCGCCCGTTTTGCATTGTTGATGACGGCTTCGATCTTGCCGCGGTGGCGGACAATCCCCGCATCCTGCAACAGGTGGTCGATATCGGTCTGGGTGAAGGCTGCGACCTTGTTGTAATCGAAACCGTCGAAGGCGCTGCGAAAGTTTTCCCGTTTGGCGAGGATGGTGCGCCAGCTCAGCCCGGACTGGAAACTTTCCAGACACAGCTTTTCAAACAGGCGGATATCATCATCGACCGGAAAGCCCCATTCCGTGTCGTGATAGGGGATGAATTCCGGCACGGTGCCGCACCAGCCACAACGCGGTTCGTTGTCGGGGCCCAGTATTGTTGTGCTCATCTGTCAATTGTCCCTGTGGTGTTCCGCCAATAAGCATTGCTTTGCATTGATTGACATTGATCCACATTTTTCGTGGCCCTGCCCGGGCCGTCTGAAAAACGGGAAAACAGAACCATGTCACAAAAAGAACAAAAAGGCAACAAGTAAAGCTGTCTGCGCACAGGCCGCGATGCGGGCTATTCGGCCGCGTGGCGCCTCGGCAGGACCCAGTCGGGGCGCGGAAAGTGGCAGGTGTAGCCGTTCGGAATCCGCTCCAGGTAGTCCTGATGTTCGGGTTCGGCTTCCCAGAAATCGCTGACCGGTTCCACCTCGGTGACGACCTTGCCGGGCCAGATGCCGCTTTCGTTCACATCGGCGATGGTATCCAGCGCCACCTGCTTTTGTGCGTCATCGACATAATAAATGGCGGAGCGGTAGGACGGCCCCATATCGTTGCCCTGGCGGTCCCGGGTGGACGGGTCGTGGATCTGGAAGAAGAATTCCAGCAGCGTGCGATAAGAAATCCTGTCCGGGTCGAAGAATATCTCGATCCCTTCGGCGTGGTTGCCATGGTTGCGGTAGGTCGCGTTGGGCACCTCGCCGCCCGTATAGCCGACCCGTGTTTTCCCGACCCCCGGCAGCTTGCGGATTAGATCCTGCATGCCCCAGAAGCAGCCCCCTGCGAGTACCGCGCGTTCCTGTGCCATCCGATTTCCTCTCTTCGATCCCGTGTCGGTCGGGCGCATCGTGCACCATTACCGGTCATGCAGGTAAGGTGTTTCCTGTGCCGGGTGATTGCAAGGGATGGCCGTGCGGTTGCATAAAGAAAGCAGCGAAGGGCGCCAATTGGAAGGATCAGGCATGTTTATCGACAGTATGATGTGGGATATCGGGTTGCGGGACGCGGCGCCCTATGGCCAAAAATGCGAAAGCATCGGTTATGATTGCGTTTGGACGTATGAGGCGGCGCATAACCCGTTCATGCCGCTGGCGCAGGTCGCTGCGGCAACTGAAAACATCCATATTGGCACGAATATCGCGGTCGCCTTCGCGCGCAGTCCCTATGCCATGGCACAGGCGGCGTGGGACCTTGCCGATATCAGCGGTGGCCGGTTCCATCTGGGCATCGGCAGTCAGGTGCGCGCCCATGTGGAGCGCCGGTTCTCGGCTGAATTCGAACGCCCGGCGGCACGGCTGACGGATTATATCCGCTGCGTCCGCGCGATCTGGGACAGCTTCCAGAACGGCACGAAACCGGAATACCAGGGCGAATTTTATCGCTATATCCTGAACAACCCGATGTTCAACCCGGGCCCCATCGCCCATCCGGATATCCCGGTTTATGTCGCCGGGGTGAATGCGCGCATGTGCCAGGTGGCGGGCGAGGTCGCGGACGGCATGCATGTCCATCCGATGCATTCCGTATCGTACCTGCGCGATGTCGTGCGCCCCGCCGTGGCGAAGGGCGCGGCGATGAGCGGCCGCAGCGTCGATGATATCGCCTTCTTCGCCCCCGTATTTGTCATCACCGGCGATACCGAAGCCGAACGGGCGGAAGCCGAGAAGAACATGCGTTTCCAGATCGGGTTCTACGGGTCGACGCCGAACTACCGCGCGCTGCTGGAACATCATGGTTACGACACCTTGGGCAAGGAATTGAGCGCGGTAACCCGGTCCGGCGATTTCGACAAGCTGCCCGGGCTGGTGCCCGATGACCTGCTGGAAGCCTGTTCCGTTGCCGGCAAGCCGGATGAGATCGCGTCGCTGATGCGGATCCGCTACGAGGGTGGGTTGATGCAGCGGACGGCGCTGTATTTCTCGATGGACAAGGACGCGCCCGAGGATAAATGGCGCAAATTCGTCGCGGCGTTCCGGGCGGCTGCCTAAGAGGCGGGTTCGTCCTTGTTGCGCATATGGTCGGCGAGCCCGATCAGCGCCCGGTAGATGTCTTCCCGTGCCGTATCATCCGCGACCGCGTCGTCCAGGGCCCCCCGCATGCAGAGCAGCCAGGCATCCCGTTCGGCAATCCCGATGGAAACATGCATATGCCGCATGCGCAGGCGCGGGTGGCCGCGTTCGGTGGAATAGAGCGGCGGCCCGCCCAGCCATTCGGTGAAATAGCGCTTCAGCACTTCCCTTACCGGGCCCAGGTCGGGATGGTGCATCGCCCGGATGCCCACCGCTTCCGGCATGCTGTCCATATTGTCGTAGAAGCGTTCGACCATAATATCGACCACGGCGCTGCCGCCGATGCGTTCGAACAGGGTGGGCTCGTTTCCGTCAGCCATTTATGTTTTCTCAGTCTGGTGTTTTGGTTTTCGCCGGGCAGGGGCTTAATCGATCACCTTCTGGTCGACCCGCCAGTGCTCGAGCGCCGCAAGGTCCGGCGCTGCGCCGATGCCGCTCTGCATCGGCAGGTCGACAAAGCCGTTATCGATGGATAATGCGCCGCCGAGCATGGCGTCACGCAGGGGGTTCTCGTTGACGTCCATTTCAAGCAGCCCGTCGCCCCCGGCGGCCGCGAGCAGTTGGGCGGAATGCAGCAGGCCAACGCCGCCGCCCAGCCAGTGGGGGCAATAGGTACGGCCCGCCGCGATCGCCTTGTTGGCAATGGCGAAGCAGTCCGTGACCCCGCCCCATTTTCCGACATCCGGTTGCACGTAATCCAGCCAGCCGAATGCGGTTTCAACCCGGTCCATGCCCCGCAGGTTCTCCGCGCCAGCCAGGGGAATACGCGTGGACGCTTTCAATGCCTGCCATTGTGCGTCGGGCGTGTCCGCCGGCATCGGTTCTTCCAGCCAGCCGACCCCCGCATCCGCAAGCCAGTCTGCGGCATGGCGTGCCTGTTCAAGGTTCCAGCGCTGGTTTGCATCGACGAAAAAGCGCTCGCCCGGTGCCAACCCGTCGATAATGCGATGGACATTGTCCTTGTCGATATCTTCACCGAAGCCGATTTTCAGCTTGAAATTCCGGTGCCCCAGGCCGCGCTGTTCATCGACGACCTGCGGGCCATCACCCGGGTTCAGGCCGCTTGCATAACCCGGAATGCGGTCTGCCGCGTCCGGGTTGAGCAATTTGCGCAGGGGCAGGTTCGCTTTTCGGGCGGCAAGGTCCCACAGCGCCTGATCCACCGCAGCCAGCACGGCGGCGACCGGGCCCGGTTCATCGGCCTGAACGGTCAGGACATGCAGGCTTTCGACCAGCCCTTGGTAGAAACGGGGAATATCCCCGACGGTCTTTCCGAGCAGCAGGCCGGGTAACGTAAACGCCGCGAGTTGCGCCCTGTACTCTGTGGTGATGGTTGGGAAATTGCCCCAGATATCCCCCCAGCCGATATTGCCGTCGCTGTCTTCGAGCCGCAACATCGCCATACCGCGACTTGGTATCGTGCTGAACGAGGTCACAACCGGTTTTTCGACAGGCGCGCGAAAAACATCGATATAAATGCGTTCGATTTTCATGATTGTCTTTCGGGGCGGTTTCAGCCCGGTTACGCTGCTGCGGTCTGCCTTGCGCGGGCGTCTTCTTTCAGCATGTCGGCGCCTTTTTCGGCGATCATGATGGTCGGCGCGTTGGTGTTGGTCGAGGTTACCGATGGCATGACCGAGGCGTCGATGACGCGCAGCCCTTCCATGCCATGCACGCGCAGCCGGTCATCGACCACCGACATCGGGTCCGGCCCCATGCGGCAGGTACAGCTTGCGTGGAAGACTGTTGTCCCGGCCTCGCGCGCGAAATGCAGGAACTCGTCGTCGCTCTGCACATCCGGGCCGGGCACCGTTTCGGCGACCACGTAACGTTTCAGCGCCGGCGCGTTGAACCAGTCCCGCACCAGCCGCAATCCGGCGATCATGCTGCGCTGGTCGCGGTCTTCCGCCAGATAGTTCGGGTTGATCACCGGCTGGTCGCGCGGGTCGGCGGAGCGCGCCAAAACATGGCCCCGGCTTTCCGGCCGCATCTGCCAGATGCCGGATGTCATGCCGGGCTTGGTATCCAGCTTGCGGGTCGGGCCGGGGGCGAAACTGCCCGACGAGAACAGCGCCTGCATATCGGGCGTCGCCGATTCCGGCAGCACCTTGACTGACGCCGCCAACAGCGAGGCCGCATAGGTCAGCATCCCGCGCCCCTGGAAGGTGTATTTCATCAATTCACCCACGAAGCGGATGCCGCGTGAACGTTCGTTCAGGGTGCCGACATCCTTTACGTCCGCCACCACCCGGGTGAGGAAATGATCCTGGAAATTCTGCCCCACGCCTTTCAGCGCATGTTTCACCTCGATACCCAGCCCGCCCAGATGGTCCGGGTCGCCGACGCCGGACAGTTGCAGCAGATGCGGGGAACCGATGGCGCCGCCTGACAGAATCACTTCCGACGTGGCATCGGCGCGCTCGGTCACGCCGCCGCGCGAAAATTCCACCCCGACCGCGCGCTTGCCGTCCAGGATTACCCGATGGACCAGCGCGTTGGTGACGACTTCCAGATTCGGCCGCTTCATCGCCGGGCGCAGATAGGACCGCGCGGCGCTGGCGCGGAACCGGCCGCCCCGTGTCTGCTGAACCCAGCCGATATGATCGCCCAGCCCGTGCGGCAGGTCGTTCAGGTCATCGCGTTGTTCCCAGCCCATTTCCTTGCCGGCTTCCAGCGCGGCGATGCAGAGTTCCGGCTGGTCGCGGTTTTGCGAGGTGAACAGCGGCCCGCCCTTGCCATGCACGGCATCGGCCGGCCCTTCCCAGTTTTCGGCCTTGCGGAAATATGGGAAGACCTCGTCCCCTGACCAGCCGCGATTGCCCAGCTGCGACCAGTGGTCGTAATCCTCGGGCTGGGAGCGGATATAGATCATGCCGTTGATCGAGCTTGACCCGCCCAGCACCCGGCCGCGCGGATAGTTGATTTCCCGCCCGTTCAGCCCGGAATCCTTGTCGGCCTTGAAGCCCCAGGTGATTGTCGGATGTTCCAGCAGCTTGATGTACCCGGCGGGGATATGGATATACGGGTTCGTGTCCCGGCCCCCCGCTTCCAGCACGATCACGCGGACATCCGGGTCTTCCGTCAACCGGTTCGCCAGCACACAACCGGCCGAGCCGGCCCCCACGATGACATAATCCGCTTGCATGACGATCTCTCCCCTGGAATCTGATGGCTCCTGACGGTTCGTGCCGCGCCGGATGCCGTTTGTCATGCGTTAGCGATGCATATCCGTGTGATGCCGGTCAATAGTCCGGTCAACAGTATTGAACCGGCGTTTTGTTTTCCGGTCGTCGCCGAAAGCGAACGGTTTAAAATTTTTGGGCGTTCTCTTCCGTCATGAAGCAATAAGCTTCTTGTAGGCGAACAGCAGCAGCAGCAGGAAACAGATGCTGGATATCACGGCGGAATCCCAGGTCAGGGTGCTGGCGCCCTTGGCGTCTTTCGCGAACGCCAGAACGATCACATTCACGATGGCCCAAACGAGCAAAACGACTAAGTATTCCCACCAAAACATTATTCTGACGCTCCGATTGACAGCAGGGGTCAGGCCCTGCCCACTGTTTCCTGCACGATCCCGCGCCTTTTGGGGGATTCCATGCGCCGGTTCGCGAACATATACAGAAAGAAAGGCCAATGCACTGTCATCGCCGTTAACCAGTCAATTCTGATGGTTTTCGCATCGAGTAAATAGCCAGTGTCGTCTCGTTCAAAAATTCATAGATGGGAACGCGCAGGTTATTTGCCGCAGTACCTTTGCGGATGCGGCCGGATGTATCGAAGTGGCTCGCGCAGCAGGGACAGAACCACCCGTCGAATTCCCCTCTGGGGTCGGTTGCTTTCTGGCCAAACGGAATACACTTCCAGCCATAGGTGCACACTCCGGCTACGACGATCCACCGAGGAACGGGAGCCCGCGCAGAATCCGTTTCCGGGTCCCGCAGGTCGGACAGGCTGACATTGGCTGCCGCTTCAATTTCGCTCGGCGTCCGATGACGGATGAAAACCGGGGTGCTTTCCCAAGGAAGCATTACCGTTAGGTTCTGACCTTCGCCAATAGAGGTCAGGTCGACCTCCAGGGCTTCACGCCGATTGTCCGCCGCCGGGGTCATGGAACCGATCAGGGGCCAAGCCGCAAAACCGGCACCCAGCATCCCGACAGCCGCCGTGGTCATATACAGAAAGCTGCGTCTTTTCCTGTTCGGAACCTGCGTCGTCGGGTGGCTGTCATTCATGGGTGGGGCTCTTGTGAACAGGGCAAGGTTTGACTATCCCGCAAACCCTTTCTGGATTGTCCGGATTTCGTCCAGGACGTTTTGCGGCAGCGGCCCCTTTTCAATCGCATCGTAGGCCTTCCTGAATTCCTCGAAGGTGGCGATGCCGACCTCGACCGTGGGCAGGTCGGGGTTTGAAATGACATAGCGGATGGCCAGTTCCGGCAGGGTGGCGGCATGGCCGGCGTCGACCAGCGGCTTGAACTTCAGGGCGCGCTGCACGTCGGTCGCGTAGTCGGTGCGCGATCCGATGGGGGACACTGTGGGCGTGCCGAGCGGGTGGCGGGATTCGCTGCCCGACAGCGCGCCGCCGGCCAGTACCCGCACGCCGTAGACGCCGACGCCGTGGCTTTTGCTCAGGCTCAAAATTTCGCGGTAATCCTGCGCCGGGTAATTTGCGGCAACCGGTTCGCCCGCCGAGGGCACCAGCATGTTGTAGAACACCTGTGCGCTGTCGAATTTATCCGACTTGATCATCGTGTGCAGGTCGGCGGTATTGCCCTTGGCGGTGAAGCCGATGAACCGGGTTTTGCCTTCGTCGCGCAGTTTTTCGAAGGCGGGGACGACATCGTTCATCACCTGGTCGAGCGTGATATTGGCGTCGTCTTCCGGTCCGCCCGGCGTATTGTGCAACTGAAAGATATCGACATGGTCCAGGTTCAGCCGCTTCAGGCTGGCTTCCAGCGAGGCGCGGGAAGATCTGGCGACGTCTTTCAGGTCTTCGGCGTTCAGCCCGAATTTCGTGCTGACGACCAGCCCGTCCTTGTTGCCGCCCAGGATCCGGCCGAGATTGGTTTCCGATGCGCCATTGCCGTAGGACGCCGCCGTATCGAAAAAATTGATGCCGTGGTCGCGCGCCCAGGCGACGGCCTCGGCCTGATCCTTCGGGTCGCCCTTGGTCATCAACCCGCCGACCGCACCGCAGCCGAAGGTGAGTTGCGAAATCTGGAGGCCCGTGCGGCCGAATGTGTTCATTTTCATCGGATTCTTCCTTCTTGGAAATTCTCAGCCAGCAGAGGGTTTTGAGTCAGTATAGCTTTCCGGGTCAGTCAGGTCGCAGCCGCAACCGCGGCAATGTTGCGGCACATAGGGCGTCCAGTAACCCAGATAATTCCGCCCGACCATTTCGAGGCATTTCGGGCATTTGTGGAACGAGGCGAGGAAGCAGTTTACGACGATCAGGCCGGAAATAAGAAAAATATTCTCGATCCAGATCCCGTAGAGCAGCGCCAGCCCGACGAACGCGCTTGACGCATTCGCCCTGTTCCTCGGGTTGAACATCATGTTCATCGCTTGCCCCCCGTGCGGTCGGTGTTTCCGATCAGGACGGTTCCCAGCGATAGGCCTTCGCCGTGGCGCCGCCCATCAGCATGGCCCGTTCGCTGTCGGACAGCCGGTCGGTCAGGCGGAAGGGTTCGACCGCCTGTTCGAAATTCACCACCGCGAAGGCGCGCGTCCAGTCCGTGCCCCACAGGCAGCGTTCGAAGCCCCAGGCGTCGAAGATGCGCGCCAGCGGGTCCCAGATATCGTTGAACGGGTAGGGTTCCTTTGACAGGGTGCAGGCGCCGCTGACCTTGATCACCGCGTTGTCGCGTTTGGCGAGTTCCAGCACCTTCGGCAGGTCCTTCCAGGGTTCGGCCGGGGCCGGCGGGGTGCGCGGCTGCAGGATCGCCATGTGGTCGAGGATGAAACGGTTTTCCGGGTGGCGGTCGATGATCGCGGTGCCCGCATCGACATTGTCCCAGCACAGCATGTTGACCGGGAAGTCGTGCTTCACGGCTTCGGCCAGGATGCGGTCGAGCCCCGGATCGGCGGGGTCGCGGCCGGCTTCCGGCGTCATCATGATGCGGATGCCGACCGTGCCCGGCGTCGCTTTCCATTTGGCGATGACATCGCCGACCGCCGGGTCGTCCGGATCAACCGGCTTGACCAGCCCGAACTTGCCGGGATAGGCGCGCTGCACTTCTTCGGCATAGCTGGCGTCGTAACGGTACATGGAAAAGGCGGAAATGAAGATCGCGCCGTCGACGCCGACCTTGTCCATGGCCGCCACCATATCGGCGCCGTTCACACGGTCGGGCCAGTTCGGGACCGTTGCCCAGGGGCGGTCCGGCGTGTTGGCTTCATAGACATGGACCTGTGAATCGATAATCGGCATGCGTGTGGTTCCTTCTCGTGAATGCGGTTTGCCATATTGCAGCAGGTCGCGGCGGCTGCGTCCAGTGGGGGCGGATTCGTTGTCCCTCCTCACCCGTTCTCGGCCCTGAAGGAGTGCATCTGTGTCACGCGTTCAGGGGCATCAGGCACCCAGGGCCGGTTTTTTCCCTGACAAGGCTATTGGCGAGAACGACGTGTCTCCGCATGAGGGCGGGTTTTGGTTTCCTGCCCCTGTCCATTAGCCTTTTACAGAAGGCCTTTTAAATCGCGGTAGAGGAAAATGTCTCAAACAGAGCCGGTCCTGCGACCTGGATCACTTGTGCGGATGGATCAAAGGAAGATTTTCTGGTTTTTTGCCCTGTTCCCTTCGCCTATATACCTGTCGGAATTTTAAGGGATGGGTATGGACGGTATCCTGGCGCTAGCAGGGGCGAATCTGGTTTCGCCGATCATTTTGAGTTTCCTGCTCGGACTCGTGGCGGCTCTGGTCCGATCGGATCTGAGCTTTCCCGAAGCGGTTGCCAAAGGACTGTCGCTCTACCTGCTGTTTGCCATCGGCTTCAAGGGCGGCGCGGGCGTGGCGGCCCACGGCGTTGATGCGTTGCTGGTGGCGGCACTGTTTGCTGGCGTCATACTTTCAATCCTATTGCCCTTTATCGCCTTTGCCATGCTGCGCTTCCTGACGCGGGTACCCGTTATCGATGCGGCCGCGGTGGCGGGACATTACGGGTCCATCTCCATCGTGACTTTTGTTGCCGCGAGTTCTCTTCTCGCGGGGCGCGGTATACCGGCCGAAAGCTACATGATCGCGGTGGCGGCGGCGATGGAAGCGCCGGCGATCCTGTCAGCACTGTGGCTTGCCGCAAGGCGCGGCGGCACCGCCGAGCGGGTGGGGGCCGAATTGTGGCGCGAGATATTGATCAACGGTTCGATCATCCTGCTGCTTGGCGCGTTCGCCATCGGCTGGTTCACGGGGGAGGCGGGGCTGGCGGAGATAAGGAGCTTCATCGTCGATCCGTTCAAAGGGGTCTTGTGCCTGTTCCTGCTTGATATGGGGCTGGTGGCAGGCCGGGGGCTGCGCAGCAGTCGCGGCGTGCTGTCGTTGGGAGCGGTCATCTTCGGTATTGTGATGCCACTTGTGGGTGCGACGCTCAGCCTCGCCGCTGGTCTGGCGCTGGGACTGTCATTCGGCGGCGTCGTACTGCTCATGGTGCTGGGAGCATCCGCTTCGTATATCGCCGTACCCGCTGCAATGCGGGTGGCGCTGCCCGAGGCCAATCCTGCCCTGTCGCTGACGCTGGCGCTGGGCGTAACCTTTCCGTTCAACCTGACGCTTGGCATTCCGCTCTATCTTTTGCTGGCCGGCGCTGTGACAGGGAACTGAATACAATGAAAATGCACGAGGCCAAGCGCGTGGAAATCATCATCGAAGCGGTGATGGAGGGGCGGCTTACCAATGCGTTGAACGAGGCCGGGGTGACCGGCTACACAATCCTTCCTGTCAGCGGCGGTTCCGGACGCTCGGGCCAATGGAGCCGTGAGGGCCAGGTGGGGCGGGCCGGCGGCATGGTTGCTGTCATCTGCCTTATTCACCCTGATCGGCTGGACGCCCTGCTCGAAAGTGCCTTTGCCGTCGTCGAGCGCCATATTGGCGTGGTAAGCGTATCCGATACATATGTGCTGCGTGCCGAACGTTTCTGAACCCTCGCGCCCTTTGGGGTGAGAGGATAGGGTGAAAGGACTGCCCGGCCGCCCTGCCAGCATACCAAGGACGCACCCATATGGCTTCGCTCGAAGAAGATATCGCTTTCCTGGAGGACTTCCGCGACCGCATCATGCGCTTCCTGACCGCGGGCGCCGCGCCGTCGCAGGACCCGGTCTGGGGGACGAAGGGTATTTTCCAGATGGAAGAAGGCATGAAGGACCCGGCCTTCCGTGCGCTGCGGCAGGAAATCGACCGGATGAAGGGGCGCGCCGCGCTGATTGTTGAAGGGCTCGGCATTGCCTGCGTCTTCCAGCATCATCCGCCTGCTGCGGCCGGCGGCCCGATGCAGCGATATCCGCTGTTTGACCTGATCACGGATAACCGCTCGCAGCATAACATCGACGGGGCGCTGTTCACCGGCAGGATTGACGAGGCCATCGGCCGGCTGCAATTCGCGGTGGCGGAACGCGCCGCGCTGGCCGAACAGGCGGTCACGGCGGCAATGCCGGTGCTGCCGGTGCGGGACCTTGACACGGCGGTGACGTTCTACGGCGACTCGCTGGGCTTTGCCTGCGGGGCGCGTGGTGCTGGTTTTGCCATTGTTGCGCGGGGCGCGGCGCGGATCATGCTGCAGGCGAGCGAAAAACCGGCGCGGCGGGCGGGTATATCCTGGGATGCGTTCCTGCACACCCCCGACCCCGAAGCGCTGGCAAGCGAGTTCGCGGAATGCGACGCGCCGGTCGAAGCAAAAGACAGCATGCGCGGTTTTGCGGTCAAGGACCCGGACGGCAATATTCTCTTTTTCGGATGTGCCATGTGACCGGTCTGGAAGGCATGATCAAATTGATCGGGGCCCGGCTTGTTGAGTACGGATGTGCATGGAAAATGAGACGACAGAAGATTTTTCGTTATGTGATGATTCTTTCAGTCATGTCAGCCAGTGCGTTTATCACGCTGGCCTGTACTGGTGCAGGCATCACCAATAACAATGCACAGGGATTAAAGGACCTGTTTGCATGCCGGCTGGAAACCGAGGCAGCGGAGGACGTGCTACTCGCCTATTTTTCAGCTCTCAGGTCGAAGACGATAGGAACAGTGGGTCCGAACGTTTCCAGGCAATACAGCGACATTTTGGCTAAAGATTTCTATCGCCTCAACAACGACGTTTCGGTCTTTGGCGTGCCGGTACATGGCATTCTCTTCGGCGGCATGCATGGGTTAGGTTTTTTTATAGGGCTTGGTGAAGGAGACATACAGGCAGCGAAACGGGGAATTGAACATTACAGCGGATTACGACTCACGAAGCCTGACACGCCGAATGGTGCAACCTATGCCTCGCCACGTAAAAAGTTCATTCACTCCGTTACGTTGGGTCCCATTGAAATCCCGAAGGGAACCGAAGCACGGTCCGTCTTGTACCTGTCTGAAATCTCACCGGATTATTTTCAGATAGGGTGTGTTGTTGAGTTTAATGACGGCCACCATCCTCGTCTGACAACGGACTAATTAGAACAGTTCTCGCGACCGGACGGCAACCGGCTGTTCTTCGGCCGCCCGGTATCCGCCGCGCCCTAGGCCGCCGCCTGCGCCGGGTCGGCTTTCGCTGCGGCCAGCACCATTGTTGCGCATTTCTCGCCGATCATGATGCAGGGGACGTTGGTGTTGCCCGATGTCAGGGTCGGCATGATCGACGCATCCGCCACCCGCAGCCCCTCGACGCCATGCACCCGCAACTGGTCGTCGACCACGGCCATCGGATCGCTGCCCATCTTGCAGGTGCCGACGGGGTGGTAGGTGGTCTCCGCGGTATTGCGCACCCATTCGAGCAGGTCTTCGTCGCTCTGTGTTTCCGGGCCCGGGGCAATTTCGTGCCCGACGATATCGGCCAGCGGTGATGTCGCCATCAGCTCGCGCCCCTTGCGCATGGCGGTCAGCAGCCCGGTGCGGTCCATTTCCGCCGACAGGAAATTGAACCGGATCGCCGGGGCCTCGGCCGGGTCGGTGGATTTGATATGAATACTGCCCAGGCTTTCCGAGCGCAGTACGTTGACGCTGAGCGTGATGCCGCGCCCGCGGGCGATGCGCCGTTCGCGGTTGATCCGTTCGGTCAGGAACGGCATGACGGAAATGGTCGCATCCGGTGATTCCAGCCCCTCGCGGGTGCGGAAATACATCCGGATCGGCACGGTCGTCAGGGCGATGAAGCCCTTGCGGAATATGCCGTATTTCAGGGCCTCGCCGATCAGCCGCCAGCCGGTGCCCCGGTCGGCGAAGGTCGCATCCTTTTCGGTGATCGCATATTTCATGCGCGGTGAATAATGGTCGCGCAGGTTCTCGCCGACCCCCGGCAGTTCGTGCTGCACCTCGATCCCGTGCTGGCGCAGCAATTCCGGCTGGCCGATGCCGGACAGTTCCAGAATTTTCGGTGAATTGATCGACCCGCCGCTGAGGATGACCTCGCGTGTGGCATGCGCCTCGCGCGCTTCGCCGCCGACCGTGTAGCGCACGCCGGTGCAACGCTTGCCGTCCAGGATCAGCGACCCGCCCAACGCGCCGGTTTCGATCGTCAGGTTCTCCCGGTCGCGCGCCGGGTCCAGATAACAATAGGCCGTGCTCTGTCGCCGCCCCTTGTTGATCGTCGCCTGGGACATGGCGATGCCTTCCTGGCTGGCGCCGTTGTAATCGGCGTTATAGGGAATCCCGATCTTCTCCGCGGCCTGGATCATCTTGTCGAACAGGGGGCTCAGCTTGCCGGAATCGGTTACCTTCAACAGCCCGTCGCGGCCGCGAAATTCATCCGAGCCGCCGTCATAGGATTCCATCTGCTTGAAGATCGGCAGGACATCCTGATAGCTCCAGCCGCGATTGCCGAGCTGCCCCCAGTGGTCGTAATCCTGCGCCTGGCCGCGGGTGTAGACCATGCCGTTGATCGAACTCGACCCGCCGAGCATCTTGCCGCGCGGCACCTCGATATTGCGCTGGCCGCTGCCTTCATCGGCTTCGGCGCTGTAGCACCAGTTGACCTTCGGATTGTCGATCAGCTTGGCGACCCCGGCGGGAATGCGCGACCACAGATAGCCCGACCCTTCGGTCCCGGCTTCCAGGCACAGCACGCTGTAATTGCCATCCGCGCTCAGCCGGTTCGCCAGAACGGCCCCGGCCGACCCCGCGCCGACGACGATATAATCATATGTATTCGTGCTCATGGCTGTGCCCGTTCCCCCTGTGCGTCGGATTATCGGCAAAAAGGATAGGTCCGGGGCAAAACCCTGTCAAAACGCGCCGGGTGGTGCGACGGCGCGGGCGGGCCATCGCGTTGCATGGCGAAAGGCGTGTATGGCGCGTGTCGCGCGGGTGTGGCTATACTTCTGCAACCGGCGTATCCGGCGATGCGCCACGAGGGACAGAGAGGAGCTGGTATCATGGATGGATCAGGCGCAGTGGAATTGAAGCAGCCGTCACTGACGGCGCAGAGTCTTTTCGACGATCAGGTCGCGGCGACGGAAACGAAAAAGCCGACCCTGTTCAGCATGAAGGCGCAGATGCTGGAACAGGGCCGCACCGACACGGTGCTGGCGGCGACCGAGGATCTTTCGGTGCGGCTCAAGGTCTATGCCTCGGGCGGCGAAAATGAATTGCATTCCCACCCGACCGAAGACCACGTCTTCGTCCTGCTGCAAGGCAGTGCGCGCTTCTATGGCCCGGACGGCGAAACCCAGGATGTTTCGGCGAATGAAGGTTTCATGATGCCCAAGGGCATGCTGTACCGCTTCCACGCGACCAGCACGGATGAATGCCTGGTCATGCTGCGCGTCGGCACGCCGAACTTCCAGAAACAGGGCGAACACGACCGGCTGGGCGATGACGGCAAGCCGCTCGTCGGCTACTCAACGGAAAACCGGGAGCTGCCGGTGATCTTCAGGGATGGGGTGTTCTTCGGGGATTGAGGCGGGGGGGGCACGCCTCAATTCAGCGCCTGCCGCAACGCCTCCAGCGCCGCGTCCAGCTCCGCCGCTGCATAAGGCACCGGCGGATGCGCGCCCCATATCGGGCCGGGCCAGGCGGCGTCGGTGCGGAAGCGGGCGACGATGTGGATGTGCAGCTGTGGCACCATGTTGCCCAGGGCGGCGACGTTGATCTTGTCGGGCGTATGCAGTGTTTCCAGCGCGCGCGAGGCGCGGGTGATCTCGGTCATCAGTTGCGACTGGTCGGCGGGGTCGAGCCGGTGGATTTCGGTCATCTCCGCCCGTTGGGGCACGAGGATCAGCCAGGGGTAGCGGCTGTCCTTCGCCAGCAGCACGCGGCATAGCGGCCAGCGCGCGGCTTCGACCGTATCGGCGGCGAGGGTTCCGTGCAGGGTGAATTCAGTCATGATCGGCTGTCCTCCTGTTCGGCACGGAACCCGTTACATCGTGATTAAAGCGCCGTGCTTAAAACGCCTTGCCCGAGCCTTCGCGATACTTGTTCGACGGCACGAAGCCGGTCATTTCCGGGTCGCGCGGGTTCGGCACCCACAGCTCGCGGTCCGGGTGCATGCCGGCGCCGTATACCGCGGAAACGGCGGAGCGGCGCATGCGGTTCAGCAGGCGCGTATCCGCCTTGCCGATGGCCGGATGCGTGCCGCCATTATCGGCGACCACCTTGTCCCAGGCGGCCTTGCGGGCCTTCAGCGTCGCGGGGTCGTTCAGCGCGGTGCAGTTCAGCTCGTTGATGTTCAGGTCGGCCGTGATCTCGTCGCCGTCCTCGACAAAGGCAATCGGTCCGCCCAGGGCGGCTTCCGGCCCGACATGGCCGATCACCAGCCCGACCGACCCGCCGGAGAAGCGGGAATCGGTCATCAGCCCGACGATTATGCCTTTTTCCCGGCACAGGGTGGTGATGCGCGAGGTCGAGTCGAGCATTTCCGGCATGCCGGGCGCGCCGCTCGGTCCTTCGTAGCGCATCATGATCATGTCGTGGTTCTGGAAGACGTCGGGGGTGTTTTCCAGCGTGTCCAGCAGATCCATTTCGCTGTTGAAGACGCGGGCCTTGCCAATGAAGACGTTGTTTTCCAGCCCGCCCTCGACGCCGGCCAGCTTCAGCACGGCGCTGAATTCCGGCGACAGGTTGCCACCCAGCAGCCGCAGTCCGCCGGTCGGCTTGTAGGGTTTGTCCACCGAATAGATGACCGTGCCATCCGGCGCCGGCGGGTTCAGCCGCGCGATCTGTTCGGACAGGGTTTCGCCCGTGCAGGTCATGGTGTCGCCGTTCAGCAGTCCCGCATCCAGCAGTTCCTTGACGATCACCTGAATGCCGCCCTTGGCGTCGATATCGACCATCGAGTAATTGCCGAAGGGCCGCGCGTCGACCAGCACCGGCACGACATGTTGCGACAGGTGGTTGAATTCTTCCGGCGACATGATGTCCTTGTAGAAATCGGCGAACCCGGCGGCGCGTGCGATTTCCGGTGCGTGCAGCACGACATTGGTCGAGCCGCCGACCGCCAGCGCGACGATCATCGCGTTGCGGATGGAATCGCGGTTGACGATCTTGCGCGGCGACAGGTCGGCCTCGATCATCGCATTCAGATAGGTCACCAGCTTTTCCGGAAATTCCGTCATCCGGCGCGGGTCATCCGACGCGGGGGAGACCATATCCAGCGGCTCCATGCCGACAACGCCGATGAAGGTCTGCATGGTGTTGTAGGTGAACATGCCGCCGCAACTGCCATAGCCGGGGCAGGCTTCGCAGGCGATGCGTTTCTTCAGTTCCTCGTCATGGCTGCCCGCGACCTGGAAGCCCGACACGATATCGAGCGGTTCATGGGTCACCGAATCCATGCCCGGCCGGATCGGGCCGTCCGACATGATGATGGCGGGCCGGTCATGTTCCAGCAGCGCCGACAGGGTGCCGACGGGGGGCTTGTCGCAGGCGACGACGGCAATGGTGCCTTCCAGCCCGCTGGCGCTCAGATGTTCGCAGATCGTGTCATGCGTGACCTCGCGACCGATCAGCGAATAGCGCATTTCCTTGGTGCCGTTGCGCATGCCGTCGGATGTCGCGACCGTATATTCCGGCTGGACCAGCCGCAGGCGCATCTGGTCGCTGCCGCTACCGATCTTGCCAAGCAGGCAGTCATGGATCGCCTCGACCTTGCGCTGGACCCCCAGGTAGCACTGGGAATCGCCCTTGTTGCCGATCACGCCGACGGAAGGTTCGTGAATGAGATCGATATCGGTGCCGAGTTCCCGTGCGATGCCGACCGTCTGCGCGTTCCGGCCGGGGTTGTTGTCGAAAAGAACCGTTTTTGAATTACGCACGACTGAATCTCCACGAATATATTGGTTTAGCCACTATCGCCGCACGGGTGCCCCGGTGCCATCGGGTCAATCGGGCGGCTGACATCAATCGTATAGTCGCTCGGGCCGGTATGGGGCAACAAAATCCCCGATTCCGGTGCGCGGAGGGCAGACGATGCGCGTTGGTCATAATTGAAAATTTATCGTTGTATACAACCGGACGCCGATACCATGTATCAGATGCTATGCGCGGTATCGCGCCTAATAATTGATAAAAACGATCAATAATAAAAATATAATCGGTTTAGTGTTTTTTAAGTCCTGGTTTACAAACAGGTCAGTGCGAGGACCGATACGCGCTGAATGCGGCTTCTGCGGACTGTTTGGCCGGTGAAAACAATCCAGTCACCGGAACGGATCGCCAGCTGCCGGGGCGCGGGTTCTTGGGAACGATTACTGTGACAACCGATCCATAAGGGAGAAAATCATGAGTGAAGGTAAATGCCCGATCAATCACGCCGCCGCCGCCACGGCGGCCGGTGGCGCATCGAACCGCGACTGGTGGCCCAATCAGCTGAACCTCAGGATTCTTCACCAGAATTCCGCGCTGTCCGACCCCATGGGCAAGGGTTTCGATTATGCCGAAGCGTTCAAGACGCTCGACCTGGACGCATTGAAGAAGGACCTCGTCGCGCTGATGACCGACTCGCAGGACTGGTGGCCGGCCGATTACGGTCACTACGGGCCGTTGTTCATCCGCATGGCATGGCACAGTGCCGGCACCTACCGCACCGGTGATGGCCGCGGCGGCGCCGGGTCCGGGACGCAACGGTTCGCGCCGCTGAACAGTTGGCCCGACAACGTGAACCTCGACAAGGCCCGGCGGCTGCTGTTGCCGATCAAACAGAAATACGGCAACAAGATCTCTTGGGCAGATCTGATGATTCTGGCCGGCAATTGCGCGCTGGAATCGATGGGGTTCAAGACGTTCGGGTTCGCGGGTGGCCGCGCGGATATCTGGGAACCCGAAGAGGATATATACTGGGGCACCGAGACCGAATGGCTGGGCGACAAGCGCTACAGCGGGGACCGGGACCTCGAGGATCCGCTGGCGGCTGTCCAGATGGGGTTGATCTATGTGAACCCGGAAGGCCCGAACGGCGAGCCGAATGCGGTTGCCTCCGGCCGGGACATCCGGGAAACCTTCGCGCGCATGGCCATGAATGACGAGGAAACGGTGGCGCTCGTCGCCGGTGGACACACGTTCGGGAAGTGCCATGGTGCTGGCGATGCGGCGCTGGTCGGTCCGGAACCGGAAGCGGCTGGCATCGAAGAGCAGGGCTTTGGCTGGAAGAGCAGCTTTGGCCGCGGCAATGGCGTCGATACGATTTCCAGCGGCATCGAAGGTGCGTGGACCCCGACCCCGGTCACCTGGGACAACAGCTATCTGGACACCCTGTTCGGCTATGACTGGAATCTGGAGAAAAGCCCGGCCGGCGCCTGGCAGTGGAAGCCGACCGATCCGGCTGCGGCGGACGCTGTGCCCGATGCCCATGATCCGGCGAAACGGCATGCGCCGATGATGACCACGGCCGATCTCGCCCTGCGCATGGATCCGATCTATGAACCGATTGCGCGACGGTTCCGTGACAACCCGGAAGAATTCGCGGACGCCTTTGCCCGCGCCTGGTTCAAGCTGACCCACCGCGATATGGGCCCCCGGGCGCGTTATCTCGGCGCAGAGGTCCCGGCGGAAGAACTGCTGTGGCAGGACCCGGTACCGGCGGTCGATCACGACCTGATCGACGGGCCGGACATCGCGGCGCTCAAAAGCGATATCCTTGGCTCGGGCCTGTCGATTTCGCAGCTGGTATCGACCGCCTGGGCATCGGCGGCGACCTTCCGTGGCTCCGACATGCGCGGTGGGGCAAACGGTGCGCGTATCCGCCTGGCACCGCAGAAGGACTGGGCGGTCAACCAGCCGGCCGCGCTAGCGGGTGTCCTGGAAACCCTTGCGGGAATACAGAAGGGGTTCAACGATGCACAGTCCGGCGGGAAGCAGGTTTCGCTGGCGGATCTGATCGTCCTCGGCGGCTGTGCCGCGGTCGAACAGGCGGCGAAGAATGCGGGGCAGGACGTGGTGGTTCCTTTCACCCCGGGCCGTACGGATGCATCGCAGGAACAGACCGATGCGGAGGCCATGGCCGTGCTCGAACCGGTTGCGGACGGGTTCCGCAATTATCTCAAGGCGGATTATTCCGTACCCGCAGAGGCATTGTTGCTCGACCGGGCGCAACTGCTGACGTTGACCGCACCCGAGATGACGGTTCTCGTCGGTGGCATGCGGGTGCTGGATGCCAATGTCGGTCAGGCACCGCACGGCGTCTTCACCAAACGGCCGGGGGTGCTGTCCAACGACTTCTTCGTCAACCTGCTGGATATGGGTACGGAGTGGGTGCCGACCTCGGATGCGGAGACCCTGTTCGAGGGACGCGACCGCGCCACCGGTGCGGTGAAGTGGACCGGCACCCGTGTCGATCTCGTCTTCGGCTCGAACTCCCAGCTTCGGGCCCTCGCGGAAGTCTATTCCTGCGACGACGCGCAAGCGGCGTTCGTACAGGACTTCGTGGCGGCCTGGGACAAGGTTATGAACGCCGACCGTTTCGACCTCGGCTGATCCGGGCGGAATGGCCCCTGGACGATTGTTCAGGGGCCATTTCCACCAGCCGGACCGGACGCGATATTTCCGGTGGGCATTCCGGGCGGGCCGGACTGGTCCGCCCTTTGTGTTCCAGATCGATATTCCTCGTACCACCGCGCCCAAGGCGGGCGGTATAACCTGTCTCCGTATATACTGAAATCTGAACGGGTGATGCCTGAAGGAGCGACGCAGTTAATGAATAGCATCCGAACCGCCCTCGCTGCCTTTGCCGCGCTGATTGTCCTTACGGCGCAGGCCGCTGCCGGTGACCTCTCGGTCAAAAAAGTCGCGGATAACGTCTACGCCATCGTCGGCGATTTGGGGCAGCGCTCACCCGAAAACCTGGGCAACAACGCGACATTCGGGCTGGTGCTGACCGATGCGGGTGCGGTGCTGGTCGACCCGGGCGGTACCTGGAAGGGCGCGGAACGGTTGGCGGCGGCGGTCCGGACTGTTACCGAGCAACCGATCCGGATCGTCATCAATTCCGGCGGCCAGGACCATCGCTGGCTTGGCAACGGTTATTTCAAGGCGCAGGGCGCGCGTATCATCGCCTCGGTGGCGGCGGTCGCCGACCAGCAGGAACGCGCCGATGCGCAACTGCAGGGGCTGGAATTTCTGGTTGGAAAAGCGGGCCTTGAAGGGACCAGGGCTGTCCATGCCGGGGAAACCTTCGGGGAGACAATGTCATTCGAATTCGGCGGTACCCGGTTCGAGCTGTTTGCCACGGGCGGCGCCCATACCCCCGGCGACACCGTTATCTGGCTGCCGCAGCGACGGGTCGCCTTCACCGGCGACATGGTCTATCTGGACCGGATACTGGGCATCGGCAGCTTCAGCGATTTCAAGAACTGGATACCGGCCTTTGACGCCATGGCGGCGCTCCAACCGGCGCATATCGTCCCCGGGCACGGCAATCCCGCGACGCTGGAACGGGCAAGGGCCGATACCTATGCCTATCTCGTCAACCTCAACCAACGGGTTTCCGGGGTGCTGCAGGATGGCGGGTCGATTGAGGATGGCACCGCCGTTGATCAGGACGCCTTCAGTTATCTACTCAACTTCGACCAACTGGCCCGCCGCAATGCCCAGGAGGTCTATATCCAGCTCGAATTCGACTTCTAGTTCTATCGTCGCTTCAATCGCATCTGTATGGGACCGCTACCGCGCTGATGGATGAACTGGTCGAAATATTCGTTGCCCGTGTTCTCGACCTCGCTCACCGGTCCGCACCATGTGATTTTGCCATCGTAAATCATGGCGATGCGGTCCGCGATTGCCTTTGCCCCGTCCATATTGCTCGTCACCGCGATTGTCGTCGCACCGATCGTTTTCGCATTGCGCATGATGAGTTGGTTGATGTTGTTCGTCATGATGGGATCGAGCCCCGCCGTCGGTTCATCGAGCAGCAGGATTTCCGGACTATCCGCGATTGCCCGCGCAAGACCCACCCGCTTCTTCATGCCGCCTGACAATTCGTCGGGGGAAAGGTCGGCGATATCCGCGCCAAGGCCTACGTTGCCAAGTTTCTCGATAGCAAACTGGCGAAGCTCTTTTCGATCAAGATCGCGGGTTTGCCGGAAACGGAAACAGATATTTTCCCATACCGTCATGCTGTCGAACAGTGCCGATTGCTGGAACAGCATTCCGGTTTTCGCCATAATACTGTCCCGTTGCCGGCTGGTTAAATCCGCCGTGTCTTCCCCATCGATCAGCAGTGTGCCGCTGTCGGGCCTCTCCAGGCCGATGATGCATTTGAGCAAAACCGTTTTGCCGCAAGCGGAGGGACCGATGATCACCAGGGTTTCGCCGGGATAGACCTCAAGGTCGATACCCTGCAGCACATGCTTGTCGCCATAGCTCTTGGTTAGGCCCGATATCGTAATCTTGGGTTCGCCGCCGGTTTTGCCGTTCATCTGATCTGTGCTGCCTTAAGGGGTTTAAAAATACTGGCCGCGTCTTCAAACGGCGCCGATGCCGCTTGATATCATGTTACGGCGACGCAAAGACCGTCGATCGACTGACCCGCTTTCCCGCCGGAAGATACTCGCACAACAAGGCTCGGTTCATGAACGAAAAATGTCCGGTACAGGCGGCATCCGCCTTGCGCCGCATTGCCTCTCCTCCTGCATCTGCCCGGCAGCGAAACGTTCTGGATATTCCCGGTGCCGGAATTCTATAGTGGCCGGCACGATCCGCCGCGCCGCCGGTGACACCGTTTCGGGTTCCGGTGCATTATCGGCTGGACGGGCGATGTTTCGTTGCAGGGAAGGGAATTCACGATGGCGCTGACCGGCCAGAAAAAGGCGGAACATATTTCGGCTGCGGCGGCCGCAGGGCTGGTGAGGTCCGGGGACTGGGTCGACTACGGTATCACGCTGGGGCAGCCCGATGTCTTTGACACGGCGCTGGCGGCGCGCAAGTCGGAACTGCGCGACGTGAAGTTTCGGTCCTGCATCACCATGAAGCCGCGCGCCGTGCTGGAAGCCGATCCCGAGGGTGAGCATTTCTTCTGGTTCAGCTGGCATTTTTCCGGATACGACAGAAAAAAACACGATGCGGGGATAAGCCATTATATCCCGGTCAACCTGGGTGAAATCCCGGATTATTACCGCCGCTTTATCGACCGGGTCGATGTGGCGGTCATCAAGGTCTGCCCGCCGGATGAAGACGGTTTCTACAATTTCAGCGGTGCGGGTTTGTGGCACCGGGCGGTGATCGAGCGGGCCAGGATTGTCATTGTCGAGGTCACCAAAGGACTGCCGTATTGTTATGGCGAGAATAACGGCGTCCATCGCAGCGAAGTAGACTTCGTGATCGACGGCGATGACGCGCCCGCAGCGGAACTGCCCAACCCGCCGCTTACCGATGTTGACCGGGCGGTCGGGCAGCTCATCGCGGCGGAGATCGAGGACGGGTCGTGCCTGCAGGTCGGGATCGGCGGCATGCCGAATGCGGTCTGCGCCGCCCTGATCGAAAGCGGGATCGGCAATCTTGGCATCCATTCCGAAATGCTGACGGACGGGATGGTCGATCTGTACCGGTCGGGCCAGGTGACGGGGTCGGCGAAAACGACGCATAAGGGGAAGGTCGTATACAGCTTCGCGCTGGGCTCGCATGCGCTTTATGAAACCATCGAGCGGAACCCGGATTTCCTGTGCTGCCAGGTGGACCAAACCAATCCACCGGAAATCATCATGCAGAACCGGCACGCGGTCGCGATCAACAATACGACGCAGATCGACTTGCAGGGGCAGGCCGCGTCTGAATCCGATGGCCATCGGCATATCAGCGGCACGGGTGGCCAGTTGCAGTTCGTGCGGGGCGCCTATGCGTCGCCGGGCGGGAAGTCCTTCATCTGCCTGGCGTCGACCTACGAGCGGGCCGGTATCCGCAAAAGCCGGGTCGTGCTGGACCTGACATTGGGGAATGTCGTCACGACGCCGCGTTCCGACATGATGTATGTGGTGACCGAATACGGCATCGTGAACTTAAAGGGCAAGTCGGTTGCCGATCGCGCCAAGGCGCTTATTTCCATCGCCCATCCGGATTACCGCGAGGGCCTGGAACGCGAGGCGCGCGACAACAGGCTCATTCCCAAGGGCTATTAGCGACACGATATAGAACCGGAAAATTTTGCGGCGCCCATATCTCCCGCGACGGCAATCCCTCGACGCCGGCCCGCCGCAACGGGCAGGGAACCCATACCCAGCTCGAATGCGCCGTCCAATGGCTATTTTGCAGCGGCGAATTATCGGGCTCGGGCCGGTTCAGGAAGCCAAGGCGGTGGTTGAGGGATCGTGTCCGTAGTTTCGGTAAGACCGGACCTCCTGCCATTAGACCCGCAAGTCGGCCATGTGCCAAGGGGGGACGTTGGTAGGCCCATAACTCCTAGCTAAAGCTTCCAGGATATGCTTCTGCTAAAGCCTGTTTGTGCTCAAGGAGCATGCCCGCTTCGAGAACATCAAACCAGGCGAGCATTTCGTCCCAATTGTTTAGGCTGAATACCTTAACCCCATACCGTTCGTAGATTTGAACCGCCCCGGGATTGCCGGAGGCTCCAACTTTTGAGAAGAAGGAGCCATTATGAGCAAGACCACGAACAAGTTTTCACCTGAAGTGCGCGCTCGGGCCGTGCGGATGGTGGTGGATCACGAGC
>Ga0222651_1000481_pt1 | contig 25335 bp, 21 predicted proteins | sample AntAcemetagen369_FD_179855 | JGI IMG/M metagenome (GOLD analysis project Ga0222651, IMG submission 179855) | Saline water microbial communities from Ace Lake, Antarctica - #369 | ecosystem: Environmental > Aquatic > Non-marine Saline and Alkaline > Saline | place: Antarctica: Ace Lake...
AACAAATTGTTGTAGGAAAGTTCCTTTCCGTGAAGTTTATTGAACATGGCGTCGAAATCGCCAAAGAAAAATCCTTTTTGATGGGGGTTTTCACCGTAACGTAATATCTGTCCGTCGGTGGCACTTAATTTATAGGCCGCTTCTTCGTGATTCTTGTTAAAATAGTTAAAAATAGCTGAATCATAATGTGATGAAACATTGAAAGATTTTGTGGCAAAACGTCTGCGATCTTCCAAAGTAGTACTACCATTTCCTTTGGTTATCATTTCCAAGACCTCCTCATAGTCGTTCATAGAAGAAACACAAAGGGTATCCTTGTAATTTTTGGCCGCTGCACGTATTAAAGAAATACCACCAATATCTATTTTTTCAATAATATCTTCTTCAGAAGCACCACTGGCAACTGTCTTTTCAAAGGGATATAGGTCCACTATAACAATATCCAATTGGGGAATTTCATATTCCTTCAATTGGTCCTGATCATTTTTGTTGTCCTGACGGTTCAAAATTCCGCCGAATACCTTAGGATGCAATGTTTTAACCCTGCCACCCAAAATGGATGGATAGCTGGTGACGTCCTCCACTGGCACTACATCAATTCCTAAATCCTTAATGAATACTTCGGTACCACCGGTAGAATAGATGGTAATTCCCAATTCATTAAACTTTTTTACCAATGGCTCTAAACCATCTTTATGAAATACAGATATTAAGGCTGATGAAGCTTTTTTAGTGGTACTCATTTTGTTGTGATTGTTGTTATGGATTATAAGGACACAAATGTAATTTTTTTGTACTTAAAAATCAGTACGTTTATTAACAATCGCCTTAAAGTTTTAAATAATTTTTGCTACTTCTTGGTTCACGTATTCCAAAAATCGTTCATCCTCTAGGGAAAAGGGGTCTGGAGTATTGGAATCTATGTCTATTTGTCCAATATTTTCACCATTTAGAAAAAGAGGGACAACAATTTCTGCCTTAACGGTTATACTACATGCTATATAATTATCCTGGGCCTGAACATCTGGAACTACAAAGTTTTGATTGGATACGGCCACCTGTCCACAAATGCCTTTTCCGAAGGGGATTATGTTGTGGTCGGTTGGGGCACCGGCATATGGGCCTAATTTTAATTCTTCTTTGTCTCCATTTCTAAAATAGAACCCTACCCAATCGTAATAGGGAACGCTTTCCTTTAGCAATTCACAAATGGCCTGCATTTTTTCGGTTTTACTTTTTTGGGCGTTACCTATAATTGCTGCAATTTTTGGTCTCAATGTAGTAAGCATAATATTATTTTTTGCAAAAATAGGGCTATTTCCAAATTTGCCCTCCATTGGGTATTTAAACTTTTATTGTGGTTCTATTTAGGCAATTTTATACTTAATTTTCAGTTAATATATTAAGGTGTAAAATCTAGGGTACCAACTTTTGATTATTTTTGCGGTGATGAAACTAAGGATCCAAAAATTATTGGCTATGGTTATGGCAATTTTGTTGCTGGCCTCTACCGTTGCCTGGACGATAGAAAAACACTATTGCTTTGGTTCGTTGGTCGATATTGCTTTCTTTCATGAGGCGGATACCTGCGGTATGGAAATGGCATTGGGGAATGCCACTTTGGATAAAAAAGATAATCCTTGCTGTGACCATGAAGTTATTACTATCCCAGGGCAGGACGATCTAAAAATATCCTATCACGATATTGATCTGGGCCAACAATTGTTTTTAGCAGCCTATGCTTGCTACTTCATAAATCAATTTCAGCCCAGTAAGCGACTACTGGTTCCGCATAACGATTATCCACCACCTATTTTGATAAAGGATATCCATATCCTTGACCAGGTTTTCCTTATTTGATTTTTTTTAGTTCGTAGTGCTGTCGCTTTTCCAGACATTTATTTGGGCAAAGGACGATAGTGTTTGTGCGTTTTATTATGAACTAAAATTAAAAATATCAAGTGAAGAATTTTATTATAAGTATTCTATTTTTGATTCCATTATCGGCTATATCCCAAAACAATATTGAGGGTATGGTGATGGAAGCAAACCCTGAAGGTAAACATTTAGGGCTTGCAGGGGCTAATGTATATTGGCTAAATTCCCAAACAGGCACTATTACCAAAGACGATGGATCGTTTGTTATTCCATTTAAAAAGGAGTACGATGGGCTTGTCATCAGTTATGTGGGATTTGAGTCGGACACCTTATTGGTTCATGCCCCTAAAATGGTTCATCATTGGTTAAAGCCATCGAACGAGCTGAATGAGGTGGTGGTACAAAAGAAGCGGGATGCCCTCCAAAAATCATTTTTCAATCCGCAGAATGTGGTCACGGTTAATAGTGCCGAATTATTAAAGGCAGCCTGTTGCAACCTCTCTGAAAGCTTTGAAACCAATCCATCCATTGATGTTAATTTTGCCGATGCCCTAACTGGGACGAAGCAGATTCAAATGTTGGGACTTACCAGTCCTTACTTGTTAATTACCCAGGAGAATATTCCTATGGTCCGCGGAGCTTCACAAGCGTATGGACTTAGCTTTACCCCCGGAACCTGGGTAGAGAGTATCCAAATAACAAAAGGAGCTGGTAGTGTAGTTAACGGGTACGAAAGTATTTCGGGTCAAATAAACACGGAACTGGTTAAGCCCCTAACGGACAATTCCATGTTTGTTAATGGTTATGCCAATGAGAATGGGAGATTGGAACTAAATACCCACTTAAACAAAAAACTGACCAATAAATGGAGTACCGGACTCTACCTACACACTAACAGAAGGGATGTTGTGGAGGATGACAATAATGATGGCTTTTTGGATGCTCCCTTGGGTAATCAGTTAAATGTACTTAACAGATGGCAATACCAAGATACGAGTAAAGGTTGGGTGAGTTTTATAAACCTCCGTTTTTTAAGTGATGAAAAACAAGTGGGACAAACCAATTTTAATCCGGCGACGGACAAGTTTACTACCAATTCCTGGGGCAGTGAAATAAATACTAGAAGGTTTGATACTTCATGGAAATTGGGTTATGTGTTTCCAGAAATTCCTTTTCAGAGTTTTGGCTTTCAAACAGCTTATAATATTCATAAACAGGATTCTTATTTTGGTTTTAATGAATATAATATTGATCATGAAAGTGTCTATTCCAACTTATTGTTCAATTCGATAATTGGGGATACCAAAAGTAAGTTTAAAACTGGTTTGACCTTTGCTTATGACGGTTATGGGGAAATGGTAAATAGAACGGATTATTCCAGAGTGGATAAGTCTATCGGAGCTTTTTTCGAGTATAGTTATGACAATTTAAAGGAGTGGAGCCTTACGGCCGGCCTAAGGGTGGACAATCATAATAATTTGGGAACCTTTATTACACCTAGATTACATGTGCGATATATGGCTTGGGAAAGAGGTAGTTTAAGGGGGTCTATAGGCCGTGGAAAAAGGGCGGCCAACATTTTTGCCGAGAATCAACAATTATTTGCTTCATCCAGACAGATAAGGATTATTGGTGTTAGTGGGGGTATTTATGGGTTGGATCCCGAAGATGCATGGAATTACGGTGGCAGTTTTTTGCAAGGGTTTACACTCTTCAATAGATCTGGAAATATTTCTGTGGATTATTATGTTACCAATTTTAAAAATCAGGTGGTGGTGGATTGGGAAAATCCCCAAGAAGTCTCGTTCTATAATTTGGAAGGAAAAAGCTTGGCAAAGAGTTTTCAATTGGAAATAAATCATAATATTTTAAAGAATTTGGAGCTGCGGACCGCTTACAAGTATTATGACGTAAACACCGATTACAAAAGCGGATCTCTTCAAAAGCCGTTACAGGCCCAGCATCGATTTTTTGCCAATCTTGGGTATAATTCCGTTCCTAAGGATAATGGAGCGCAATGGCGTATGGACTATACTGTTCACTCCTTGGGGAAGCAACGTTTGCCCAATACCTCTTCAAATCCCGAAGAATATAGGCTTGGAGACTATTCGCCAACCCAAAGCGCAATGATTGCACAGTTGACCAGGGTCTTTTCCTTAAAATTTGAAATGTATATTGGTGGGGAAAATCTGGGAAATTATACCCAGGACAATCCAGTTTTAGGCGCAGACGATCCATTTGGCGCCTATTTTGATACCACAATAGTACATGGACCTGTTATGGGAAGGATGTTCTATGCAGGGTTTAGATATAAATTGTAATTTTATTAAATATTAATTATTCAGCTTGAAAAATATAACAATGAGAAATTTATTTATAGGAGCAGTATTTGCAATATTTACCGTAACGGGATATGGCCAAGAGAAAAATAAGAAAATGAGTTTCGAGGTCAATGGAAAATGTGCTATGTGTAAGGATAGGATTGAAGAGGTAGCACTAGCTGTAAAGGGTGTTAAATATGCCTTGTGGGATATTCCAACGCATCAACTATCTGTAATTATTGATGAGCGAAAAACTAATTCGATGGCAATAAAAACGGCAATTGTTGGAGTTGGCCATGATACCAAGGAATTAAAGGCCACTGAAGAGGCTTACCAAAGTGTTCATCCTTGTTGCAAGTATCGAGAGGATAATACGGATGATGGTCAGCACCATGAGTAAGCTGGGTTGATTTAGTTGTTCTTTGAATCATTCAATACTATAAAAAAACCCGCATTTGGAATTCCAAATGCGGGTTTTTTATACTTGTAAATTTTATAACTTACATCATTCCTGGCATACCGCCACCCATTCCTCCGGGGCCTGCAGGTGTATCTTCTTTAATGTCTGTCAGAGCACATTCAGTAGTCAAAATCATACCGGCAACAGAAGCGGCATTTTCCAATGCGATTCTGGTAACCTTAGTTGGATCAATAATACCAGCTTTAATCATATCTACATAGGTTTCGGATTTGGCATCATAACCAAAATCGCCTTTGCCGTCCAATACTTTGGCAACTACAACAGATCCTTCTCCTCCAGCATTTTCAACGATGGTTCTCAACGGGGATTCTATAGCTCTAGCAACTATTTGCACGCCTGTTTCCTCGTCGGAATTTTCAGTCTTTATTTTAGCAAGTGCAGATTTGGCTCTTAATAAAGCAACACCTCCACCGGCAACAATACCTTCTTCCACAGCTGCTCTTGTAGCATGAAGGGCATCATCAACCCTATCTTTTTTCTCTTTCATTTCTACTTCAGAAGGAGCGCCAATGTAAAGAACAGCAACACCACCGGCCAATTTAGCCAAACGTTCCTGTAATTTTTCCTTGTCGTAATCAGAAGTAGTAGATTCGATTTGAGATTTAATCTGGTTTACCCTTGTTTTAATAGTTTTTGGAGCACCAGCACCGTTTACAATGGTCGTATTATCCTTGTCTATGGTGATTTTTTCACAAGTACCAAGCATATCCAAGGTAGCATTCTCCATAGTGAAGCCTCTTTCCTCGGCTATTACGGTTCCTCCTGTTAGGATAGCGATATCTTCCAACATTGCCTTTCTTCTATCTCCAAATCCTGGAGCTTTAACAGCGGCAATTTTTAAAGACCCTCTTAATTTGTTTACTACCAATGTAGCCAAAGCTTCTCCGTCAACATCTTCTGCAATGATCAAAAGAGGTTTTCCTGATTGTGCTACCGGTTCCAATACAGGTAATAAATCCTTCATTGAAGAGATCTTCTTATCATATAATAATATGTAAGGATTCTCTAAATCGGCTGTCATTTTTTCTGAATCGGTAACGAAGTACGGAGAAAGATATCCTCTGTCGAATTGCATACCTTCAACAACGTCAACGTATGTATCCGTTCCTTTGGCTTCTTCTACAGTGATAACGCCTTCCTTACCTACTTTTCCAAAAGCTTGGGCAATTAGGTCACCAATAGTTTCGTCATTATTGGATGAGATGGCGGCAACTTGTTTGATTTTTTCTGAAGAATCACCTACTTTTTTGGTTTGTTTGGCCAAATCCGCAACAATAGCCTCTACGGCTTTATCAATACCTCTTTTTAGGTCCATTGGATTTGCACCTGCTGCTACGTTCTTTAAGCCTTCTTTTACGATAGCTTGTGCAAGAACCGTTGCAGTAGTGGTTCCATCACCCGCCAAATCATTGGTTTTGGAAGCAACTTCCTTTACCATTTGGGCACCCATGTTCTCAAGTGGGTCTGCCAACTCAATTTCTTTGGCTACGGTAACACCATCTTTGGTGATTGTTGGGGCACCAAAGGATTTGCTGATGATTACATTTCTACCCTTAGGTCCCAAGGTTACTTTTACTGCGTTAGCCAATGCATCGACACCTCTTTTAAGGCCGTCTCTTGCATCGATATCAAATTTTATATCTTTTGCCATAATTTAATTTCATTTATCATTCCAAATAAAACGGAATGAAATTAGTTATACTCTTTAGTTTGTTGTTTGGAATATTCCCAACTTTTAGGGAATAACAGCAATGTTATATAATTGCTAAAATATCGCTTTCTCGCATCATAAGGTATTCGGTACCTTCAAGCTTTAACTCGGTACCGGCATACTTGCCGTATAATACTGTGTCCCCAACTTTAACAGTTACTTTTTCATCCTTGGTACCAGGACCAACGGCAACAACTTTACCTTTTTGTGGTTTTTCCTTTGCGGTATCTGGGATGTAAAGACCTGATGCAGTCTTTGTTTCGGCAGCCATAGGTTCTATTAGAACTCTATCCGCTAATGGTTTAATGCTAACTTTAGCCATATTATTTAGATTTTATGTTTTTAAGTTTGATTATTTATGGCAGAAATTATGCCATTGCCATAAAACTGACATTTTGTTAAAATAAAAATGCCAGCTTGTCACCTAAGCTGGCATTTTTGATATTTTATAGGTGTTTTCTCTTATTATTGAACACTGTCGGTATTGTTTGTACCGTTAGTGGCAGGTGCTGAGATAGGTGTATCTGGTAAAGCATCGGGAGCTGTTGTTTCAATTGGGTCCCCATTAAGTAATTTTGAATCGGAATCACTGAAACTTCCCTTTAATGCAACATTGGAAAGCAGAATTAAAACAACCAATATAGTTGCCAATGTCCATGTACTCTTATCTAAAAAGTCTCCAGTTTTCTTTACACCTCCTACAATTTGGGTTCCACCTCCACCGAAGGAAGAAGACAATCCGCCGCCTTTAGGGTTTTGTACCATAATAACAAGCATCAATAAGATGCAAACTAGGATGATCAGTACCAAGAATATTGTAAATGTTGTATTCATTATTTAAGTGTTTTCTTGTTGTATCTTTTCTACCGCTTTAATTCGGTCTGCAAAGAAACTACTTTTTTCTGGATATTTCAAACTTAAAATTTTGTACGCCTGAATGGCCTTTTTATACTTCTTTTGTTCCAAATAGACTTTGGCCAAAGTAGCCGTCATTAATTCATTTTTATCAAAGGTCAAGGAATCCTTGATAGGTACTTTGGTAGCATTTGCCGTGGGTACAATTTTAGGGTTCGATTCAATAAATTTGTCGATCTGATCAAATTTTTTCTTCTTAAGCCTATCTTCTTTTGGGGTTGATTTCGACTGCTTGTTGTCGACAATCTTCATTACGGAATCTGGTTCCGACTTCGGTTTTTTGGTCTTTTGGGAGGTTAGTTGAAGCCATTCCCCAAATGAATATTTCTCTTTTTTGGTGAAATTTAGGGGTTTCCCGATTTCCAGTGCCTCTTCAGCTTTTTTTTTATCGTCCGAAATGGATTTGTCTATATCTGGGTCTTTGGAAGCAAAAAGTGAGGGATCCAAAATATCGTCTGCATCCTTTACTGTCCTTGGCAGGGGTTCGTCCACAGATTCTTCGATCAGGGCACTTTCTTTTTTAAATTCCGAAACTATCTCTTCCGAAATTGTTGGCGTATCGTTTAAAGTAGTGGCCTTGCCCAAAATGGAATCCGCGATGGTGTTTTGTAAAAAATCTTTAGAGGTAATAAAATCGAAAAGTATATCCCTGTCCGCCGTATAGGCAGCGGTTACCTTAAGGGCATTGTTGTATTTGAAACTGTTGAGGTTTTTAAGGCCTTTAAGGTGCATGGCCCTAGCTGCTTGGAAATAGGGGTACTCGGCCAATACATCTTCCAGTTGATTGGTCTGCACAGGGGAAACCACTTTGTCAGGGTTTTGCAATAGATATGTAAAGTCCTGTACGTTCATATATTACCAATCTGCCAATGATTTATTAAAAATATCCTGGGTAATACGTTCAAAAATTATCTGATGTGCCTCATCCTTAACGCTGGCCAATTGGGAATTGGCGGGATAGTCATAAAAGAAGGAAAACCGTTGCTCAAAGTCAACATCTTCCTTGGTGTTGTTAAAGAACCTAACGTTTACCCCAATACTAAGCCTGTTCTGTGCAGCTGTTTGCTGGGAGGTGGCCGACATGGGAGAAATACGGTATTCCACAATTTCACCTTCATACAGCAAATCCCCATTGGACTTAACAAGGTCCAGACTCGTCTGGTTTAATATTAGGTCCTGCAATGACAGGGTAAAATCCCTATCCATTCCAGGTTCAAAAGTGGATCCTGGATTTTGGGAGGCGTAGTTTTGAAAATAATTCACCTGAAAGGTCTTTGCCGTTCCCACATCTCCCCCGGTAAAGTTATAGATACCACATCCTGACAAACAGGATGCTACTAACAGCAGAATTATAAGATTTTTTGCTTTAATCATTATTTTTTATTTTTTTTGCCCACTGCCCACTGCCCACTGCCCACTGCCCACTGTCAAAGGTCGTATTGTTTTATTTTACGGTAAAGGGTGCGCTCGGAGATGCCCAATTCTGCCGAAGCTGCTTTTCTTTTGCCCTTATTTCGTTCCAAGGACTTTTTAATGAGCTCTATTTCCTTATCCTGTAAAGATAAGGTTTCTTCCTCTTGTATTTCCTCAGCAAAATGATACTTATACTCTTGGGGAGTTCTTACAATGGGTTTTTCCAAATACGGCTCGGGAAGCTGCAGCATTTTACTTTGGCTTTCCTCTTGTTCCGTGTAATCCTCATCCTCATCCCCATAGATTTTTCGGATAAGATTTTCATTTTCTTCCTGTACTTTCTCGCTATCGTTGTTTTTGAGCAACTCCAGTGTTAATTTTTTCAAATCGTTCAAATCGCCCTTCATATCAAAAAGCACTTTGTACAATATCTCCCTTTCCGTGCTAAAATCGCCCTCTTTTTTGTCTTTACCTACAACCGCTGGTAAATTGGTATTGCTGGAACTGGGTAGGTAACTATTTAAGGTGGCCAGCGTAATTAGCCTGCTTTCCTCCAGTACAGATACCTGTTCCGCAATATTCCTCAACTGTCTAATGTTTCCAGGCCATCTGTATTTTATTAGCAATTGTACGGCATCATCATCCAGGCGGATGGTGGGCATTTTGTATTTCTGGCTAAAATCGGATGCAAATTTTCTAAATAATAAGTGAATGTCTTCCTTGCGCTCGCGCAAGGGGGGGATGTTAATTTCAACTGTACTTAGACGGTAATAAAGGTCTTCCCTGAATTTCTCCTTTTTAATGGCCTCGAACATATTGATATTGGTCGCCGCTACTATTCGTACGTCTGTTTTTTGTACTTGGGAGGAGCCTACTTTTAAAAATTCCCCATTTTCCAATACCCTTAAAAGTCGCACTTGGGTGGTCAATGGCAACTCCCCAACCTCATCCAAAAAGATGGTTCCCCCATCGGCAACCTCAAAATAACCGTTTCTGGTCGCGGTAGCTCCTGTAAAGGCTCCTTTTTCATGTCCAAAAAGTTCACTGTCTATAGTGCCTTCGGGAATTGCTCCACAGTTGACCGCAATATATTTAGCGTGTTTTCTGTGCGAAAGGGAGTGTATAATTTTTGGAATTGCTTCCTTTCCAACACCGCTTTCCCCGGTGACCAATATGGAGATATCCGTCGGTGCCACCTGGATAGCCTTTTCAATGGCTCGATTAAGTTTTACATCGTTGCCAATTATTTCAAAGCGCTGTTTTATTGATTGTATCGATTCCATTCTCTAATTATTATGGGAATATCCTATAGGTCTTCCTATTAATGTGCCCGACGTACAATCTGTAATTTCGACCATTACAAAATCGCCTTTTTGATAGTTTTCCTTTGGAAATACCACAACAAAACTTTGGGAGTTTCTGCCCATCCAATCCAAATCGGATTTTTTGGAGGCGCCCTCTATTAAAACTTCCACAGTTTTTCCAAGTTGTTGTTTGCTCCTGATGTGACTATGTTCCCTCTGTAGGGCAATGATTTCGGTTAATCTTCTGTTTTTTATCTCTTGAGGAACGTCGTCTACCATATTCCTAGCTGCGGCTGTACCTGGTCTTTCGGAATAGGCATACATATATCCGTAATCATATTGAATTTCCTTCATTAACGATAAGGTGTCCTGGTGGTCTTCTTCAGTTTCGGTCGGAAAGCCGGTAATCATGTCCTGGGAAATGGTGCAATTGGGAATTATTTCCTTGATGTTCTTAACCAGTTCCAAATATTCTTCCCTGGTATGTAATCTGTTCATTTCTCTTAAGATCCTATTACTGCCACTTTGTACCGGTAAATGAATGTAATTACAGATATTTTGATATTTTGCTACAATTCTGACCACATCCAAGGTCATGTCTTGTGGATTGGAAGTGGAAAAGCGGATCCGTAATTTTGATTGTGCCAAGGCCACCATTTCCAAAAGTTTGGAAAAATCTACAGCAGTTGCTTTTTGCATTTCAGTAGCCTTTTCAAACCCCTTTTTTAATCCACCACCATACCAAAGGTAGCTGTCCACATTTTGTCCCAACAAGGTAATTTCTTTAAAGCCTCTATGGGCAAGGTCGTTTATTTCCTCTAAAATAGATTGTGGATCCCTACTGCGTTCCCGCCCCCGGGTAAAGGGCACTACGCAAAAGGTGCACATATTGTCACAACCACGGGTAATGGATACAAAGGCGGTAACGCCGTTGGTATTGAGACGTACCGGGGAAATGTCCCCATAGGTTTCTTCTTTGGAAAGGATTACGTTTACTGCATTTCTCCCATCATCCACTTCTTGAATAAGATTGGGCAAGTCCTTATATGCATCAGGACCTACTACCATATCCACAATTTTTTCTTCTTCCAACAATTTGGTCTTTAGCCTTTCGGCCATGCAACCAAGAACACCCACTTTCATATGGGGCCTATGTCTTTTTACGGCATTAAACTTTTCCAAACGCTTGCGAATAGTAAGTTCGGCCTTTTCTCGAATAGAACAGGTGTTTACCAATACCAAGTCGGCATCTTCCAAATCCTGGGTAGTACTAAAACCCTCATTGGACAATATAGAGGCAACAATTTCACTATCAGAAAAGTTCATGGCGCAACCATAGCTTTCTATATATAGTTTTCTAGTGCTATTTTCTTTTTCCATAATGGTTATGGCAGTTCCTTGAACAGATTCGTCTATTGTCTTCTCCATTTTATTATGCATTCATCGTCATCTTTAAGAGTTTGCAAAGATAGGATTATATAGGTAAATATGACATATTGACAGTTAAAAATTTCTCAAAGATCCACGCAACTTTTTAAGCCAAATGGTATCTCCTCAGTATAATACCAATAACATTAATATTATGAGAACCACAATACTACTATTTTTTGTTATGGCTGCGCTTGGGTTTGTTTCCTGTAATAATGAGGATGATGGCAAATATGCAGAGTATCTGGTGGCCAAGCCTATAAAGATGAGCAAAGCCGAATTTAAAAAGGATGTGGATATCATAGCTCCAATTCCTTTGAACGAATCCGGAAAAATTTATGTCTATGGGAAATATATATTTGTCAATGATAAATATAGAGGGGTTCATGTAGTAGATAATAGCAATCCCAAAGCCCCTAAGAAGATAGCCTTTATTAAAATACCTGGAAACGTTGATGTTTCTGTAAAGGGGGATTACCTATATGCGGATAGTCTTACGGATTTGATCGTTTTGGATATCTCCGATATCAATAATATTAAAATGGTGAACCGTTTGGAGAATGTTCTAAGGGATAATGTCGTTTTTCCTTTTGAAGTAGATATTTATGAATGGCAGGATATAGACTATCAGAACGATATTGTAATCGGATGGGAAACGGTAAAAGAAAGAAGATTGGTAGAAGAAGTGGAAGTTCAGTTTTCACGTGAGTTTGATTTAATGCTGGCCAGTGCCTCTCAAAATTCAACACCAACAGGGCAAGGCGGATCCTTGGCGCGTTTTAAGATCGTAAACGATTATTTATATGCCGTGGACAGTCATAATATTAATGTATTCAATATTCAAGATTTGGAGAATCCCAAGGATTTGGAAGATGTGTACGCCGGTTTCGATATAGAAACGATCTTTAATAGAGGAGATCAATTATTTTTAGGGAGTATGCGCGGCATGTATATATATGATATCTCCTCTCCGGCCACGCCTACCTTAATTTCCGAATTTGAGCACGGCACGGCCTGCGATCCTGTAGTGGTGGATGGGGACTATGCCTATGTGACCTTAAGGGGCGGTAATATGTGCGGGGCCACGGAGAGTGGACTTTTTATTGTGGATATTTCGGATATAACAAATCCTGAATTGGTTAAGACCTATCCAATGGGTGGCCCTTATGGTTTGGGGGTAAAAGGCGAAAAACTATTTGTTTGCGATGGGACTTCGGGACTTAAAGTCTATGATAAGACCGATGTTCAGAATTTGGTACAGCTAAATCATTTTCAGGATATAAATACTTTTGATGTTATTCCCATGGAGGATAATTTGTTGATGATCGGAGAGGAAGTCATTTATCAATATGAATATTTGGAAAATAAAATAAAGCTGATAAGTACATTTAAACTTAATTAATGGCTGCGAAATAATTTAAAAACACCCCTTGAAATAGGGGTGTTTTTTTATGGTGGTACAAATGAAAATCCGTTAAATAAAAAAATTGATATACTTTTGTGTCACCAAAAACTAGTTAATGGCAAAGAATTTAGTAATCGTAGAGTCCCCGGCTAAAGCAAAAACAATTGAAAAATTTTTAGGAAAAGATTTTAAGGTAGAGTCCAGTTTTGGGCATATTGCCGATTTACCTTCCAAAGAATTGGGAGTGGATGTGGATAATAATTTTGCCCCTAAATATATTGTTGATAAGGATAAAAAGGCACTTGTAAAAAAGCTTAAGGATTTGGCTGACAAGGCAGAGACTATATGGCTTGCTAGTGATGAGGACCGTGAGGGAGAGGCTATTTCCTGGCATTTGGCCGAAGAGTTAAAGTTGGATAAGAAAAAAACAAAGAGGATAGTCTTTAACTCCATTACCAAATCGGCCATTCAGAAGGCTATTGAAAATCCGAGGGAAATTAATTATGACTTGGTAAACGCCCAACAGGCCAGACGTGTGCTGGATAGATTGGTAGGTTACGAACTTTCCCCTGTGCTGTGGAAAAAAATAAAACCGGGATTATCTGCAGGTAGAGTTCAGTCTGTTGCGGTGCGATTGATTGTAGAAAGGGAAAGGGATATAGAAGCTTTTAACCCCGAAGCTGCATATAGGATATCTGGCGAATTTAAAACAAATGAGGGTAGTATTTTCACCGCCAAGTTAAATAAGACCTACGCAAGCCAGAAAGAGGCGGAAGCTTTTTTAAAGGAAAATATCGGAGCTAATTTTTCTGTCGCCTCCCTAGATAAGAAACCTGCCAAAAAATCGCCGGCTGCACCATTTACAACTTCAACATTGCAGCAGGAAGCATCCAGGAAATTATATTTTTCTGTTTCAAGGACCATGCAGGTAGCACAACGCCTTTATGAGGCAGGGTTAATAACCTATATGAGAACGGATAGTGTTAACCTTTCCAAAGATGCATTGGATGCGGCCAAGGATGCCATTATAAGTAATTACGGCAAGGAATATAGTAAGGTTAGGAATTTTACGGGAAAATCCAAGGGAGCTCAAGAGGCCCACGAGGCCATTCGCCCTACGGAAATGACCAATCAGTCCCCTTCTTTGGAAAGAGATCAATCCAAATTATACGAACTAATCTGGAAACGTACCCTGGCTTCACAAATGAGTGATGCCGAATTGGAACGGACCAATGTTAAGATAAAATCGAACACCCATAAAGAAGAATTTACGGCCAACGGGGAAGTAATCAAATTTGATGGTTTCCTAAAGGTGTATTTGGAAGGAACCGATGAAGAAGATATAAGTGAAGAGCAGGAAGGAATGCTTCCGGCAATGAAGGAGGGTGAAAAGCTCCTTAACAATTATATAACCGCAACAGAGCGTTTTTCCAGGGCTCCGTATAGATTTACGGAAGCGTCCTTGGTAAAGAAACTGGAAGAACTTGGGATTGGAAGACCTTCTACCTATGCGCCTACTATCTCCACTATACAGAATAGAGGCTATGTTGAGAAGGGCACTATAGAAGGTACGGAGAGGAATTATGTACAGTTGTTGTTAAAATCTGATAAACTTACGGCTAAGAATTTATCCGAAAATGTGGGATCGGACAAGGGTAAGTTGGTCCCAACAGATATTGGAATGATCGTAACCGATTTTTTGGTAAGTCACTTCGAAACCAATTTGGATTATCATTTCACTGCCAAAGTGGAAGAGGATTTTGATGAAATTGCATCAGGAGATGAGGATTGGCAAAAAGTGATGAAGGATTTCTATGCGGATTTTCATCCCAAGGTCCTAGATGTAGAAGAAAATGCCGATAGGGCCAGTGGCGAACGCGTTTTGGGCACCGACCCAAAGACCGGAAGGCAGGTGTCCGTTAGATTGGGCCGCTTTGGGCCCATGGTGCAAGTTGGTACTGTGGATGATGAGGAAAAACCTTTGTTTGCGAGCCTGTTACCGGATCAGTCCTTAAATACCATTAGCTACGAAGAGGCCATGGACTTGTTTAAATTGCCAAGAAAGCTTGGGGATTATCAAGGGGAAGAAGTAGAGGCCAATGTAGGTAGGTTTGGACCGTATATAAGGTTTGGCAAAAAGTTTGTTTCCTTGGGCAAGGATGAAAATGCTATGGAGATAGACATGGATCGCGCAGTAGAGCTCATTAAGGAAAAACAAAAAGCAGATGCCCCCATAGCTATTTACGATGATATGGATGTGACCAAAGGAGTAGGTAGGTTTGGCCCATTTATTAAATGGGACGGTATGTTTATCAATGTAAGTAAGAAATACGATTTTGATAATCTTACAAAGAAAGATATTGAGGAGATTATTGAGGCCAAAAAACAAAAAGAAATTGATAAATTGGTCCAAGAATGGCCAGAGGAAGGTATTCGTATAGAAAAGGCAAGATGGGGAAGGCATACCATTATGAAGGGTAAGATAAAAGTGGAGATTTCCAAAGATGTGGACGCCACCAAGATTTCCCTTAAAGAGGCACAGGAATTAATAGAGAAAAAAGCACCTAAGAAAAAAACCAAAGCGAAACCTAAGGCTAAAAAATAATATGGCGTTCGATTTTTTAGTACCCGTTAGTGATAGGGTATTGGCTCACTGCGAATTACTACCGGCCCAAGCACTGGGAAAACATGTTTATATGCATACTAAGCGGCATGGTCTTCCTGTGTTGGCAAATGTTAGTGTAGCTATTCTGGGGGTTAATGAATCCAGGAATGCTTTCGAGAAAAAACCTGAACGCTTGGATATTTCGGAGATCAGGCTTCAGCTTTATAATTTAATGTTGGGGAATTGGAACTCTTCCATTGTGGATTTGGGCGACATAGAGGAAGGTGAGACCGTAGAGGACACCTATTTCGTAGTCAAGGAAATTGTAGCCGGATTATTGGAAGAAAATATTATTCCCATAGTAATTGGTGCTACCCAAGACCTAACCTATCCCACATATAGAGCTTTTGACGGACTTAAAAATATGGTCAATTTGGTGTCTATAGACAGTAGATTCGATTTTGGGATGGATGAAGAACTTATTTCTTCCCACTCCTATATGAGTAAAATAATTACCGATAAACCAAACAATCTTTTTAATTTCTCCAATATAGGGTATCAAAGTTATTTTAATTCCCAGGAAGAATTGGACCTTATGGAGCGACTTTTCTTTGATTCCTACAGGTTGGGGGAATTAATTTCGAACATAACCTTGGCGGAACCTGTTCTAAGGAATGCCCATGTGGTTAGTTTGGATGCACGTGCCATACGTGCCGCCGACATAGGGTATTCCAGAAACTTTTCACCTAACGGGTTTAACGGAAGGGAAATTTGCGCCATAGCAAGGTATGCCGGAATTAGCGATAATGTATCCGTGTTTGGGATTTACGAATGCGAAAATAGCAATCAATCCTTTCAACTTGTTGCCCAAATAATATGGTATTTTATAGAGGGTCTGAATTTTAGGATTCAAGAATTGCCCAATAGTAGTAGTAACGACTTCACCAAGTATACCGTACCTACAGAAGATGAGTCCCTCATCTTTTATAAAAGTCATCTTAGCGAAAGATGGTGGGTAGAGGTACCTTCAATTTTAACTTCACATACTAAAACAAATTCACCTGCGTTATTACCATGCACCGAATTGGATTATCTAGATGCATGTAATCAAAATATTCCTGAGCGGTGGTTTAAAGCCTACAAAAAAGGGTTTAATTGAAATAATAATTTTAGGGTATAAAACAAATTTTATACAATAAATTATTTAAAAATAAGTTTTAGAGAATAATACTTGTGTTTGCATTTATAATCATAATCGAAATTTAACCTAACGTATGAAGAAGCTATTGTTGTCATCTATAGCATTTGTTTTTTTACTCTCAAGTTGTGGGTCCAAAACAAAAGGAGAGCTAGTCGGAGCTCAAGGAAAAAAGTGGTATCCCGAAAAACCCTATGGTATGGAACTGATTCCTAGAGGAGCATTCATCATGGGTAAGAGTGAAGAGGATCAGGCTCAGGCACAAAATGCCCCGACAAAGACTGTTACTGTTCGATCCTTTTACATGGATGATACCGAAATTACAAATAGTGAATATCGCCAATTTGTAGAATGGGTCAAAGATTCCATCGCAAGAACAAAATTGGCCATTTTGGCTGATGAGTTGGGATTGGGTCCTGATGATGGTGGGATTGGTGAATATGCCTTTAAGGATGCCGACACCACAAAATTGTCTGCCTACGATAAGTATATGCTGAACAACTATTCTGGCATGGGAGAAACAGGCTACGAAGGAAGGGCATTGAACAGAAGGGTAGATCTAATATGGGATATATCCAAATATCCTGATGAGTATTATGCAGAGGTCATGATAGATTCCATGTATCTGCCAGAAGAAGAATCCTATAATGGTCAGCGTAATATAGATGTTACCAAATTGAAATACAAATACACCTGGATGGATATTGAAGCAGCAGCTCGTGCCAAAAAAGGAAGTAGAAAAGATTTCATAAAACAGGAAGAATTGGAAATATATCCGGATACTACGGTATGGATAAAAGATTTTTCATATTCCTATAACGAACCAATGCACAACGATTACTTCTGGCATGATGCCTATAGTGATTATCCTGTAGTGGGTGTTTCTTGGCAACAGGCTCAGGCTTTTTGTAACTGGAGAACAAAATTCAAGAACGACGATCAAAAAAGTAGGAGCAAACAATTTGTCAACCGCTTTAGATTACCAACAGAAGCGGAATGGGAATACGCTGCTAGAGGAGGTATAGAAGGTGGAACATACCCATGGGGTGGTCCATATGTGATCAGTGATACTGGTTGTTTTATGGCCAACTTTAAGCCCCAGCGAGGTGATTATGCAGCTGATCAAGCGTTGTACACGGTAGAGGCAAAGGCCTATGAGCCCAACGATTATAATTTGTACAATATGGCTGGTAACGTTTCGGAATGGACCAATAGTAGTTATGACCCAAATTCCTATGAATATGTGTCTACCATGAACCCAAATGCAGAATCGAAGGATAATGCAAGAAAAGTTATTAGAGGTGGATCTTGGAAAGATGTTGCTTATTTCCTACAGGTAAGTACCAGAGATTATGAATACCAAGATTCCGCACGTAGTTATATCGGCTTTAGAACCGTACAGGATTACATGGGAGAAGAAGATTCTACCAATTAAAATATAAAATAAAGAAGACCTTTATATTAAATCAAACGTTAAACCAAATACTTATTATTAACATTACTTAATTAAATTTAAAATTATGGCACAGTCAAAATCAACTAAAAAATTATTTAACATGGCCTACGGCCTTGGTGCATCTGTAGTAATTATCGGAGCATTATTTAAGATCCTTCACTGGCAATTTGGTCCACTTACGGGAGGATTGTTATTGGCAATCGGACTTATTACCGAAGCATTAATTTTTGCTATCAGTGCATTTGAACCAGTAGATGACGAATACGATTGGTCATTGGTGTATCCAGAATTAGGAGGAGGAGCCACTACAGGAAAATCAAATTCCAAAACTGAAATGAAGGAAGCTGAAGCTTCTTTATCCAAAAAATTGGATGATTTGTTAAAAGAAGCTGGTGTAGATGCAAGTCTTATGGAAAGTCTTGGATCTAGCATAAGAAACTTTGAAGGTGCTGCCAAGGGTATTGCTCCAACTGTTGATGCTATGGAGTCTACTAAAAAGTATTCTGATGAAATGGTACAAGCTGCCGCTCAAATGGAATCTTTAAACAGTCTTTACAAAGTTCAGTTGGAAAGCGCAAGCAGACAAGCGTCTATCAACGAGGAAGTGGTGCAGAATTCAAGTGCCCTAAAAGATCAAATGGAATCTTTGGCTACCAATCTTTCTTCTTTGAACGGAGTATACGGAGGTATGTTATCTGCAATGAATAGAAACTAATTAGTTATAATTCAATAACCAAACCCAAATCGATTAATAATTAAAACTAATTAGAAAAATGGCAGGAGGAAAAGCAACACCACGTCAGAAGATGATCAACCTAATGTACTTGATCTTCATTGCGATGCTGGCCTTAAATATGGGAAAAGAAGTTCTATCGGCTTTCGGTCTTATGAACGAAAAGTTAGAAGCTTCTAACATAAAAACCACGGAAAACAATACGGCTTTCCTAAGTGGTCTTGAAACTAAAGCATCTGAAAATGCTGAGAAATTTGGCCCTCTTTTGGAAGATGCCAAGAAAATAAAGGAATTGTCTGTAGAGTATTACCAATACTTGGAAAACTTGAAGAAGGAGATGATGGCCGATGTTAAGGATCCAAAGGATTATCAAGTAATGGACAAGACCGATTATTTAGATCAACGTTTTTTCCAAGGAGATCAACTTGGAGCTGATGGTAAAGAATTCTTGGATCGCTTGGTAAATTACCGCACACAAATTACTGCGGTTATGCCTAAAGAACTGGAGTCTGTAAAATCTTCTGCAAAAAGTAGGTTCGAAACTGGTGATGAAAACGGTAAAGTTGAAAAAAGGGATGGTTCCAAGCAAGATTGGTTGAACTATAACTTTGAAGGCTATCCTTTAGTCGCATCATTGACTAAAATCACTTCGCTTCAGGCTGATATTAAAGCTACCGAAGAAGATGCATTGAAAGCTATGCTTCAAGGTCAATTGAGCAGTGAGGTTTCCATGACCAACTATACCACTTTATTGGAGCAAGAAAAATCTGCTTTTTATGCAGGTGAAAAATTTGCTGGAAATATTGTTTTGGGTCGTAAAGATGCCACTACAAAGCCTAACGAAGTTAACTTGACCATAGATGGTAGAAAGTTGACCGAGGGTACTGATTATGTTATTGAGGACGGTAAAGTAAGATTAACCGTGAGTGCTGGAAGTGCTGGTGATCATAAGATCGAAGGTAATTTAGTATTTATGCAGGATGGGGAGCGTACAGAAGTGCCAGTATCATCAACATTTGCAACTATTACCAAGCCTAATGCCGCTGTAATTTCAGCCGATAAAATGAATGTAGTATATCGTGGGGTTTCTAACCCGATCACCATATCCATTCCTGGTATTCCTGATAACAATGTTTCTGCATCCGCTGCTGGACTTACCAAGCAAAGTGGAAGTAAATATGCTATGAATCCTGGTACAGGAAGAACCGTTTCCATCACTGCCTCGGGTAAGTTGCCTGATGGTCAAATGATCAAAACTTCTTCTGAGTTCAGAATTAAGGATATTCCAAGACCTTCTGGTTCTGTGAGAGGAGAATCCGGAAGTGCTAAAATGGGTAAAAACAACCTAGAGATTTCTACCATAGGTGCGTTGTTGGAAGAATTTGATTTTGACCTTAACCTTGCGGTTAGTGGATTTAAATTCAAAGTTCCAGGACAGCCAACTGTAGATGTAAGTGGTAACAAATTAGACGCTAGAGCCAAGTCTGCCCTTAAAAGAGCTAGCCGTGGAGATGCAGTTCAGATATTTGATATCGAAGCCTATATTACAAACAATAAAGGTTATAAGCTTAAAAAAGTATCTCCAGTTGTTGTGGAGATAACAAACTAGTAAAAATATTGTGAGCTAGCCATGGTAAACGTTGAATGTTTACCATGGTTAAATCACCAGTCTGCTGACAAGCGCGACTGAAGATTAGAAACAATAAAATTAAACAGATGAATTGGAAAAATGTTTTATTAATTGGAGTAGTGGTTCTGTTACCATTGTCTATTTCCGCCCAGGCAAATATTTTAAATGCCAAATTACCGGAAGAGATTGGTAAGAAGACTCAGGCGCAGATGGAGAAAGATAATGACGCTCCTTTACCTTACGCTTATGTGGACGATAGGGACATACTCTGGTCAAAGACCATATGGGAAGTGATCGACTTGGACGAGCGTGTTAATTTTCCATTGTATTATCCTTTGGATACTATTGATATAGGTCCGGACAGAAGGTCGTTATACGATGTGTTGATCAAAAATATTAAAAATGGTAACCTGGAAGATGTGTATGTAGATTCCTATTTTACCGAAAAAAGAAAGTTTAGTGATTTGGCAGCTACTTTGCAGAAAGTGGATACTACGGATTACGGTTACGAGCAATATAATGCAGGGGAACAAATCTCTCCAGAATATATTAATCGTAGGAACCTTACCGCTGCCGATTTGGAGGAGTACCTTGTTAAAGGAATCTGGTATTTCGACAAAAGACAGGGCGAGTTAAAATACCGATTGTTGGGTATTGCTCCCGTAGCTCCGGACGTTAACTTTATAGATGATGAGTCTATGGATATGGCCGAAGCAAAAGTTCCATTGTTCTGGGTATGGTATCCTAGCGCTAGACAAATATTACATGAGGCTAAAGTGTTTAACCAGCGAAATTCCGCACAACCTATTTCCTTTGATATGTTGTTGAATGCTAGAAGATTCAATGCCACTATCTATAAAGAGGATAACGTGCAAGGAGATCGTGAGGTTGAGGATTATATAGCTGATAATGCCTTGTTCCAGTTATTGGAATCCAAACGTATTAAGGAGGTTATCCGAGATAGGGAACAAGATATGTGGGCCTACTAGCCTTAATAAAATTCCAATTCACATATAAAGCAGAGCGCCACGTCATATGATGTGGCGCTTCCTTTTTGTACTATTTTACCGATGATTTAAAATTCCTTCTCTACTTTTACACCATGGTAGATTATTTAATTGTGGGCCTCGGCTTGGCCGGCATTTCCTTTTGTGAAGTATTGGAAAGGAATAACAAGTCGTTTATGGTAATCAGTGATGATTCCCAAACCTCATCCGCAGTGGCTGGAGGATTGTACAATCCGGTTACCCTAAAACGATTTACCTTGGCATGGAAAGCCAAAGAGCAGTTGGATCTGGCGATTCCCTTTTATACCGAATTGGAAAAAAAATTAAAAGTACAATTGGATTATAAAATTCCTATCCTTAGGCGGTTTGCCAGTATAAATGAACAAAATCTTTGGTTCGAAGCTTCGGACAAACCTAATTTAAGTCGATTTATAGCCCCAAAAATATTATCCAACCATAACCCGAACATAGAAGCCTCTAATGGTTACGGGGAAGTTTTGCATACAGGACGGATAGATACTTCCGCTTTGGTATCGCACTATAAGCGGTATTTGACAGAACAAAATTTAATACTCCAGGAATCCTTTGATTTCGAAACCTTAGAGCTACAAAAGGGCAATTTGGAATATGGTGGATTAAAAGCAAAAAAAATAGTATTTGCAACGGGGTTTGGTTTAAAAGCTAATCCGTATTTCAATTATTTGCCGCTCAACGGTACCAAAGGGGAATTGTTGACCATTAAGGCTCCAGCTTTAAAAGAGGAAATGGTTATTAAATCCTCTGTGTTTATTATTCCAATGGGGAATGATCTTTATAGGGTGGGCGCCACCTACAAATGGAAAGATAAAAGCAATACTCCTACCGAGGAATGTAAACAGGAACTTTTACAAAAGTTGGATACTTTTTTAAAATGTCCTTATGAGGTCATTGACCATGTAGCAGGGATAAGACCAACGGTAAGCGATAGGAAGCCTCTTGTAGGACGGCATCCCAAGCATGAAAATGTATTTTTACTCAACGGTCTGGGGTCCCGCGGGGTCATGATCGCCCCAATGGCTTCCCAACAGCTTTTCGCCTTTATTGAAAATAATGTGGCCCTGGAACCTGAAATGGACCTATCCCGGTTTACAAAGAAACATTTTAAGATGTAATCTTTGCGGCCTTGGGGTCGTATTTTACGAAGAAATTAATCCATATATTTCGTGAAACCCTAATAATAAAAGGCATAAAGATTATCATTGTAACTATTATGGCAATAAAAGTGTTAATCAATGAGGCTTTGAACATTAAAAAAGCTATAATGAAAGTGGCCACAGCAAAGGCTACGCCTACACCATAACTAACATACATGGCCCCATAAAAAAAAGAAGGTTCTATTTTATATTTGGTGCCACAATGGGAACAGCGTTCGTGCATTTTAAAGATATTCCCAATATGATAAGGGTTTTTGTCGATATACATACTCTCTTCTTGACATTTAGGACAAGTTCCTGTTAAAATGCTGTAGAGTTTGTTTCCTTTTTTTAACATTTGCAAAAAGTTTCTACAAAAGTACATTTTTGTAGATGTAATCAGTGTAACATTAGTCACCAAATATGCTTAATATCCATAACCTCTCCGTTTCTTTTGGAGGAGAATACTTATTTGAAGAAATATCTTTCCGTTTAAATTCTGGGGACCGGGTTGGTCTTATTGGAAAAAATGGAGCAGGTAAATCTACCCTATTGAAAATTTTATCAAAGGATATGCCCATAGATTCTGGAACTATTGCCTCTGATAAGGATATTAAAATGGGGTTCTTGCGTCAGGATATCGATTTTGAACTGGGTAGAACCGTACTGGAGGAAGCCCATCAGGCTTTTGAGGAGATAAAGGCTTTGGAGCTTAGGTTGGACGATATCAACCACCAGCTGGCAGAACGTACCGATTATGAAAGTGAGGGGTACAATCAATTGATTATCGATTTGAACGATGTAACCCATCATTATGAAATATTGGGCGGATACAACTATCAAGGTGAAACGGAAAAGGTGCTCTTGGGACTTGGTTTCAGGCGTGAGGATTTTGATCGTAAAACTGAAACTTTTTCCGGCGGTTGGCGGATGCGTATAGAGTTGGCCAAGCTGTTATTGCAGAGCAATGATGTATTGTTGTTGGATGAGCCAACAAACCACTTGGATATAGAATCCATTATTTGGTTGGAGAATTTTTTGAAAAATTATTCCGGAGGTGTAATGATCGTATCCCACGACAAAATGTTTTTGGACAATGTTACCAACCGAACAATTGAAATATCCTTAGGAAGGATCTATGACTACAACAAGCCTTATTCCAAATACCTGGTACTGCGAAACGAAATAAAGGAACAGCAATTAAATGCCCAGAAAAATCAGGAGAAGGAAATTCAGCAAGCCGAGAGGTTGATAGAGAAATTTAGGGCCAAGTCCACAAAGGCTTCCATGGCACAGTCCCTGATCAAAAAGCTGGATAAGATGGAGCGGATAGAGGTAGATGAAGATGATAATAGTGTAATGAATTTAAGATTTCAAATTTCGGTTACTCCAGGTAAGGTGGTAACGGAAATGGAAGGTTTGGCCAAAAGTTATGGTGATAACCACGTTTTACAGGGGATAGATCTTTTAATAGAACGGGACTCCAAGACTGCTTTTGTAGGTCAGAATGGACAGGGGAAATCCACTTTGGCCAAAATAATGGTGGGGGATTTGGACCATAAAGGGCATTTAAAACTGGGCCATAACGTTCAGATAGGATACTTTGCACAAAATCAGGCGGAATATTTGGATGGCGAAAAGACTGTTTTGGACACCATGATAGATGCTGCCAATGAGAAGAATAGGAGTAAGGTAAGGGATATCCTGGGATCTTTCCTCTTTAGGGGAGATGAGGTGGATAAATATGTAAGAGTGCTTTCCGGTGGTGAGCGAAACAGATTGGCCCTAGCAAAAATGCTCCTACAGCCTTTTAATGTTCTGGTAATGGATGAGCCAACAAACCACTTGGACATCAAATCCAAAAACGTTCTTAAACAGGCGCTTCAGAATTTTGATGGAACCTTGATATTGGTCAGTCACGATAGGGATTTTTTACAAGGACTTACCAATAAGGTCTATGAATTTAAAGATGGTAAAATTAAAGAATATCTAGGGGATATCGATTTCTATTTGGAACAGCGTAAGGTGGAAGATTTTAGGGCTATAGAAAAGAAACAAACAGTAGTCCAAAAAAAAGATAAACCCAAAGACAGACACGTTGATTTTGAAGATCAAAAAAAGATCAAGTCCCTAAAGAATAGACTCAGTTCGGCGGAGAGCGACATAGCCAAGTTGGAAAAGGAGATAGCAGGTATTGACCATGATCTACTTATGAATTATGATGCGACCATTGCAAAATCCAATTTTTTCGACACTTATCAAAAGAAGAAAAAGAACCTCGACAATCTCATGAAAACTTGGGAAAATATTACTTTGGAGCTGGAAGAATTCTCTTTGTAGGAAAAATAACCCAAAAAGCTAAATTTCATTAACCACAACTTTTCGCACTTTCACAACAAAAACGGGGCTTTTACGTGTTTTTCATCGAATAATTTTGCGGATAATCGTACAATAATCTTACTTTGTAGGGTAATTCTTAATTATTAAGGAAAAATATGACAAAAAGCCTGCTCATGCTATTTGTGGTTGTTGGCCAATTTGTGTCGGGACAGGTTTCTGATAAGGAAAAAAATGCCTTATTGGACCTATACAACAGTACTAATGGTGCTACTTGGGACAGGAGTTGGAATCTGAAAGCTCCCGTTTCTTCTTGGGAGGGTGTTGATATTGAGAACAAT
>Ga0222651_1000483_pt1 | contig 25242 bp, 24 predicted proteins | sample AntAcemetagen369_FD_179855 | JGI IMG/M metagenome (GOLD analysis project Ga0222651, IMG submission 179855) | Saline water microbial communities from Ace Lake, Antarctica - #369 | ecosystem: Environmental > Aquatic > Non-marine Saline and Alkaline > Saline | place: Antarctica: Ace Lake...
AGCATGGAGAAGCAGGGGCCGTGCTCGGGCGATTCTTCCCAAAGGCCGGCGATCCAGAGCGCTTGACTTTGGGGGCTGCGGAAGAGGTGCGTTTGCTTGTGACCTTTGGGCCCGCTCCATTCGTAGTAGGAGGAGAGGGGGATGAGGCAGCGTCGTTGTGCGCTCGCTTCCCGCCACATCGGGCTGTCGAGGTTATCGCTACGGGTGTTGTTGACGACTCCGAGGCCTTTGCGTTGGAAGCCCCACCGCATGCTCACAATTTCGCCTGAGGGGAGGGCGACGGGAGCCTGGTCGGTGCGTCGGATGAGTCTGGTCTCGCCGGGGCACTGCGGGCGCCGGGCGTCGTCCGGATTTTTGGCGGTGTTGAAGGCGTTGCACATGGTATCCTTCTTCCGGGTCAGCCCTTGAACCAGCGGTAGTGGCCGGTGATGGGGTAGGTGAAGAGGTCGTCATCCTCGGAGGTTCCGCCGCCGATGTTGTGAATGACATAGGGGACGCCCTCGGAGTTCTTCTGATCGGAGACGAGCATGATGTGGGGGCGATTGCCCGCGACGGTGCAGGTGACGAGATCGCCCGGATGGTAGTCCTCCTTTTTCTTAGTGACCTTGAGTGCGATACCGCGGCGTTTGAAGAAGGCCCGGAGATTAGGGACCCGGCGGTGATCGATATTTTTGTCAGGTTGCTTCAGTCCCCAGATTCTGGGGTATTTGCGGAAGTTTGCCTTCATGTCCTCGTGGACCAGTTGCTGGAGGTCAAAATCCATGTCACGGAGGGCGCGGACGATGACATCGGTGCAGACGCCGCGGTCTTTGGGAACGTCGCCGCCGGGGTATTTCAGTGCGAGGTAGGAAGGGTCGTAGGTGTTGGTGACCCCGATCTGGGTGCGGGCCGCGCTGACCAACTGGTTCTTTTTGGTGGCGGCGACTTTTTCACCACAGGAGAGGAGGGTGAGAAATAGGATGACGGAGGCGATGGTTCTCATTTTGAGACAAGCGAGGCGTTTGGAGGCGTTTGTTCGATTGAATGAAGATTGTCGTGTTTGCGGATATTTCGGACAAGGTGGGGAGTGCCGTTCACTGGTGGCTTTGGACCGCAATTCTGAGCCTGCCCCTGGTGTGGGCAGCGGCAAGAGTGACCAGCAAGGCGGGAAGGCTGGTGACTCTGTGTTTGGGGGGTGGTTTGGCGATGTTACTGGTCTTTGCGGCGATGCAAGAGGCCTTTTATGAAGGCGAATTCAGGATTGCCGTGAAGAGCGAAAGGGGACGCAAGTGGATCGCCCACCGGATCACTTCAGGGAGTTTACCCTTGGTTTTACCGGGGGTGATTTTGGCGTTGCGGAGGAAAAGGAAGGTTGCTTGAGGGTCGACAGGCGTGAGGCCTGTGCTACGCGAGATCCTCGTTGAAGTAGACCTTGATGTAGCTCATTTTGCGTTCTTCGTCGTAGCCTCTTTCGAGGACGTCATCAGGTTTGTCGACGACCTTGGGGCGAAGGCGGATTTCGACGCCGGTATCGAGTTTCATGATGGATTTCATGAACTTTCTGGCCTTGGTGATGTCGCGTTTGGAGATCTCGAAGTTGTCCTCAAGTTCAATTCCTTCTTCTTCCTCAAGGCGTTTGCGTTCTTCGGCAAAGCGTCCCTTGGCCGCGTCGGTGCGGAGGGCTTGTTCCTCGAATTCCTGGAGGCTGAAGTTCTTTTTTTCACTGAGGTAGGAAAGGGCTTCCTGGGCAGGCTCGTTGACATCCCATGGCGGGCTGTTCTCGGCGACACCTTCCGGGGAGACTGCCGCGACGGCCATTTCGGCGACGCGCTTGCTGAGGAGAGCGGAATCGGGGATGGGACGGACGCCGAGGAAGTCGCGCACCCAGAAGCGGGATTCGGAACCACCGCGATCGAAGGTGAGGACGTAGAAGCCTTTCATTTCGAGGTGTTCCACGATGAGGCACCCCTTGTCGATTTTCTCGGGGTTGATGCCTTGTTCGGTGGCGAGTTGGAGATCGCCATCGCGTGCTGAAATACTCAGGAAAGGCGTCATGCTCTCGGACTTGAGGATGCAAATGGCGCGTTTCATTTCGCCGTCGATATCAATGGAATTGATGAGCGAGATGCAGAGGTCTCCGGATTTGATGTTTGGGTGGGAGGATTTGGAGTAGAGGCGCTGTGCGATCTCGCAGCCTTGGGTGAGGAGGGCTTCCGAGTCGTCAAAGATGGCCTTGGCGCTGGTGTTAATTTCGTTCTTTTCGAGTGAGCTATGGTGGGTGAAGCGCTGGCCGACGAGGTTGCGGAAGGGCTTGAGGAAGATGGGGCAGAGGGTGGCCTGGTCTTCATCGCTGACCTTAAAGAGTTGCTTGGAGGTTTGGAGGGGTTCGTCGCGCGAGGGGTTTCCTACTTTTGCGAGCACCAAACCGGAGATTTCAACCGCTTCAAAATTCATTTTCAGAGTCATGGCATTGGTCTAGAGAGCGGCTGCGAAATAAGGAATGTAAATTCACGAAAAATGCGTGAGATGTGGGTAATTTGTGAACAAACTTGGCCATGCGCATCATCCGGACACTTGCTTTGATTGGATTTGGGATCAGTGCGGCTCTTTTTGTGATGAAACTCACCGGGGAGATTACCTCGGTGGTGGGTTGCGGGGGGACAGGCGGCTGCGCTGATGTGCTCGGGTCCAAGTGGTCGCAGTGGTTTTTGATTCCGGTGAGCGCGATTTCAGCGGTCTTTTACCTCGGGGTGATGGCATTAACCTTCAAGGTCTCGAAGCCTCTTCTGACGATGGCGGCGTTTCTTTTGATGGCGGCTGCTTGCTGGTTTATGGGTTTGCAGGCCATCGTAATCAAAGCGTTTTGCCCCTGGTGCTTCGCGACTCACGTGACCGGGGTGGCGACAGCGGTGGCGATTCTGTGGAAGGCGAGGGCGAAATTTCAGGCGACGATGGTGGGCATTCCCTTGGTTCTTATTTTGGGGCTGGCGCTGGGGCAGGTTTACGGGCCGCAGCCGAAGACTTACGAGGTGACTTCAGAGAGTGGGATTGAAGAGCGAAAGGACGTGAAAGAGCAGACTGGGGGGAAGGGGAGGCTGGTGACTTTCAAGGGGCCCGATGGGCGGGTTGTGAAGTCCTTTCGTCTGGGTGCGGTGCCGCTGATTGGCTCTCCGGATGCAAAGCATTTTTTGGTGAAGTACTTCGATTACACCTGTCGTTCCTGTCAGGTTATGGACGAGGAATTGGGGGCGCTTCTTGAAAAGTATCCGAATGATGTTGCGGTGATCGTTTTGCCAACTCCGCTGAATCGCGACTGCAATCCCTATCTCAAGACAGGGGTCCGTGATCATGAAAATTCGTGTGAATTGGCGCGGCTTGGTTTGGCGGCTTGGCGGGCGCAGCCGGAATCTTTTGCAAAGGTTCACGAGATTCTTTTCCAGCGCCCGGTGCATTCTGAAAAGAGTGCGATGACGGAATTACACGAAGTCATTCCTGCTGAGAAGTTGGACGCAGCCCTCAAAGATCCGTGGGTGGAGCAGTCCCTCACCGCCAATTTGAAGGACTTCGCCACCCTTTCCAGTCGGAGTATCAAGATGCCGAAGCTCATTGTGACCGGCACCAAGACGATGCACGGATTAGCTCCTTCGAAGGACGATTTCATCGAGTTTATCGAGGAGACGCTGGTGCTACAGCAGCTTCTTCTTCGTCCTCGTCTTCGACAAACTCCTCGATGAGATCTTCCCGTTGTTCGGCGGTGGCGCGGTCGAAGCGGGAGAGGAGGTCGCCCGCTTTGTCAGCGGAGGTGATGAGGGCGATGATGAGGTATTGGGTGATCGCGAGGAAGTAGCAGACCCACCCGATGGTGGCGGCGGGCAAGTCCGGGTCGCCTCCGAAAATAGCGGCCATCATGGCAAAGACGGGGCTGGCACGATTGAGGTGAGTGCAGCAGACTTTTTTGATCCACGTGACGCGGTCACGCCAGAGTTCTTGAAAGAGGCGCTTCCCGATGGGGAGGTTCATGGGGCCGGAATGGAGAACCGAAAAGAGGGCCTGATCCGGCATGAGCTCGATCACCCCGATGACGAGGAGAAGACGGAAGAAAACACCGATCCAGCTTTGAGAACCTTCGAGGTCGAGAGGCACCCAGCCGAAGAGGAGGTGTTCCATATTGGCGGTTGCAACGAGGAGGATGAGGGCTGCGCGGAACCACTGTTCGAGGTCATTTTTCAATTCCTCCTCCACCTTGCCGATGCGCATGCCCTTGCGGACGACGAGCCGGAATATTGGGATCGCAATGAAGCCCACCAGGATTCTGGTGAGGGGTTTGAGAAGGGGGCGGAGGACTGCCCAGCGAAGAAGATTTCCGAACACGTCTCAAGAGTGTTAAGCGAGGATGAATCAAAAGAGAAGCCGCTTTCCGTGGCGGTCCACGACTGAGAAGTGAGAGTCCTTGTCGTTTCGTGATTTGGAGCGAGGGAGGTCGCGCTATGAGGTGAGTTTCTGGAGGGCTTGGGTGAGGGCGTCTGCGCTCCCGACGTTTCCGGGGAAAACGACATAGGCGAGGCCGGGGTGGCGGGTTTCATTGCCGATGGTCCAGACGGAGACGCCGGGGAGGATCTGGCCGAGGACCATCGCTTGTTTCACTCCGAGGCCTTTGGTGGCGATCTCGGATGAGGTGATCCCGCCTTTCGCGATGAAGAAAGAGGGGCGGACGGTGATCTCCTTGACGATGTCGACGAGGGTTTGGGAGACGCGCCTGGAGAGAGCGGGGTTCTCTTCACCGTCGCTGCGTTTACGGGAAGTGAAGAGGGCCACGGTCTTGCCTGAGGTGAGGGCTTCCTGAATGGCTGCGATCGCGTTCTCGAGGTTGAAGGTGCAATTCACAATATCGGGCACGCTCAGCTTGATGGCGACGAGGTTGGGGGCGTTTTTGAGGAGGTGGTTGAGTTGCGCGGTGGTTGTGGGGAGGTGGGAACCGATGATGATGAGGCCGCCGTTGGGGTTGGGATCGAGGTCCTGAAGTTGCCACGGATCGAGGGGGGGGCGGGAGACGATGCCGGCAAGGGATTGCACGAAGGAAGCGGCGGAGCGGATGATGAAACGGCGATCGCTTTTAAGGAGGGCGAGGGAGAGAACGTTGAGGTCGGTGAGGGAGGCGGCGTTGACGATGCAGTTCGACGAGTCGGGGAGTTGTGCCAGTTTTTCGGTGATGTCGCCGGAGCGGAGGTCGGCGAGCGAGAGCGATCGTGCTTCGGCCAAGGTGCCTGGCTTCAGGTTGAGATTTGCAGGGGTGGCGATGTCATCCGCGATGACGTAGTGGGTGTCGTTGACCGTGAGGGCGTTGGTGGTTTTGCAAAAGGGGATGAAGAGAGTGGGGGCTTCTGGGATGCCGAGGGCGTGGCGGAGGGTATCGGTCTCGAGCGGAAAGTGCCCGCGAAGGGTGGAGTCGGAGCGGGAGATGACGATGATGTCGTCTTGGAATTCCTTAAGAATTTCGCCGAGGCTTTGATGGAGGGTGGTGGTTTCTGTTGGAGTGAGGGACCGGGAGTTGGTGAGGAGGAAGAGGACGGGCGGGGCTTCGTCGATGGCGTCCTTGATGAGGTCCGGGTTGAGGTCGGTGAGGACAGGGACATCGAAGACGGTTTGGGTGCCGGTGGGGTCGTCATCGAGAACGACGATGGTTTTTTTGGATTCGACAAGCAGGTTGTAGATCTCGGGAACGAGGTCCTTGGTAAATTCGGCTGGAAGGTTTGAAAGGAGTTCGTCTTTGGTCATAGCGAGAGAGATTTAGTGGAGGCGCAGGCGTGAGAGGGGCCGTCGCCGGCGATGACTTGGTTTTTCATGGGCGCTTACGAGATGGATGCTTTGGGAAAGAGCGTCGGGCTAGTGATTTTCCGGAGGAACGAAATGTTTGCAACTTTGCCGGCCCGATTCGGTTTTATCACAAGTCACTTCCTAATAACGCAATGAAAAATTCAACCTTGATCCCGCTTTTTTTGGTCACCGCCGCTGCCGCATTCGGCCTCGGGTGGACCAGTCGTCCTGATACCGTGAAGGAAGATGAGGCCGGCCTTTCGGCGCGGGGCGAGAACTCTAGGACAAGTCGTCTGGTTGGTGTGGGACGATCCGGGCGGGGAGGGCCTGGCGCAGACGGGCCGGAGGGGGAGTTTTTAGCGAGATATCTCGTTGATGGCGAGATTACGGCAGTCGATATGAAGACTGCGATTGAGGAGATCGCAAATATGAACGATCCTCTTTTGAAGCAGAAGATGTTTTCCTTACTGCTTGAGAATCTCACTGTTGATAATGCCAAAGAGGCCTTTTTGGCTCTCCAAGAGAACCGTGGGGGAGGTCGATTCGGACGGGGAAATGATGATCAGCTGAGACTCCTGGCGAATGCTTGGGGACGAATTGATGGACCGGGAGCGATTGCTTCTCTCAAAGAAATCGCGGCGGAGCGTGGTGAAGAGGGAAATGATAGGGGCCGTGGTCGGGGAGGTCGCGGGCCGGATGAGATGTCCAGCGTGCTTGCGGGCTGGGCCACGGTGGATGGTGCTGCCGCTTCTGCGTATGTGAACGGGATCGAGGATGAGCGTGAGCAGCGTGGTGCGGCCTACGGAGTTTTGCAGGGGATGTTGGTGAACGGAGTTGATGAAGCGATGAGCTTCATTGGTTCACTTCCTGCCTCAGAGGATGGCGATCGCAGCAAAGGCATGTATATGGCGATGGTGACGGGCGAGATGCTGGAGCAGGGGCTCGGTCAGGCGCAAAACTGGGTTGATACAGTCAAGGATCCGGAACTACGGACCGGTGCTCTCGCGAGAGTTACGATGGAGATGATGCAAGATGACCGTGCAGGTGCAGCGGAGTGGATCGCGAAGTATGGTGATGAGGATGCGGCGGCCCCGGCGGTGAGCCGGCTCGCGGATTCTTGGTCTCGTGAGGATCCCAAGGCGGTCATGGAATGGGCTGAGAATCTTTCCGGTAAATCCAAGAGCGAAGCGTATCAAGAGGCCATGGAGTCTTGGGCACGTGAAGATGCGGTGGCAGCGGGAGAGTATTTGAAGGGAATGCAAGAGTCACCCGAGCGTGATGCTGCGGTGGAAGGTTATGCCACTCGTGTTTCGAGGGAGAATCCTGTGACCGCGATGGAGTGGGCGGAGACAATTGTCGATCAGGGGACCCGTCAGGAGACGATGGTAGACGTCGCGCGAGATTGGTTGCGCAATGACAAGACGGCAGCCGAGGAGTGGATTCAGGCAAGCGGTCTTCCCGAGGAGGCCGTCCAGTCGATTAACGAACCTCGTCGTGACTTTGACCGTGGTGGTCCAAGAGGGCGATAGCGGGAGCACTCATTCTGCTTTCCGCAGTTTAAAAAAATCAACAAGGCCTCCTCCGCTTGAGCGACGTGGGCATTGTGGATTTTGTCTTGAGGAGGACCACCAGCATGACAGATTACGACCTGCGAGCTGGCCCTCCCGGTCAAAATCTAGCTGCAACAGGAGATCGATTCACAACCGAGGCAACAGATTGCTTTGCCTCCGAAACCGTAGCAGATCAAGTTGTCGCAACATTTGCCACATCGCTTTTCTTTCTCGTGTTCGATCTTCTTTTTGGAAGTCGGGCTGTGTCCTCCCAGCTGAGCGAGGGTGGTCGCAGGGATGAAATCCCGGTGGCGCCCCAGAGTGCTCGAGAAAATTTCCCGGGTCGGATCTTGGAATATACCGGGAACAGTTTGCACCTCTGCGAGCGTGGCAAAGGATTGCCCGACGTGATGTCGAAACGCGTCGGGATCACATTTCGCGAGGGGATTGAACCGTCCTCTTTGTTCGTCGTCCTCGCGATCATCCTAGTCATCCTGCCAATAAAGGAGTCGGTCAAGACTCTGTCCAATTGATCTGAGTTGCCCCTGCTTTCCAGGGACTCCAGCAAGGCGGGCGGCTTCGCCAAAGATGACCCGGGGAGTTCTTCAGCCACGTTGCTCGTGAGTGGTTGGTTGGGATGGCGGATGCCCGGGGAAAATTACTGCGGTTTTTGAAACTACGAATCTCCCGGTGATGGCCTCTCGTTCGGGAGAACGGCAGAGCGGGTTGGGGAGAAATTTTAAGAAGGCTTTGGAAAATCTGGTTGCGGGACGCGCGGGGTGTCACCTTGACCGCGAGTTTAGTCGCCATCAAGCAGACTGGAATTGCGAAACACTGGCGCTTTTTAAGTCGGGTGAGTCAGGGGCCATTGCGGGAGATTCCTTCGAGCTCTCTTATTCGCTGGCAGAAATTCTGCTGGAGAAAGATCGAGACGAATTTGGAGTTGGATTGGACGATCTTTTCCAAAGCTTTTTAGGAGACGTTTTGTAGGTTGTAACCCGTGAGAAGAAAGAAAAGAAGCAAAGGAAGACTCCGTATATTCGTCCAGACGTTTGGGCGAAGTGGGACGCCCTATCTGGCCTTCGTGAGCATCGTCTTCAGCTTGGTAGGAATCACACTTTGCCTGTGTCGACCTGTCATTGCCGGAGTGGGCGTGAGGAGTGGAAGCGGAAGCAGGGCTTCTCATGGCAGCTCTGGCGGAAGCACCATGGTGGGAGGGGAATGCGGACAAGGTGGTGGACTCGCAATTCTGGTGGGCCTGGTCTTTTTGGGAATCGCAATCTTCTTTTTTATGGTGGGATATCGAGTGACGAAGGAGCGGGAAGAAGAGTCCTAAAGCATGATTCGCTGGCCGGTATCGAGGGATCGTCGGGCGTGAAGATGATTACGGAGTCGCCGGGAGTGAGGCTTCGCATGGCGGAGCGCCAGGCTTGGGGGTCTTTTTGGTCATCGGCCGGGAAGCTTTGGAACGAGGAGTCGAGCCCGTAACGTTTCGTGATGAGTCGGTCGAAGTGGTTGCGGACAAGGGGGAACTTGGTGCCGTTGGAACCCGCGAGGATGATCTCCGAGACAAGGCCGCGTTCGCGAAGATCAAAGAGAGTGAGGGCGACGATTCCGGCTCCTTTATCAGAGGTGGATGTGGAACCATGAACGAGACCGGTGACATATTCTCCGGTCCCGATAACGAGGACTTTGGGCACTGACATGATAACTTACTCGATGACTTTGATCTGGGATTTTTTGGTCACGATGATGGAAAGGCGGCTGCCATTGGCACGTTTGGATGGACGTCCTTTCACCTGGATCGTTTTTCCCACAAGAGATTCAAGGTAGGGTTTTGAGAGTGAAGGATCGGCATTTTTGATCTCGATTGCGGCTGCGAATTCAGGGGTTGCCTCCTTGAATTGGAGGTAGAGGGTTTTTCCTGAGGAGGATTGGGTCAGTTCGGTGACGACGGCCTGAACGGGAATGATCTGACCGTGCTCGAGTAAGGTGTCGCGGATCTGTTTCTCATCATGAATGGTATAAAAAATCTGAAGAAGGTAGGTGATTTTGATATCATCAGGGTTGACGATACGGAGAAGGGAAGGAGATGAGAGGAAGCCCCAAAGGGTCACTTCGTTTCGCAAGGCGGTTTGGGCGAGAGTTCCGGGGGGCGGAGGAAGGGTGACCGCGATCGATGAATCCGCGACAAGAAGGTGACCTTTTTCATCGATATCGGAAAGCTTGGTGTGGAAGGTGATCCATGTGCCGACTTTACCATCAAGCGAGTAAGGACTGGTAGGGTCGACCGGTGCATAAGCTTCGCGATTTGTTGGGCGGGTGGAAGGGGGGATCTCAGGGAGTGGTTTTGGGGGCGCAAGGGGTGTAGGTTTTACGATTATGGTTTCCTCTGATGGAAGGATGAACTCAGTAGTTTGCTTGGCGACGTTGGTGGGCTGCTTATTGATGAATTTCCATGAAAAGAAGCCAATTGCGGCGAGAAGTGTGAGCAGAACGAAGACGATTTTAAGCGGGAATACTGATGCCGTTGAAGAGGCGAGTTCTGGGATTGGCGCGGCGGGCTCGGGGGGATTCGCTCTGGTTGCAAGTGGTGCCGAGGTGTGCTCGGTTTGTCGTCTCAGGTAGATGAGGAGTGTGTTGAATCTTTGATAAGGGTCGGCTTCGGCGGCGGGATGAACCCCTCTCGCGAAGGCCTCGAACCAGGAGTGGTAGTCGATGGAGAAGGTGTCGATGGTATGCTCCCCATGACCGCAAGTGACGACCGAGGCGGGGGTGAATGATACGGTGCCCGCAAGTGGTCCGAGGGCGGCAATGAGAGCTTCGCCGTTGAGCTGGATGCGGTTGAATTCTTCCGCGGTCAGATCAGAGTCGCGAACACGGTTGGGAATGAGCACTCCGTCCCACCAACGAGCGGCGATCCAGGGATAGCCGTCGACCGGGTCGAGTCCGCCATCAAGGACTGGTCTCAGGCAGCTGTGGCTGAGTGTTTGAAGTTGGGCGAGGGCATTTTGGAAAACCTTCCCCTGCAGTTTATCGCGCACCTCGGGTTCATACTTGAGCCGGATCAGAGCCAATGGAATCTGATCACGAGTAAGGACGCGGTAGACGACAAGGTCCGCAGTTTGGTGAACCAGGTCCTCAATGTAATAGTCGGTCTGCATTGACGGCGGGTCGACAGGTTGACTGACTCTCGAAGGGAAGCCAATGTGAAATATGAAGAAGCTTCATTCAATTTTTGATCGAAATTTCTGATAGAACCGCTTGTTGATGAGTCATTTTTCAGGTGGATACGACTAGGTTCCTTCCGGAGCCTCAGCGCTTTTTTGAGAGGGGGCGAATGACCCGGGCTGCTGCCAATGCCTGCGCGAGGCGGGCCAGCCAGCCCCCATCAGCCCACCAAGACTGGCTTCGTTAAAGTGGCCCGTTTTGGCAATTTTCAAACTCGAGGTTTTGGGAAACTGTTAGAAGACGAGTTCGAACATAAGAACGCCTTTTAAGGAGTGAAGAAGGTGATGAGAGGGACTCTTTTTTTACCCCTGCCAGGCGTCGGAGACGAGGATGCTCGCCAGTTGGTCGGCCGGCTTGGAGAGCTTCGCTCCTTTCTTTTTGAGGAGATAAATCTTCCTCGTGGGAACGGGTTTCTGAAACGATCGGATGATGATCTTGTCCGGCAGGCTGTTGCGGACGGCAAGCTTTGGGATCACGGCCATGCCGAGATTTGCGGCGACCATGGCGAGGGCGGTTTCGAGCTGGTCACATTGGAGTCCTTCCTTGGATTGCTGGAGCTGGCACGCTTTGAGGGTTTGATCTCGGAGGCAGTGTCCGTCTGACAGGTGAATGAGTTCCTCGGTCGTGAGTTGGCTGGTTTTGGGATCCCGATCGCGGTAGGCCCATTGGTGCCGGACGGGTAGGGCGAGGAGGAGGGGTTCTTCAAACAGGAGACGGCTTTGGAGTCCGTAACGTCGCAAGTCGTCCTTGGTGACATCGCTGAGAATAGCAAACTCGATTTCGCCATCGGCAATGCGGCGGATGAGGTCGGGAGTGCGATTTTCGCCAACTTCGATTTCGATTCCAGGATACCTTGCGCGAAATTCCCCGAGAAGCAGCGGGAGGAGATAAGGGGCCAGAGTGGGGATCATGCCAAAGGCGACCTTGCCGGAACGGAGTTCGCTACGCTCCTCGAATTGCTCTCGGAGATTGGCTTCCTCGGAGAGCAGGCGCTCGGAATGGTGTAGGAGAATGCGGCCTGCTTCCGTGGGGACGACCCCTCGCCGACCACGCATGAGAAGCTGCTCGCCCAAGCGTTTTTCGAGTTCGCCGATGGCGAGGCTCACCGCCGGTTGGCTCACTTCGCAGCGTTTTGCCGCCGCGCTCATGGTTCCGGCTTCCACCGTTTCCACGAAGTAACGTAATTGTTTGAGATCGACAAATTCTCCAGCCATGTTGCCGTGAGGCTGGCAGGACTTTGACATAAGTCACGCTGATTTCATAAGGCCGCCCATAAGGGGAGGATTACCATGCGAAGATGATCGGGATGGCCACGATCGTGGGGTTTCCGGGGCCATTGTTTTCGCTGATTTCAATAGAGGAAACGAAACCGTTTTCAAACTCCACGACAGTCTTGGATTTTTCCTCGTTGGTCGTGTGGGAAAGCTGGCGGAATATCTGACCGGTGATCGGGTCCTGCACGGTGTTGAAGTGGCTGATTTGATCGTATTCGATAAATTCCCAAACGGTCGTTTGTCCCTTGGAGGTGCGCTTGACCTTGGTTTTGGTGGGCCGGGTGTGGACCTGGCTGACTTCCTCGGGAGTCATGCCGATGGCAATCTCCTCTTTCTCAATGAGTCCGCGGACTAAGAGTTGGCGGGTGTGAACTTGCTGAAGTTTCTCGATGAACTTGGGGTCCTTTGACGAGAATGCCGCAGGTGTGACCCAGCCGGAGACGCCAATGCCGTTCGCGCGTTCTCCACGCACGAAGTAGGCCTTTTCGGTGAAGGAGACCAATTCGACATCAATCCCGACCTTGAGCGCACCGCGATTCCTCCCTCCTTTGTTGGTTGGGTAGACCAGTCCGGGCTTTTCAACTTTTAGGGTAATTCCGTTCTTGGGGCCGAATTCTTCGACGTAAACGACGTTTTCTTCCGGCTTGTCAGGAAGAGCGAGAGAGGGGAGGGCAAGAACGAGAAAAAGGGAGAGAGCCGTTTTCATAATAAGGGAGTATAGTGTGGAGAGACGATTTGTCGACGAATGTGTGACGTAGGCCGCCTTTGGCTTATTCAGACTTTTTTCCGTGCCGGTCTTGCGCCAACTTCCCCCCATGAACAGAGCACTTTCTCAAAAACTTTTCGCAAAGGCCAAGACGATGATTCCCGGTGGCGTTAATTCTCCAGTGAGAGCCTTCCGGAACGTCGATGGCGATCCTTTTTTTGTCCGACGGGCCAAGGGGGCCCGTGTTGAGGATGTCGATGGCAACAGCTACCTCGACTACATCGGTTCCTGGGGGCCCAATATTCTCGGCCACGCACCGACTTCTCTTATTGCGGCCATTCATAATGCGGCCAAGGAGGGCGTGTCCTATGGCATTCCCAATCCACGTGAAGTCGAAATGGCGCAGATCATCACGAAGTGGGTTCCCTCGGTCAAAAAGGTTCGCATGACGAATTCTGGAACCGAAGCCACGATGTCGGCGATCCGCCTCGCGCGCGGCTTCACCGGTCGCGATAAGATCGTGAAGTTCGAGGGGTGTTATCACGGCCATTCCGATTCCCTTTTGGTGGCGGCGGGATCGGGAGCCCTGACTTTCGGCAAGCCGGACTCGGCGGGCGTTCCGCAGTCGTTCGCAAATGAGACGATCACTCTGCCTTACAATGACTTCGAGAGATTGGAGGAAATTTTTGCAGAATACGGCGAGCACATCGCGGCGGTCATCGTGGAATCATACCCTGCCAATGCGGGCCTCGTTTTCCCGAGGGAAGGGTATCTTGCCAAGATCCGTGAAGTGACCCGCGCGCATGGTGCCCTCGTCATCTTTGATGAAGTCATGACCGGATTTCGCCTTGCAAAAGGCGGGGTGCAGGAACTTGAAAATTTCGATCCCGACCTCACCGCGATGGGGAAGGTCATCGGTGGGGGACTGCCCGTCGGAGCCTTCGGTGGTCGTGCTGAAATCATGGACATGCTCGCGCCTGATGGTCCCGTTTACCAGGCCGGCACGCTCAGTGGTAATCCGCTCGCGATGGCTGCGGGCTTGACTCAGCTTCACGAACTCGAAAAGCGCGGTGCTTACGAATACCTCTCAGAAGTGGGAACCCAAATGGCCGAAGGTCTCCGTAAGATCTTTTCTGAAAAAGGAATGCCACACCGTGTCAATCAAGTTGGTTCGATGTTTTGTCTCTACTTTATCGATGAAGAAATTGTCAATGTCGAGACCGTGCAAAAGCAAGATTTTGGTCTCTTTAAAAAGCTCTTCTGGGGCTGTCTCGATGCCGGAGTCTATCTTGCCCCAAGCCCCTACGAGACCGGCTTTATCTCACGCGCCCATACCCAGGGAGACATTGATGACACCCTCGATGTCATCGAGAATGTCGTGGCGAAATGGTAGGAAACACGATGTGCGCTTCTCTCCTCTTGCGCGATTGTGGGGTCATAAGAAACCTAGGAGGGGTGACTTCCAGTGGCCAACAAATCGTGCGCCATTCCGAACCAGATTGCGCCAAACACCAGAGTTAAGCCCACAAATGACCTTACGGCCCGGCTTCTCAGATTGGAAGCGAAGACGGAGAGTGCTGCTACTGCGATGAGAGCCAAAATGATGGAAATAGGGAGGGCAATTCCTTTCACCATGATTGCATTCAATATAAAAAATGCGCCGACACCAATTAACATGGCCGACATTGAAGCTAGATAGAGTTTTCGTGGGTTCATTGCTTTTTTAGCCGGACGTTGCAGGGATTATGACCTCTCAACGCGAGAGTTTCACCATTTTCAATCGATGCGACCCTACCTCAACGGGCTTACGCAATCTATGACAAACTGAACGGGTGGTGCGGAGAGCAGGACCTTCTGAGCCTTGAGAATCCCCTTTGCTGAACTCCTGCTCACGCCCGGCGGTGCGCGGCACGCAGACCGGCCGGAAATGCGGTAGGCAAGCGGACTGCGTCATCACGTAGTGGCCTCAGCCGCCGCGGTGCGACATTTCCACTTTGTTTCCAAACCAGCGATCTTCCAGCCCTGCGCTTTAGGAAAGGTCCGAACTGCGGCGTCGGAGGGGGAAACCGAGGGAGTGGCACCCAACTCCGCGCCCATTTCCAGGATGACATCCTTGGCGCTCGCTCAAGTGGGCAGTTTACCGCTCGATTTCACACTCCAGACCTTGGGCATGTGCGCTTGGAATAGTTGACCTACCCTGGCCAAGGCCACCTCCAGTCCGCCTGCACCAAGCCCAAGGAACCGGCGGTTGGTGTGCGGCTGTCTGAGCCCAATAACGATTTTCCCGGGATGCCGAACCGGTCCACGTGGATAACAGGGCTGATTCCGTCACTCGGGTCGCTATACCACAAGCCAAACTTGCGGCAGGCGCTCCGCAGAAAGAGATAATCGTCTTCATTCTTAACGTCCACTTGTAGGAGATTGCCGTCTCCGTCTTGAGCGGAAAGCTCGGGTTGAACGCGCAGATTTTACCGCGTTTGCAAACGGACGCACAGAGGTTGTTCCCGCAACTTCGGGCGGGGAGTTTCGGTCGCGCTCTTGATCAATTTGAGAGGGCTACCGTCCTTAATGCCAGCACTCTCGGGCGGAGCGGTTTGAGGGCGCTCGAGATGGTATTTGGAAATCCCCGGGTTCACGTTGTCAGAAACCGATGACTTACAAGGGTGTTCGGATGTGATAAACGCAGCGGCGGGCGCCCGCCTTCATGTGCTCCGTCCTCTTGATAATTACGCCTTCGCCCAGGATCGCACGAAAGACCGCAAGCTCAGAATCGCACAGGACGGGGCACACGCTCGCGGCGGCGCAAATAGGGCAGTGGTTCTCAATCAAAAAAAAGGAACCGTCCGACTGACGTTGCATTTCCGCCATGTAGCCCTCTTCGTTACGGAGGGAAATTAAGGTCTTCAAGCGACTCTGAAGCGAGGCACGAGCCGAGATGCGGGATCGGTAGTTCTCAATTTGCTGATGCGTGCTTCGCAACACGACGCGCTTGACGCCTTCGTGACCGAAGGTCTCTTCGACCGCGTTGAGCAAATTCACGGTTAAGCCTGCATGGGCGTCGGGGAAATGGGACTCGGCTGCGGGCATCAAAGACCACATCTTGGCTGGCCGTCCGATGGGGCGCGGCTCTTCCTGGTAGGTCACGAGCTTTTGAGCGTGCAGCGCGTAGAGGTGCTGCCGAACGGCCATGGCGGAGATGCCCAGTTGCGCGCTCAAGGCTTCGGCGTCGCTCGGCCCCTGCCGTTTGAGCAGGGGCAGGATCGCTTGCCGAGTGGGAACCAAGTCGGATTTCCTGCGAGTGTCTCCGCGTTCTATCATGGCCTAAGACTTACCGTCAGCCGTCTGTTAACGCCAGCCTAATCGACCGACCCTTTCTAAAGAAAAAACTTTAATTAATCACTTGTTGAGTTTCATCACCCCGCTTACTCTTTTCTCAAGAAGGCGCTTTAGAAAGTCGGAAGCGCGCACATCACCCCCACTAAAATTTATGGCTGATATTGAAGATAAGCATGCGGAAAACGTGGGCGGACAGTTCTATGTCGATGAGCAGTGTATTGACTGCGATTTGTGCCGGGAAACGGCCCCGGACAACTTCATGCGCAGCGATGACGGCGGCTACTCCTATGTCTTCAAGCAAGTCACGAGCCCAGAGGAGGAAGCGCTTTGCGTGGAAGCGATGGAAGGATGCCCCGTCGAAGCGATTGGCGACAACGGCTAAGACAGAGAGTGATTAGTTTACCGGAAGGAAGGGGCCGCAGGGTTCTTCCCGACCTCACTCAGAAAATTAAACCCAAACCCAAACCCCAATGAAAACTTCAATGAAAACCCCAACGATCACGGCCTACTTAAAGACCTCCTGCGGCTGGAGCCAAGGAGTGCGCGCCATCATGCGCAAATACAATCTGGAATACCAAGATCGGGATATTATCATCAACTCGTCATTCCGCGCGGAGATGATCGCAAAGAGCGGGCAGCGCCTTTCCCCTTGTGTGGAAATCGATGGCGACCTGCTGGTCGATGTCAGTGGGGACGAAGTGGAAGCCTACCTGCTCGAAGCGGGACTGGTAGAACGGACTCGCGTCGTCGCCGACGCGCCCACCGACCGGTCTTGCGAGGCACATCACCAAGAGTAACCCCGACCGGAACCAGCAGTTTCGGCTCGTTCACAAACGATTAAACCAACGCAATAATTATCATGAGTACGTCAACAGACACCATCGACGAAGCCGTCAAAAGTGAATACAAATACGGCTTCTACTCGGACATCGAGACGGAGTCCGCGCCGCCAGGATTGAACGAGGGCATCATCCGGTTCATCTCGGATAAAAAGAAGGAGCCGGAGTGGCTCCTGGAATGGCGGCTAAAAGCGTATCGCCATTGGACAACCCTGCAGGAGCCAACGTGGCAGAAGGCCGATTATCCCAAGATCGACTATCAGGACATCATTTACTTCGCCGCTCCCAAGAGTCTTGCAGACGGCCCGAAGAGCATGGACGAAGTGGATCCCAAGGTTTTGGAGACTTTCGAGAAACTCGGCATTCCTCTCCATGAACGGATGCGGCTGGCAGGCGTGGCGGTAGACGCGGTCTTGGATAGCGTCTCCGTCGGCACCACCTTCAAGAAACAACTGGGTGAGGTGGGGATTATTTTCTGCTCATTCAGCGAAGCGGTGCAGGATCATCCCGATCTCGTTAAGAAGTATCTCGGTTCGGTGGTTCCTCACACCGACAACTTCTTTGCGGCGCTCAACTCGGCCGTCTTCACCGACGGTTCGTTCTGCTACATCCCCAAAGGGGTGCGTTGCCCGATGGAGTTATCAACTTATTTTCGCATCAACGCGGCCAAGTCCGGCCAGTTCGAGCGCACCCTCATCATCGCCGACGAGGACAGCCATGTCAGTTATCTCGAAGGCTGCACGGCTCCGATGCGCGACGAGAACCAACTCCATGCCGCGGTCGTCGAACTCATCGCGCTGGACAAGGCCGAAATCAAATATTCGACCGTCCAGAACTGGTATCCGGGCGATGAGAACGGCAAGGGCGGCATCTATAACTTCGTCACTAAGCGCGGTATCGCCAAAGGGCATAATTCCAAGATTACCTGGACGCAGGTCGAGACTGGCTCGGCCATCACGTGGAAGTATCCGGGGGTCATCTTGCAGGGCGACAACTCGGTCGGAGAATTTTACTCGGTGGCCTTGACCAATAATTACCAACAGGCCGACACCGGCACGAAGATGATCCACATTGGCAAGAACACGCGCAGCACCATCATCTCGAAGGGCATCTCCGCCGGTCACGGGCAGAACAGCTATCGCGGTCTCGTGAAAATACTGAAGGGCGCCGCGAACGCCCGCAACTACTCGCAATGCGACTCCTTGCTCATCGGCGACCAGTGCGGGGCGCACACCTTCCCTTACATCGAAGTGAAGAATAGCTCGGCGCAGGTCGAGCACGAGGCCAGCACGACGAAGGTGGGTGAAGACCAAATTTTCTATTGTAACCAGCGCGCGATCTCGACGCAAGACGCGGTGAACATGATCGTTAACGGCTATTGCAAAGATGTCTTCCAGCAACTGCCGATGGAGTTTGCCCTCGAAGCGCAGGCGCTCCTAAGCGTAAGTCTGGAAGGCAGCGTGGGCTAAAAAGCAAAAGAAATTAACACCCGATATTTACCAATGAAAGAAGCTATTATTACCATTAAAGATCTCAGTGCCGAGGTGGAAGGCCGGCAGATTCTCAAAGGGATCAACCTCACGATTTATCCCGGGGAAATGCACGCCATTATGGGTCCCAACGGCAGCGGTAAGAGCACGCTCGCCGCGATCTTGGCTGGCCGTGAAGGCTATGAGATCACGGGCGGTGAGGTCATCTACGGCGGCCAGGACTTGCTGGCCCTCGACCCCGAGAAGCGAGCCGCCGAAGGGGTGTTTCTCGCCTTCCAGTATCCGGTCGAGATTCCCGGTGTGAACAGCACCTACTTTCTCAAGACCGCTTATAATGAAATTCGCAAGCATCGCGGTCTGCCCGAACTCGATGCGATGGAGTTCCTCACCTTCGTGAAAGAGAAAGTGAAACTGCTGCATCTGCCGGAAGATTTATTAAAACGGCCGGTCAACTACGGGTTTTCTGGTGGCGAAAAAAAGCGCAACGAAATTTTTCAAATGGCGGTGCTGGAGCCGAAGTTCGCCATCCTCGACGAAACCGACTCGGGCCTCGATATCGACGCGCTCAAGAGTGTCTCGCAGGGTGTCAACGCGCTGAAACGCCCCGACAACGCCCAACTCGTCATCACGCACTATCAGCGGCTACTCAACTTCATCGTGCCCGACTTTGTCCACGTGCTTTATGACGGGCGGATCGTGAAGTCCGGAGGCAAGGAGCTGGCCCTCGAATTAGAGGAGACAGGTTATGACGAGATGATGCCCGCCGCCGCCGTGCCCGCCTAAGGCTCGAATTAAATCATACTAATGAATCATAGAACTGAAACTAAACCGAAGGTCACCCCGGCACCCCGAACCAAGGAACTCAGCTTAAGCCACGAGGTGCTGGAGAGATCCGAGAGCAACCCTGATGAGCCGGCGTGGTTGTTGTCGGCTCGTAAGGCGGGCTTCTTGTCCTTTGATGAACTCGGCCTCCCAACGCTGCGCGACGAGGACTGGCGCTTCACCAATGTGGCAGCCATCGCTAAGATGAGGTTGGCGCCGGTGGTGAAGCCGGAGCACCACGGCCTTACCGAAAAGCTCCTGAGTCAATTTCCTTTTGGCGCCTTCGCCGGCACTCAGCTCGTCTTCGTGAACGGTCAGTTCGTGCCGGAATTGTCATCCCTTGCCCAACTGCCGGAAGGGGTCAAGGTGATGAGCCTCGCCGCGGCGCTCGCCACTGAGCCTGTGCTGGTGGAGCGGCACCTGTGCCGCCATGCCACTACGGAGACCAATGCCTTCACCGCACTGAACACCGCGTTCTTTCAGGACGGCGCTTTCATCTACGTGCCTGCCGGTGAGACCGTGGTCGAGCCGATTCACCTCCGCTTCATCTCCACTGCCAAGGAGCACGGCACCACGACACACCCGCGTAACCTGATCGTGGCCGAGCGCGACAGCCGGGTCACCGTCATCGAGAGCTACGTGAGCCTGAACGAGGCGGCCTATTTCACGAACGCGGTCACCGAACTTGTCGCCGAGGAGAACGCGCTCGTGGAGCATTTGAAATTTCAGGATGAGAACCAGCAGGCGTTCCACATCGCGACCGTCGCGGCGCACTGCGGGCGGGCCAGTAATGTGGTGACCCACTCGATTGCGCTCGGCGCGAAACTTTCGCGTAGCAACATTTTTGCGACCCTCGCTGGCGAGGGTTTGGAGTGTATCCTGAACGGTCTCTACCTCACGCGGGGCGAACAACTCGCCGACCACTATATGATTGTCGACCACGCCCAGCCGCATGGTGCGAGTCATGAGTATTTTAATGGCATCCTCGCTGACAAATCGAAGGGTGTTTTCCACGGCCGCATCTTGGTGCGCCCCGACGCACAAAAGACCGATGCCAAGCAGACGAACAAAAACCTGCTACTCTCGGATCATGCGACCGCCGACACCAAGCCGCAGCTCGAAATTTACGCCGACGATGTGAAGTGCACCCACGGCGCGACGATCGGGCAGTTGAATGAGGAGTCTATCTTTTACCTGCGTTCACGCAGTATTCCACTGGAGAAGGCGCGGCGCATGTTGATTCACGCCTTCGCCGGCGAAATCATCGACCGCGTCCGCTGCGTAGCGGCGCGCGAGGAACTGGATCGGCTGGTGTGGGACCGTTTGGAACAAAATCAAAAAATGACAAAGCAGCCCTAATGTCCGACGACCTTACAGAGCTTTATCAAGAGCTCCTCCTCGACCACAGCAAGAGTCCGCGGAATTTTCGTATCTTGCCCGATGCCAACCGCACCGCGCAGGGCACTAATCCCATCTGCGGGGATCGCTACACCCTCTACGCCAGGATGGAGGGCGAGGTCGTGGCGGATCTGACTTTCCAAGGCTCGGGCTGCGCGATTTCCAAAGCCTCGGCATCGCTCCTCACCGAAATTCTCAAAGGCAAGACAAAGGCCGAAGTGAAGGTGATGTTCGACAGCGTTCGCGACCTCATGACCACGGGGCATAGCGACGGTGATCTCGGGAAATTGTCAGCGCTGTCCGGGGTGCACCGATTTCCGGAGCGAATCAAATGTGCCATCCTGCCGTGGCACGCGGTCGCGGCGGTCGTAGAAGGCAGCGGCGAAACCATTTCAACCGAATCCGAAAAGGAGCAACGATGAACTCGAACGAAGCAATCACCCTCACCCGCGACGTCGCAGGGACAATCGTCCCTGCGGGCGACGTCGTGACCCTCAAGAAAGGCGAACTGGCCTACATCACGCAGTCGCTGGGCAACAGCTACACCATCATCGTCAACGGAAACATGTTCCGACTGGCCGATAAAGACGTCGATGCGCTTGGCATTGAAGTCGCCGCCAAAGCAACCAACCCGAGCGGTCAGCGACGGACGCTCGAGGAGTTGGAGCAGGAAGTGTGGAGCCAGCTCAAGACCTGCTACGACCCGGAGATCCCCGTCAATATTGTGGATTTGGGTCTCGTTTATAACACCGAATTGACCGCCATTGCGGAAAGTAATTCTTATCGGGCAGACCTGAAGATCACGCTGACGGCCGCAGGCTGCGGGATGGGGCCAGCGCTTTCCTCGGATGTTGTCGCCAAGCTTTTGGCCCTCGATGAAATCACCGATGCGACCTGTGATGTCGTCTTTGAGCCACCGTGGAACCAAGCGATGATGTCAGAGGCCGCCAAACTCGAACTTGGAATGTTTTAAGCCCAAAGTGATGACGATCAACTGCCAAAAGATTCGCGAAGACTTTCCCGCGCTGCATCAGACGGTGAACGGGCACCCGCTCGTTTACCTCGACAATGCCGCCACCAGTCAGAAGCCGCGTGCTGTCATCGATGCCCTTGTGCACTACTACGAGTGCGACAACGCCAACGTGCATCGAGGGATCCATGAACTGAGTAATCGTGCTACGACTGCCTTCGAAGGGGCGCGCGCCCGTGTCGCCCGCTTTATCAATGCCCGGAGCGCTGACGAAATTGTCTTTACACGCGGCACCACGGAAGGGATCAATCTCGTGGCCAACTCCTGGGGCAACAGTCATCTCAAACCCGGAGACCAGATCTTGCTCACCGAGATGGAGCACCATAGCAACATCGTGCCGTGGCAATTGTTGGCTGAGCGCACGGGTGCCCAACTGGTTTATGTGCCCGTCACGGGCGATGAGGGCTTGCTCGACCTCGACCGACTCGAGCAATTGCTGACGTCAAAAGTCAAGTTGTTCGCCATGGTTCACGTCTCTAACACCTTGGGCACGGTCAACCCCGTGGCCGAATTGTGCGCGCGCGCCCGACAACTCGGAGTGACAACGCTCGTTGATGCCGCCCAGAGCGTGGGACACCTGCCTCTTGATGTGCAACAAATTGACTGCGATTTTCTGGTCTTCTCTGGGCACAAGCTTTGCGGCCCGACGGGGATTGGTGCGCTCTACGGCCGGAGCGAGCTTCTCAACGCGATGCCGCCGTATCAGGGCGGCGGCGACATGATTCTGAGCGTCGACTTTCACCAAACCTCCTACAAGCAGGCACCGCACAAATTCGAGGCCGGCACGCCCGATATTTCCGGGCCTATCGCGATGCACGCGGCCATGGATTACCTTGAGGGGATTGGCCTAGAGCGCATCTGGCAGCATGATCAAGAACTGGCGAGATACGCTTACGAGAGGCTTTCAGAATTGCAAGGAGTGCGGCTCTTTGGACCAGAAACCGGACGTGCTGGCGTGGTGAGTTTCCTCCTTGATGGAGTGCATGCACACGATTTGGTGACCGTCGCCGACCGGTCGGGCGTGGCCCTGCGCGGCGGCCATCACTGCACTCAGCCACTCATGCGAAAACTCGGCGTCGAGTCCACGGCGCGCGCGAGCTTTTACTTCTATAACACGAAAGCTGAAGTGGATCGCTTACTCGAGGTGATGGTCGAGACGCAACGGTTCTTCCACGGATAAGTCAGGAGCTTCTGGCTGGGGCGCTGGGCAAGGTCCACCCGGTCCGCGGCCCCGATTCCTACGAAAGCTGCCGCGGGCCGGTGTTCTACGAGGAGCTTTCGCCACACTGTTCTGCGTCGCGGCGAGCGGCGCACGGAGGGGGCTGCATGCCGGTAATAATGCGGGCCCCGTGACGATAGCGGACATAGGCGTAGAACCACTGCGTTAAAACGGCGAGGCGGTTTTTGAATCCGACGAGGAACATGAGGTGAATCATGAGCCACATCAGCCAAGCGATGAAGCCCTTAAACTTAAAGCCCATCGTTTCTGCTACGGCGTGGCTTCTTCCGATCGTTGCCATGCTTCCTTTATCGAAGTAGCGGAACTGACGACGCACCGGATAGTACTTGGGATTCTTGCCTCCGATCTCATCGAGGATGACCTTGGCAGCGTGCTTCCCCATTTGCATCGCCGCCGGGCTCAATCCGGGAACACGAATTCCGGCCTGGTCGATGCAATGCGCGAGATCTCCTGCGACAAAGACTTCAGGATGGCCTGGAATGCTGAGGTCGGTATCGATCATGATGCGGCCCCCACGATCCACCTCGACGCCGAGATTTCGCGTAAACGGTTGGGCCTCTACTCCGGCGGCCCAAATGATGTTTGCACTGCGGATCGTTTCTCCTTCGAGTTCGATCTCTCCTTCGCGGATCGCTTTGACCGGGCTGTTCACTTTGACGGTCACCCCCATGCCTTCGAGGGCTCCCTTGGTGTAGTCCGATAAGTCTTCATCGTACATGGTCAGGAGACGGGGAGCAGCCTCGATGAGGTAAATCTTCGCCTCGTCGGTATTGATGTGTTTGAAATCCCGACGCAAGACATGCGATGCCAATTCGGCGAAAGAACCGGCGAGTTCTACGCCGGTCGGACCACCACCGATGACTCCAATCGTCATTAGTTGCTCTTGCTCAACCGGATCCTTGCAGGCCTCAGCTTTCTCAAAAGCGAGGAGGAGATCCCGGCGAATCGCCATCGCGTCATCGAGATTCTTGAGCCCACGGGCGTGCTCTTTCCACTCATCGTTACCGAAGTAGCAAGTCTTCACTCCCAGGCCGATCACGAGGTAGTCGTAGTCGATCCCCGACCCATCAAGTTTCACTTGCTTGGCATCGAAATCGATCCCGGTGACTTCTTCCATCATGACGGTGACATTGTCCTGACTGCAGAAAATGCTTCGAATCGGATGAGAAATTTCGGGAGCTGCGAGTCCGGCGGAAGCGACCTGGTAGAGGAGCGGCTGGAAGAGGTGGTGATTCTGTCGATCAATGATGAGCACCTCGACGTTCTTGTTCTTGAACGCCTTAGCACACTCAATGCCGGCAAAACCGCCGCCGAGAATCACTATTTTTGTTTTTTTCATGAGAGATTAAAAGGCGAACCCGAACTTGCTGGCCCACGCGCAGATGGGATCAAGCCTCTGGTCCCATTTTCTGAACCGGAGACCCTCACCGCAAGTTTGGAACGAGAGTGAATTCAGGGACGATAGAATTCCGCCCGCCAATTTCGTTTCCGTTTCCTGATGAGTTAGTTGTCCGTCGGCCGTAAAACAATCATTATTCACGCCATTCCGAATTTCAATTTCGGTCGCCCTGTCCGCGATTTCTGTTCTCAGTTTTGCGATGATGAAAATCTCCTTCTGCTTTATTTGGGCATTTTCATGCAATTCCTTAAAAGGGAAAGAGATAATCCCAAAATAGATGAGATTGGAGTGAGACCCCGGAATCTGGGCCAGGAGCTAAGCGATGATTATGATGGGCAGGTGCGGTGACATAGCCGAACCCAACTCACTCATCTGCAAGACCTAGGTTGCCCTGGAGGCAAGCAGAAATATCAAATGGGTCAGGGTTTCCCTTGTATCTCTAGCCTCTAAAGCGACCGCTCTTTTCTAAAGAAAAAACTTTAACAAATCGCTTGTTGGCTCTCATCGCGCCGCTTACTCTTTCCTTAAGCAGACCCTTTAGAAAGTCGGGAACGCGCGCCCGGAAGCGAAGTGAAACCGCGAGCATCAACCCCAATAAAATTTATGGCTGATATTGAAGAGAAGGATGTGGAAAACGTGGGGGGACAGTTTTACCTCGATGAGCAGTGCCTTGACTGTGATTTGTATCGAGAAACGGCCCCGGATAACTTCGCGCCCAGCGATAAGGTAAGATTCAAGAATAAGGTATGAGGACGGAATCTGATAGTATCTCGCAGGCCTACATGAGCGAGATTTCTCAAACGGACCTTCTTACGATCGAGGAGGAGTGGGAACTTGCCGAGCGCATCAAAGATGGTGACGAGGAGGCCCGTGATCACATGATTCGTGCAAACCTGCGCCTTGTTGTTAAAATCGCACGCGACTACTCAAACTATGGCCTCCCTCTCGCCGACCTAATTTCTGAAGGCAACATCGGTCTCATGAAGGCCGTGGAGAAGTATGAACCTGCCAAGGGCGGAAAACTCAGCACCTACGCCACGTGGTGGATCAAGCAATCGGTCAAGCGCGCCCTCTCTAACCAGAGTAAAACCGTACGTCTTCCGATCCATATGGTGGACAAGATCTCCCGCCTCC
>Ga0222651_1000485_pt1 | contig 25122 bp, 20 predicted proteins | sample AntAcemetagen369_FD_179855 | JGI IMG/M metagenome (GOLD analysis project Ga0222651, IMG submission 179855) | Saline water microbial communities from Ace Lake, Antarctica - #369 | ecosystem: Environmental > Aquatic > Non-marine Saline and Alkaline > Saline | place: Antarctica: Ace Lake...
TAACATCACGTATTATAGCCCACGGTTTAAACCGTGAACTATGTGAATATTCACGATTAACCAAAACCGTTTTAACGGTTTAAAAATTAATCCTTATGCCACATTCATTCAATAAAATATGGATTCACGCTATTTGGGCAACCAAAGAGAGAATTCCTCTAATTTCCAGTGTGGTAGAGAAAAAGGTATATGAAATTATTTCTGCGCAATTACGTGAGCTGAGTTGTCCGGTAAGAATTGTCAATGGAATGCGCGACCATATTCATTGTTTGTTTTTATTAAACCCGCAAAAATCCGTTGCTGAAGTCCTCAAACAAATCAAAGGCAGCAGCTCACATTACATCAATCAAAGCAATCTAATTGCTGAGAAATTCGCATGGCAAACTGGATATGCCGCTTATTCAGTTTCAGAATCTGTAGTTGAAAGGGTGTATCAATACATTAAAAATCAAAAGCAACATCATCAGAATAAAACTTTTCAGCAGGAGTATGACGAGTTTTTGAAACTTTATGGTTTAGAAAACAAATGATTAAATTTTTATACAATGGCAAAAAAGACAGTTCCTGTAAAACCTCACAAAAGGTCAACACCTTCCCCGATACCAAGAAAAAATCCTGATTTGCCTAAACCAGGACCGAAAACAGTCCCAGTTGACCCACATAAACGGTCACGACCAAAAAAATAAGAAAAATGCCAACGCTCAACAGCCACACACATTACCAAGCCGCACGAGTCCAAGCGTGTCAATAAGTAGCTGGAAGGAGTAGGGTTTTAGGCTGAAGGAATTGAAATATATTCTTTCGATTCAGATAAATACTACCCTTGTAATTAAGCTACAATGCTGCGGTTCCCGATAAATGGCACCTGCTGTCCGAATCCACTCGGGAATGTGAGCGTCAGGATTTAACAGAAAAACAGCAACTTATAAGGCTCGTAAATGACGGTTATACGATAAGGTTGGGGGGCAATGCAAAAAGAAAAGAGTTCCCGAAAACGAGAACTCTTTTAAAATCTTAAACTTGATTACGTTCTCCAAAGAGAAGAGGCATGATCAAGCATTACAATACAAAAGTAACTTTTAATTTGAATTTTACATTCATTGTACATATTGCACAATGAAAACTCATAGTAATCATTCATAATCACAGACGCACACCAATAATTATCCATTTAAAACAAATAAGAAAAAAACGTAAAACTAATATGTGCGTTACGTAGCGTCCTGCCTATTTGAAACTTTTCTAATTTGGATTGAGTTACCTTATTAGCTAACTTTGTTATATCAACGAAAGTGGCGATGTTAGAAAGGTAATCTTCTTTGGTGATCATTTTTGGGAGTTCTACAACAAACAAACTCCTAAGATCAAGGAACGGATTAACTGGACAATCAAATTGATTAAGACAGTTGAACGTGTCCCAACGAAATATCTTAAAAACATAACTGGAACAACTTTGTATGAGATGCGAATGATTTCTGGAACGAATATTTACCGAATATTCTGCTTTTTCGACAAGGGTAAACTTGTTGTAACGCTAAACGGATTTCAAAAGAAGACTCAGAAAACACCAAAGAACGAAATTAAACTGGCTGAAAAGCTGCAAAAACAATATTACGATGAGCAAAACTAAAATTGTAGACTTTGACGATCATATAAACACAGAATATGGTATACGTGGAACTGAACCTAGAGAAGCTTTTGAAGAGGGTTTTGAAGCTTTTCGATTAGGCATTATGCTCCAAGAACTGCGTAAGAATCAGGGCATGACCCAGGAACAACTTGCACAGAAGTGCGGAACAACCAAAACGTACATTTCAAGAATCGAAAACAATGCAAGTGATATTCGCCTATCAACGCTTATGCGAATTATCAGAGAAGGACTTGGCGGACAATTAAAGCTTAATGTAGAACTATAAACCCGAAAGCCCAACAAATGCTATATTATAACTTTTCGCCCATCAAAACTTATGGTTTTTGATGATGAATGAAGGGAGTTGAGTAAATGAGCTTAGTCCGGTGGGGATTTCCTCTTTTCAGGAGTAAAAACCATTTAAAAAAATCCGGAACGAATAAAGAATAAACCTAAGGGTATTTCGGCTTGGGGCACAGCAGCTTACACTTACAGAGGTTTGTAGTATAATTTTGACAGTTTCCATTAAAATTTCAGTAGCTCTTCTGGATTCCATGTCCTAAACCTTAATTTGACGGGGTAAACGAACTGAAATTGCCTGATATATAGTGCGTATATACGCAATTGCGTGGCTAAAAATTAGCTTTATACAAGTATTGGGCGTTATTTAAAAACCGTATCAAGATCGTATAATTTCGAATCATATCGTATCATTTGTCGACTCTTTTTTCTAAATTGAGCTTATGGATACGGTACACACCTTAAGGTTAAATATTAACTGGAACCTAATTTCTACTCTAAGTAAAATAGATCGGTTTGACGCAGAGTGGACAACAATAGAGAAAAAAGAAGGACGAAGTCTAAAACAATTAAAATCAATAGCTACAGTGCGAAGTGTAGGGGCTTCAACTCGGATAGAAGGATCACAGATGAGCGACCAAGAAGTTGATGTACTTCTCAAGGATATAAAAATTGAAAAACTCGTTGACAGGGATTCCCAAGAAGTAGCGGGGTATTTTGATGCCCTAGACACCATATCAGCGTCTTATAAAAACATACCAATAACAGAAAATTCAATCAAAAATCTGCACAATCAGCTCCTCAAACACAGTGAAAAGGACGAATGGCACAAGGGGGACTATAAACAGCTAAGTAATAGCGTTGAGGCCACACTTCCAGATGGGACGAAACAGATTGTTTTTCAAACAACTCCACCAGGTATTGAAACTGAAGAGGCCATGCGATCCTTATTTGAATGGTATAGTTCGGATAACGAGACCCATGCATTGGTAAAGTCCTCAATTTTTTGCTACGAATTTGTAAGTATTCATCCTTTCCAAGATGGTAACGGCAGATTAAGCCGACTATTATCAACGCTGTTACTACTCAAACACGGATATAAATGGATACAATATGTCAGTTTCGAACATGAAATCGAACACAGAAAAACAGCGTACTATCGGGTTCTTAGAAGCTGTCAAGCAGAAAGACCTAATGAGGTTATAAATGATTGGATTGTGTTCTTCTTTGATGCATTATCAAATATTCAAACACAGTTAAAAACAAAGCTTGAAAGCGAAGGAATTGAGCAAAGACTCTCTCCCAAAGAAAAGTCAGTCCTAATATATATTTCGGACCACCCTGGCAGCAGGTCCGGAGAAATCTCAAAAAAGCTTGATATTCCGAGTCCAACTGTGAAGAGAATATTGGCGGAATTGACGGCTAAGCACCTAATTGAAAAATTCGGTTCAGGACCGGGTACAAACTATACGATATCTTAAAAATACAAGGTTCAATAACCAAGCCTTCTGACGGCTGGAACGGCCTAGTCCCCTTCGATATGCTCACCCTTCGACAGGCTCAGGGTACAAATTCATTGAATCTTAGTAAGGAGTGTATTGAGAATTAGGGGTGTTATGGGTGCTGGTTATCCTTTTTTTATAGTAGCTATTTTCCATCAGGCATAGGTTTGCGGAAGTGATTTTGTCAGCATTGTTGCAGATAAAAAAGCAACAATGCCGCCAAAATCGTGTCGTTCTTCTTGTTCTTACCAGGGGCTGACGCCCCTGACTACAAAAATTTCACCCCTTTGGGGTTTTTGGGATTCATTAAGTTTCACAGGGAAGATGTCCACAAAAAATAATGTTAAGGTTTAGAGAGTTAGATGGGATTAAAGGACACTGATAAGTGACGTAGTAAAGCTAATTTGAATGAATGCCATTTTCTTTATTTCTCGGGTCACTTTTGACAGTTTCCGTTTATATTTCAGTAGCTCCACTGGATTACTTGTCCGAAATCCTTAATTTAAGAGAAAAAAAACTGTAAAAGTCGGATAAATAGTCCGTATATACGCAACTCCCCACCTAAAACATAGCTATATACAAATGTTGTATTAGGCTTCACTCGGCTTTAGAAGAAACACTTGCAAGCAATATTCATACGAAATGTGAATTATTAATCATAATTCACGTAAAGTAATTGATTTTCAAACTATATTGTCATTGTATTTCACGTAATGATATTGTGGGTAACTATTTTTCAGATAAAGTAACCGTATTTCACGAAAGAACCACTCCCGAGCCTGGTTTTCTAGCTGGCTACGCATTATTAATAGCAGAAATTGAAAAGAATACTGAAACAAATGTTCCTTTACCCGATAAATTCGCCATTATTACCGAAAAGCATCAACGCTATAATACTGATCAGTGGCAAGTATTTACAATAAGACATCAGCCTAATAAAGATCTTATAAGCCATTTAGTATTTGCCTTAAAATATGAAGGGATCGATCTATATATACTAAAAAAAATCTTCCAGTACACCAAAGCTGGACCAGTAATTAGTAGGATAAAAAAGGAGCCAACAAGTCAATACAGTAGACGAGTTTGGTTCTTATATGAATGGTTAATAGGTAAAACCCTCGAAATACCAGATTTGAAGACAGGAACATATGTTGAAATTGTTAACCCTAAATTACAATTCACTGGAGCTTCAATAAATTCTACCCGACATAGAATCAAAAACAACTTGCCTGGAACTCCCGAATTTTGCCCAACGATTAGAAAAACGGAGCAAATCAAAAACTTAATAGCAAAAGATTTATCAGGTTCGATCGAAAAAGGGTTAGATGGCAGAGATAAAGAACTCGTAAGAAGAACCGCAGCATTCTTGCTACTGAAAGACTCCAAGGCTTCCTTTGCCATCGAAGGAGAATATCCACCCATTCTTAGAGCAAGGAATTGGGGAAAAGCAATTGGGCAAGCAGGAAAAAAGCAGCTAACAATCGAAGAATTAGAACGGCTTCAGGACTTAGTTATTGGTACAAAAAAGCTAATGAATATGGGGTTAAGAACGCAGGAAGGATTTATCGGAGAGCACGATCGCGATACCTTTTCTCCGTTACCTGACCATATTTCAGCTAAAGTCAAAGACTTACCATCTTTGATGAAAGGGCTATTAGAAACAAATAACCTCCTACAAAAGTCAGCGTACGACCCTGTCCTGGCAGCCACAACAATAGCATTTGGATTCGTATTTATTCATCCTTTTTCTGATGGAAACGGCCGTATACACCGATATATAATTCATCATCTATTAACTCGAATGGGATATACCAAGAGAGGGATGATTTTTCCCGTATCAGCGGCCATACTAAATCGAATTAACGAATACCAATCAATCTTGGAGTCCTATTCTTCTCAAAGAATAGACTTAATCGAATGGGAACCCACAGCAGATCATAACGTCAAAATTTTAAATGACACCATTGACTTATATCGTTATTTTGACCTCACCACACAGGCTGAATTTTTATACGAATGCGTAAAGGAAACAATTGAACAGATAATACCAAATGAGTTGGATTATTTTGAAAAATATGATCGAATTACCCAGTTTATAAATAATTATTTGTCCTTACCCGACACCAAAGTGGATTTACTAATCAAACTTCTAGATCAAAATAATGGTAAATTATCAAAGAATAAAAAACAAAAGGAATTTGATGATTTAACCGATGAAGAAATTTCATCCATTGAAGAGAATTTTAAATCCATTTTCGAAAGAAATGATTGACACAAAAATCAAATATTGGCAATCCATAGGAATCGAAGTAAATGACGGTGCAGAGGATAAAGATATATTGATATTGGAAAAACATCTCTCCTTTAGCTTTCCAGAAGACTTTAAAACTTTTTACCTATCACTAAACGGGTTTAAAGAAAGAGAGTGGACTTAGAATATGTTCTCATTGTTTTTACCAGGGGCTGACACCCCTGGCTATAAATATTTCACCCTTTCAGGGTTTTTGGGATTCATTAAATTTCACAGTCAACATTACCACAGAAAGTAATGTGAAGCTATAAAGAGTTAGATGGAATATAAGAACCTCAGCAAAAAGTAACGTTGAGCAGCTAACTTGGATCTGTGTCAATTTCTTTTTTCCTCGGACTTAAGAAAATCAGTAAAATGGATCCCTAAGTAGCCCGCCATTTACTGTGGCCTATACTGCTAAGGATAACCGTTCATTTCCTTTCCCCTGAGCCACTGTGTTTTTCAGAAAGGGACACAAGGAAAGCCACCGAATATGTTTCGGTGGCTTTTTTATTGTCAATTTTAAATTATTGAATTAATTCGGAATCATTCCGTGAGGATCAATAACAAATTTTGTGGCGGCACCTCCATCAAAATCCTTGTAACCCTGAACGGATTCCTGCAAAGTAATGATCTGAACATTAACCGCTTTCGCAATTTGAATTTTATCGTATAAGATGGCATTCATAAGCGGGCGATGGTATTTCATTACCGGACACTGGCCGGTATGAAAGGTACATGATTTGGCCCATCCCAGACCCAAACGGATACTAAGACTTCCTTTTTTAGCTGCTTCAGTTGAAGCGCCCGGATCACCTGTTACATACAAACCAGGAATACCTATACTTCCTCCTGCTCTTGTTATGTCCATGGCTGCATTCAATACAGTAGCCGGCATTTCTTTGTCGGAATCTCCGCCATGGCCTTTGGCCTCAAATCCTACACAGTCCACAGCACAATCAACTTCAGGTTCACCTGTTATTTCTGCGATTGCATCAGCAAGCGGGGTTTTGTCCATTAGGTCAATCGTTTCGCATCCAAAGCTTCGGGCTTGAGCAAGCCGCTCGGGGATCATGTCTCCCACGATCACTACTGCCGCACCCAATAGGTGACAAGAGGCAGCACATGCCAAGCCTACGGGGCCTGCACCTGCTACATATACGATCGATCCTGGTCCGACCCCAGCTGTAACAGCTCCATGAAAACCTGTGGGGAATATGTCCGAAAGTAGGGTAAGGTCCCTGATCTTTTCCATGGCCTGGTCCTTGTCTGGGAATTTCAATAAATTGAAGTCAGCATAAGGAACCATTACATATTCAGATTGACCGCCTATCCATCCTCCCATATCAACATATCCATAAGCCGCACCCGGCCGGGCAGGATTTACGTTAAGGCAGATACCTGTTTTTTGTTCTTTACAATTCCGACATCTTCCACAGGCAATATTGAAAGGAACGGAAACCAAATCCCCTTCTTTTATAAACTCGACATCTCTGCCTGCTTCAATTACTATCCCGGTTATTTCATGACCCAGAATAAGCCCTTTTGGAGCGGTGGTACGCCCCCTAACCATATGTTGGTCGCTACCGCAAATATTGGTTGATACGATTTTTAAAATGACACCATGTTCACATTTTCTATCGCCTATCGCCAATTTAGGGTAATCGATTTCTTGAACCTCTACCTTCCCGGGTTCTAAATAGGCCACACCGTGGTTTTTACACATATTAACTTGGGTTTTAGTTGAAAATTATTTTAATAGTTACTATTTCCGATTAGAAATTAGCTAAAAAATCCATTAAAGTATATTCATTTGATCGTTTTTTAGAAAAATAACCCCTAAAAGTAGCGAAAGACTTATTCCTCCCCTTAAATTGCTCAGTATAGGGCAAGTTGGGAAAGTAATAAAGTAGTAGTATTCACAACAAAAGCAGCTCCTTAGGCTTTTAGTAATGATTGCAGTTGATGGTGTTTTCGGTAATGATTTTAGGTGATTGTCCATCACCTAAAATAAAAAAGGTCCTGCTGTAAAACAGGGCCTTTTTTGATTTTTAACAAAAAAGAGTTTGCACATTACCAGATCCTAACCCTTTCACTTGGTGCAACATACATTTTGTCCCTCTCTTTAACATTAAAAGCATCATAAAAGGCATCAACATTGACTAGAGGACCGTTAGCCCGGTATTGGGCTGGAGAATGTGGGTCGTTTTGAATTTGAGTTCTGAGTGCTTCTTCCCTGCTTTTAGTGCGCCATACGGTTGCCCATGAAAGGAAAAATCGTTGTGAGGGAGAAAAGCCATCTATTTCTCCCGGATTACCATGTTCTTCCAGGTGCTTCTGTAAACCATCATACGCTACTAATACCCCTCCCAGATCGCCAATGTTTTCACCCAATGTAAGCTGTCCTTTTACATGTAGCCCTTCAAGGGGTTCATATTTGTCATATTGCGCTACTAGCTGCCCTGTTCTTTGTTGGAAGTTTTCAAGGTCTTCGTCTTTCCACCAGTTTTCCAGATTTCCCTCAGGGCTGTAACGGCTTCCCTGATCATCAAACCCATGAGAAACCTCATGCCCAATTACAGCGCCTATGCCTCCATAATTCACAGCAGCATCCACCTTATAGTTGTAAAATGGAGGCTGTAGAATAGCCGCTGGAAATACGATTTCGTTATAGGTCGGATTGTAGTAAGCGTTTACCGTTTGAGGGGTCATAAACCATTCAGATCGGTCCACTTCATTGCCGAGTTTATCCATGTTTTTTCGGAACTGGAAATTATTGGCAGCGATCACATTGGTAAGGTAAGAGGCTGTTTCTACGTCATCATCTACCTCCAAGGCAGCATAACTTTCCCAGGTATCAGGATAGCCGATCTTCACCGTAAAAGTAGCCAACTTATCCATGGCTTTTGCTTTTGTATCATCGCTCATCCAGTCCAGTTGTTGAATTCTTTTGCCCATGGCCGCCAAAATATTGCTGACCATCTCGTTGGCTTTCTCTTTGGCCTGTTCTGGGAAAAATTCTTCAGTATATAATTTACCAATGGCTTCGCCCGCAGCACCTTCTGCACTGGTCAATACCCTTTTCCACCGGGCTCTCATTTCCTCAGTTCCTTGCAGTTCTTTTCCATAAAAAGCAAAATTTTCCTGCACCAGTGCATGATTGAGATAAGGGGAAGCCATATGTGCCAAGTGCCATTTCAAATAGTTTTGCCACACTTTTGGCTTGAATTCACTAAATACTTTTTCCAAGGCCAGCATAAAGTCTGGAGTGGTGATGATGACCTCATTTGTGTTGGCTCCAAGCGCTTTGGTCAGATTGGACCAATCAAGGGAAGGAGTGGCTTTCTGAAGTTCTTCTAGGGAGTATTTGTTGTACCTGCCCTCAGAATCGCGCATTTCGATCCTTGTCTTACTTGCTGCTGCGAGTTTTGTTTCAAGTAATAATACGTCTGAAGCTGAATTATTTGCTTCTTCCTCCGAACTGCCAAGCATTTGAAAAACTTTGGAAATATGGGCCTCATATTTTGCCTTGATTTCTTTGAATTTTTCGTTGCTGTCATCTACATAATAATCCCTATCAGGCAATCCAAGTCCACCTTGACTCAGGTATAGGGTGTTTTTCTCTGAGTCCTTGGCATCTGTGTCAACATATATATTGAAAAATACATTTACCCCATCAGGGTGGACTTTTTCAATAAAGGATTGAAGGTCAGCCTTAGATTTTATCTGATCGATTTGATCAAACCAAGGGTGCAATGCAGCATGCCCTCTTTTTTCGGCCAAAACAGAATCCATCCCAATGGTATAGAATGCAATTGCTTTGTATTGGTCCGAGCCTTTAGGGAATTCAGCTATATTGGCTTTGGCTGCTTCCATCACCTTTTTTACGCCGGCAATGCTTAGCTCCCTTAGCTCCAAAAAGCTGCCCCATCTACCTTGGTCAGCAGGTATTTCTGTTTTAGCCAGCCAGCTTCCGTTGACATACTGGAAAAAGTCATCCTGGGGTCGTATGGTAGTATCCATGTAGCTTGTGTTGATGGCCTGAATTTTTTCGGCCGCATTTTCGTGTTTAGGAGAACAGGCCATTGTTGTACAAAAGGCCAATATCGTCACAGCTGTCATTTGGCTAAGGTTTTTCATGTTTCCAATTAATTTATAGCACTTCTATTTATTTTCAATTTACAAAGATACACGATTTATCTATCAAAAAAGTTGGGGATTGTTCAGGGAAAAGAGAACGCTTACAGCTCGAATTTTGTCATCTTTGTAGCTTTCATTCACTTTCCAGGGGTTTCAACCAGTGGTTATTGTGCTTTTTTTTAAGCAGAAAACACTTTATGAAATAGCCACTTCTTTTCCTATATTTAGTGTTGCTTCCAATCATTAAACCTGATTTTATGCGCTATTTATCGTTGATTTGTTTATTGTTCTTAGGTTTTCTGCTAATCTCATGTGGTCAGGATCCAATGATAGCAGGTAATTATAAGGCTTACCAGAAAATGACATTTTCTTGGGAGGGTCCAGAACTTGCGGAAAATAAAGAGACATTTCTAAACTTTCGAATGGAATTGAGTTTTACTGATCCAGATGGTCAGAAAATTCTTGTTCCAGGCTATTTTGCAGCAGATGGAGATGCTGGTGAAACGGGTGCTGAAAGTGGAAATATCTGGAGAGCCCATTTGCTACCACTCAAGCCGGGTAAATGGAGCTACGAAGTGAGTTTCTCTGAGGGTGAAAATATAGCCATCCCTTCAGAAAATAGCAGTGGAACCAGTTTGGCCTTTGATGGGCAAAAAGGAAGTTTTACTGTATTACCAGCAGAGAAATCCCAATCAGGGTTTTTGGCCAAAGGAAAGTTACAATATATAGGAGAACATTTTCTTCAATTTACCAACGGTGATTATTTTTTTAAAATGGGAGCCAACGCCCCTGAGGTGTTGCTTCAATACAAAGATTTTGACGGAACAGATTCTGAAAGAGAATATAAAGACCATGTAGCGGATTGGAAAGAGGGTGACCTCCTATGGCAAGGGGAGAAGGGCAAAGGAATAGTTGGTGTCATCAATTACTTGAAAGAACAAGGCATTAATGCCCATTATTTTTTACTAATGAATGCTTACGGCGATGGGAAAGCGTCCTTTCCTTGGAAAGGAAAGGATGATTATTACGGATACGATGTTTCAAAACTTGACCAATGGCAATTTCTTTTTGATTACATGATGCAGGAAGGTATGATGACCCACTTTGTACTGTCAGAACAAGAGAACCAATCCTATTTTGAGTACAAAGAAGGAGGCGATTTTGCAGACAGTAGAAAGATTTTTTACAGGGAATTGGCTGCCAGGTTTGGATACCTTAACGCTGTTACCTGGAATATAGGTGAGGAAAACGGCTGGGAAATGGAGCCAACTTATGGCAAATCTATTACCACAGATCAAAGAAAACAATTCGCCGCTTATCTAAGTGATTTAATGCCTTACAATGAATTAATCGTCGTCCACAATGGCCCTTCTACAACAGATGCTATCTTCGAAGATTTGGTGGGCGACCCCTTTTATTCAGGGATAAGTTTTCAAGGAAATTATGAGGATGTCAACCAGGGTTATGGACGGATCTTGCATTGGAGAAATGAATCTGCAGCAGCAGGCCACCCATGGGTAGTTACCTATGACGAGCCTTATACCGGCCCTGAATATCCTGACGTGGATGTCTGGAGAAAAAACTCACTCTGGGCATCGCTAATGGCGGGAGCTGCAGGAATGGAACTTTATATTGGAAAAGGGGAGGATTTAAAAATTCAGGATTATCGAAAGTACAAGGCATATTATGAGATGATGAACCATGCCAAAAACTTTTTCACTACGAGTGGTATACCATTTCAACAACTAAATCCCCAAATTTATGGGAATACAAATACTTGGGTGCTCACAGCTGACGAGGAGGTATTTGTAGTTTACCTTCGAGAAGGAGGGGAAGTGGAACTCAATTTGCCTTCTGAGGTGTTTGAAATCCATTGGTTTGATCCCAGAACAGGAGATTGGTCCCAGAATGAAGCTTTAAAGCAAGTTTCAGGTGAGGAAAATACTTATCTGAGAAAAGCACCAAATGAACCTGATTTAGATTGGGTAGTATTGTTAAAAAAGAAGAAAGATTAAAAATAGCTTTCGGCCCAAAATCACCCTCCATTTAACTTATACCCTGGTTTTTCAATAGTATTCGCAATAATCTGTATTGACCCTTATCGGGAAGTAAAACCATTATAATAAAATTAGGTTACGTGGTGTAGGCTGAGGTTCCTTAATAAGGAAATACCAAGGATTGGCTGATTTTGAAGTAATAGCATCACCTGGAAGAATGGTGAGAAATGGGCTTGGATGAAAACAATAAAATTTACCAAAAAGCCAGTAATTAGAAAGTAGAACATTCGTATGAACATCAGAAATATAAATAAAACCAGTTCGACCAAGCTAGGGACCTTTGGTGGTGTTTTTACCCCTTCGTTACTGACGATCCTGGGTGTAATCATGTACTTGAGATTTGGTTGGGTTGTAGGGAATGTGGGGCTGATTGGAACCCTATTGATCGTTACACTCTCCACAGCCATTACTTTCCTGACCTCACTGTCCATCTCTACCATTGCTACTAATGCGCCAGTGAAAGGTGGAGGGGCCTATTTTTTGATCAGTAGGTCATTGGGAGCGGAAATTGGTGGAGCGGTTGGGATACCCTTGTACTTGGCCCAGGCATTTTCAGTTTCTTTATACGTTATAGGTTTTTCAGAATCTGTAGTCGCTATTTTCCCGACCTTGGATATGAAATGGGTGGGCATTATTACCACTTTGTTTTTGGGGGGCTTGGCTTTGTTCTCAACTACTGCCACCATCAAGTCCCAATTCTTTATCATGGGATTAATCGCCATTTCCTTATTGTCATTGGCTCTAGGTAGTCCAATGGAAGATTCACAAATTGAGCTATGGGGTGTTCCGGCTGCCCAATCTGTTGATTTTTGGCAGGTATTCGCCATTTTCTTTACTGCGGTGACGGGGATTATGGCAGGCGTGAATATGTCGGGAGATTTAAAAGATCCTGCCAAATCCATACCCAAGGGTACTTTTATGGCCATTGGTGTGGGTTATGTGATTTATATGGTTTTGCCCGTCATATTGGCCAGCAGGGCAGATGCTTCTACGCTGATCGAAAATCCACTAGTCATGCAGGATATAGCTATTTGGGGAGGAGCTATTGTTCTTGGAATATGGGGTGCGACCTTGTCAAGTGCAACAGGAAGTTTGTTGGGGGCGCCCAGAGTATTACAGGCCTTGGCCAATGATAAAATATTACCCAAATGGGCAGGCGTTTTTAGTAGAGTAGAGGGAAAAGAGAAAATCCCCAGAGCAGCTACGCTGTTTACCATTGCCTTGACACTGGTGACGGTGTATTTTGGTAACCTGAACCTTATTGCTCCGGTGCTAACTATGTTTTTTCTAACCACCTATGCGGTTTTAAATATTACTGCTGCCATAGAGCGGTTTTTGGGTAGTGCCTCTTTCAGACCTAAATTTAAGGTGCATTGGATATTCTCATTATTAGGGGCAATTGGTTGTGCTGGCGTGATGATTCTAATCAATGCCTTGGCTACATTTATGGCCTTTTTGGTGATAGCGATTATATTTGTTTGGCTTGAAAGAAGAAAAATTGAGGCCACCTGGGGTGGTTTGGGTAGAGGAGTGTTTTCTTCCATTATCAGGTATGCCTTATTCAGGTTAGAGAAAGAAGGCAATGCCAAAAGCTGGCGACCCAATATCCTGGTTTTGTCCGGTTCTCCTACCAAAAGATGGCGTTTGATTGAGCTTGCTGATGATATTACCAATGGAAATGCCCTGTTTACAGTGACCACCATCGTGTCCGAATCCAATGTTCCCCAGGAAAAGGTCAAGGATTTTGAGAATAGAATTATGGATTATTTGGGCAATAAGAATGTGCAGGCGTTGGTCAAAGTGGTCAGGGCTTCAGATCCATTTTCGGGTGCCATGCAGATGGTCAATTCCTATGGTCTTGGGCAGTTGGTGCCGAATACAATATTGCTGGGGGATACCAGAGAAAACAGGAATTTACACCCTTATTCAGAAATGATCCGGCATTTTTTTAAATCCCGTAAAAATGTAATCATTGTTCAGGATGAAGAGAATGTAGGCTTCAAGCAAAAGAATGTTATCGATATCTGGTGGGGAGGATTAAAGAAAAATGGTAGCCTGATGATCATCTTGGCGTATCTATTAAAAAACAGCAGGGAATGGCAACAGGCTTCTGTGAATGTAAAAATGGTTGTACCCAATAGGGAAGCTTATAGTGGCGCAAAGGACAACTTGGACAGAATATTTGAAGGCATGCGAACCGGTTTTGATTACCAGATATTAATCGCTGATGGAAGGGTTTTTTGGGACATCATGGCTGAAGAATCAAAAAATAGTGACTTGATCATGATGGGGTTGGCGGTGCATGAGGAGGAAGGGGCTTTTGAAGATTATTACGTGACGTTAAAAGAACGCACCAAATCCCTACCCACTAAGGTCTTTGTGCTGGCTGGCCAAGAAGTGGAGTTTGATAAAGTGTTGATATAGTTTCTTAATGTCAACTACAAACCCTTCTATTCTAAATAAGCTGAGTTCGGTTTTAGAATAGCACGAATCCTATTGATTAATCTTGGTTAAAATTCATTTTGCCGCAAATCCCCCTTGATCAAGGGGGCAAGGGGGATTTTTAATGGAAATGACGGTATCGAGCCATTACGAATTGATATTGTGGATGTTGGCGAAATAATCCAACCCACTACTTGTTGGCTGGATTATTTAAACCAATTAAAATAAATGAGCACAAAAGAAAAGAGGAAAAGGAAGATAATTCCGGCAATGGAGAGCCAACGCATGCCTTTGCCCGGTTGCTGTACTTTTGTTAGGTGATGGCTGAAAATCAACTTGTAATTAAGGATGGCAATTATCGGTGCAATGAGGAAAGAAATGGTAGTGGCCAGGCCTATTAGTTGGTTAAATGAAGCCATAAAAAACCCAATGACCAGCATTCCGCCTAGGGTAATTAGTGCCAGCCATATAAGGTAATCTGATTTCTTCTCTTGTCGATTGCGCATTACGGAAATTACCCTTGCTGTGGAGCGGGAATAGCCATCCATCACCCCGATGCAAGTGCCCAGCATGATGGAAAAACCTGCAGCAGCAATAATCAAAAATGTCCAGGAGCCCAATTGGGCAGCATATAGATTGACCACGGCAGTGGCAAATGCGACATTGTTATCGGGTAGGATGTTTCCGGTATTGAAAAGCAGGAAAGCACCAAGCACCACGAAGCAAATGGACAAGATGGCGGAAATCCAATAACCAATATTGAATTCAAAAACCGATTCTTTAACCGTGGGAGTATAACCGCTTTGCTTGCTTCGCGCTATGGTCCACAAGCTGTTCCAAGTGGAAGAGTCAATGGCTGCTGGCATCCAACCCATTAAGGCAATTACAAAAGGCAATGAATGAGGTGTCAATTGGGCAAAAATGGAAAAGTTCTGTACCGGTACTTTGGGGCCATTGGAAAGGGCAATAAAGAAAGCCAAAAGTGTACTGATAAACATAAAGCTCCCAATGATCTTAATGCCCGAATCGAGCAGGGAATACCTTCCCAGCGCAAGAAATAAAAAGGAAAAAAGTAATAAAACGATAGCCGGAACAAAGAAATAGGCAGGTTCCAATTGAATATTCAATAAGTTTTGTAAAAAACCTGCTGCCACCAAACTTACGGCCGCATTCACAAAAAACATGGAGACAAGGTTTATTCCCAGATACAATCTGGAAAACCAGGGGCTGATCTTCTGGTAGCCATCTATCAAGGACTGCCCAGTGGCCGCGGCATACCTGGAACCAAATTCAAAAAATGGCCACTTGAAGAGATTGGCAGCAATAATAAATCCCACCAAGCCAAAGCCATATTCAGCCCCTGCTCTGGTGCTTTGCACCAAATGAGAAACGCCAATGGCTGTGCTGGCAAAGAGAATGCCCGGGCCTAATGTTTGTATAAAGTGTTTTATGTTCAATTGAGGTTCAATAGGTTATTCCCAGGCAACGTCCAGTTTTACACCCAGCGCACGTAGATCTTCCACAACTGATGTTAGCAATGGGATGCCATTTACTCTTCTTTCCGCTTCTAATTCACGTTCAGGATCTCCCGGGATCAATACTTTTTCATGTCCATCTATAGGTGTAGCTTCCCTAAATCTCCCTATCCAGTTGTCCATGTGTTGTTTAAATTCGTCCGCAGGTCTGAAAGCATCCACCCGCATTGCACCAAAGAAATGGCCCAAGCCTTCTCCTACAGGATTAGGGTGTGGCTCCAAAAATGAAACGAACGGAGGCACCCAAGGACCATAATTGGCTCCGGAAAGCACCGCCGAAAATATGTCTACCACGGCACCCAAGCCATAGCCTTTTTGGGAACCATGTTCTCTGTCACCACCTAAGGGTAAAAGTGCACCACCATCTTTAACCCCCAATGGATCAGTGGTCGATTGCCCATCCTTGTCTTGAATCCAACCGCTAGGGGCCTGTTCTTTTTTTCTTTGTAGGATTTCCAATTTGCCATTGGCTGCAGTGGTGGTCGCCATGTCAAGAACAAATGGCGGTTGCTTTTTTGCAGGAATGGCTACCGATATGGGGTTGGTGCCCAGAAGGCGCTCTTTTGAAAAGGTAGGGCTTACCAAAGGACTTGCATTTGTAAGCGAAATGCCAATCATGTCATGTTGTAAAGCTTGCATGGCATGGACTCCCGCTATACCATAGTGGTTGGAGTTTTTCACGGAAACCCATCCGGTCCCTGCTATTTTGGCTTTCTCGATGGCCACTTTCATGGCAAATGGTGCGACTACCAGGCCTAAGCCAGCATCACCATCCACTACTGCAGTACTGGGGGTTTCATGTACTACCCGCACATTTGGCGTTGGATTTATCCGTCCGGTTTCCCAAAGCCTGACATATCCCGACAAACGGGCAACACCGTGGGAGTCTACGCCTCTTAGGTCAGCAGATAGTAACACAGCAGCAGCTGTTTTTGCATCCGCTTCAGGGCAACCTATCTTTTGTAAAACAGCAATTGTAAATTTTTCTAATTGAAGGTGTGTAAAATTCATTTTTGGACGAGGGATTGGGTGGTCAATGGTACAAAAATGCAAAAAGTTAATGCGTATTGGAAGAACTTGCTTAATTTATTGCGAGGTAGATAGGCTAGTATTTTTTTTCTCTGCTACTTTTGCCATTGCTTCCGAAACGGCACCTTCCTTTAAAGAATAGGTAGAGCAAATCAGTTGATCTGTTTGAATATATTGGATAATAAAGCGAATCAGGCAGGAAGCTACTACAATCATGTCCACTCTCATAGGGATCATGCCAGGGATTTTGAGTCGTTTTGCTTTGTCTAGGAGCAATAAGTCTGTAGCGATTGCTTCAAAAACAGCAACAGGCAAAAAGTGCTTGATTATTTTTCTGTCTTTTTTCTTTCCTTCCGTGGCAAGGTACATGTCCGTCAAAGTGTCAAAGGTGCCCGAAGCACCAATAAGTTGTTCAGGAGCATGTTCTTTTATGGCATTGGTAAGAGGGAGTAGCTTTTTGAATAAATAGGATGAAAGCTTCTCCACCTCTTCAGGTAAAATGGGGTCATGGTAATGAAACAAGTCCAACAGTCTTTGGCCGCCTATTTCAAAACTCCCTTTCCAGAGGATTTCTTCTTCATTGCCAATAATGAATTCCACTGAACCTCCTCCGATGTCCATCATCAGCGCATTTTCGGGATTAAGGCAGCCACTTAGACGAATGCCTTTGTAAATTAATTCTGCCTCCCTTTCGCCATCAATAATCTGTGCCTCAATTCCGATTTGTTGTTTTATCTTTTTGATAAAGGCAAGTCCATTGTCAGCATTCCTGACAGCACTGGTGGCAAAAGCAAAAATTCGGGAGATGTCTTCTCCTTTTATAAGGTTTTGAAAATGCTGAAGGGTATGCAGTCCACGTTTTTCTGCTTCCGGGAGGATAACATTTTGATTGATGCCTCCCTGGCCGATTTTTACAGGTACTTTTTCCTGGTAAATGACCTCAAAACCATTGTTATCAAATGCTATCATTAGCAAATGAAAGGTATTGGTACCCATGTCGATGACTGCCGCCTTTTTCTTCATAAAACCTGGCTTTCAAAAGTTTGTGCGAATATATAAAGTTTCTAGAAAAATGTTGCCAGCGAGTGATTTTATATTCAAAAAAATGATGTTAAAAACAATTCTGAGAAACTTCAAATTTCAAAAATTAATGGACTTCAATTTTTTGAGGCCAGTTTTTCATACTTATTTAAGGGCTATTCTGATGATTTTTTATCTGTTTGAAGGATAGAAGTTCAGTAGGATCAGTGGTTTTTTATCTATGGCGTGACAATTTCTTTTAGAACCATTTAAAATCTACTATATTTGTAGTGGGGGATATTCGTACCGGTATTTGTATTGGGAGGTTGGTTATTAGTTACTGATGAATACATTGAGTCGATATTTTTCAAATAACAAAAGAACAACGCACTCGAACGGACGGTTAAATCTGATCGGGACCTTTACTCTTGTGGTAATATTTTCTGGGATTTTGCTCTTCCTTACCAGTGAACAACAAAATAAACAGGTACTCAAATCTTATTGTGGAGATTATGGATTTTATGGAAAGTCTTTAGTCCTTATGAAGGACAGTACGTTTAGATTTAGTTATCATGGTTGTAGTCAGGATAATGGGTTTGTAAGAGGGGACTGGGTAGATGATGGAACAACCCTAACATTCACACCCGAACATCCTGATGTAAATTTGGATTTCCAATATCAACGCAGCAACTCCGAACCTGTACTTTAGACCTAATTAAGGATAGTAGAAGTTAATCATGTTTGAAACCAAACACTTTAGAATTACGGAAACAGAAATTCAACTTTTGAGAAGCCGATTTCCGTACAAGAAAGTTCCATTCGATCAACTAACAAAAGCCGAACTAACGACAGGTTGCAAAATCAAATACCCAACACGAACGCTACTTTTTGGGAGCTTACTTATAATTGTTTCAACAATTGTTTTATTCGGTTTGGGAGAGTTTCAATTTCCTAAGCTTGGTGAACAAAATGATCCAAGAGGAGCATTGATTCCTTGGCTTCAGCCAAATCATTTCTCATTAAACCTTACCTAAGGAGTATGGTTTGCAAAACAGGCCATGCCATGCCATGCCTGCCAATTTTAAAATGATTACCATTCAATTAACAAATTCCATAGGATAGAAAGGACTGATTGTAAAGCCATACATCTAGTCGTGGCATCAATCCATCAAGACCACAGAAATATTATCCAGATGTGGCAATAAATTCTTTTAAAAGTATTAAAACCTTATTAGATTGAGGTGTTGTTGCATGGTAGATAAAGTGCAGGGTGCACTTTATCCGTACGTTGTAAGTAATACCAAAAAGTATGGACCAAAAACTCTTTGCCTCAATAATAAATAAAAGTGAATCTCCAACATTAGATTTCAAACGAGAGCATTATAAGCTAATTGGCGGTTCAGATGCGGATACGGCAAAATTCGTTAAGGATTTTATTAGTTTTACCAATACGGTAAGAGAAACACCTGCTTATATAATTATTGGGATTGCCGAAGAAAGTGAAAAAATAGAATTAATAGGTATCACGAGCCCAGTCGATGACAACATCTTACAGTCCAAAATAAAAGATAAAATATATCCAAGGCCAATTTTCAGTTACTCCAATTTCGTTTACAATGAGAAGGTTTTTGGAATTATTGAAATTCCGATAAAGAAATATCCAGAGCCAGTGATGCCAACAATTAAAATGAAAGGACTAGAAATAGGCAAAGTGTATTTCAGACAAGGAAGTTCAAACATTGAAGCAAACGGAAGAGAAATAATTGAAATCAATAATTGGATTACAAATGTTTCAGATTCTATCCAAAGCCATAAAATAGTTGAAGAAGTAACTGATTTAACTTTTCGAGAAGTTAAAGTGTTGATGTCTCCTTTAAAGGTAAATAATGTTCAAAGTTATGGTGGTTATGGCGTAGAAAAATTGGGGAAAGAATTAAAAGAAAAAGAAAATTTCTATGAAATCAAGATTGTTATGAATGATAAAATTCACGATATCGAAGACACTCTTGAAAGGTACAAGGTCAAAGGAATAAACAGTTTCTCAACCATGGAAAGGAACTCCAAGAATTTATTTAATTCAGATAAGTTTGGAGACATGACTATTTACCTTTACACGAATTTTGACTCCCATAGCCATCTTTATCAAGCCATAAGAAAGAAGTACACTGAACTTTTAATGAAAAAAATATAACTACTTACAACAAAAAATAAAGCCAATGCTCTAATTTCTGCTATTGCATAAGGCACTTTTAAAACGACATAAATAAGGCTATATTGCTAGTAAACGCCAAATTTATGGAGAAAAGGTATAAGAGTCTATCAATATTCGAATTTCAGAACCGGTTCCCCGATGATAGATCATGTTATGAATATTTGGCGATCATAAAGTGGAAGGATGGATGTGTTTGTAAAAAGTGTAGCCATACTCACTACTGCAAGGGAATTAATGAATTTGACAGACAGTGCACCAAATGTGGTCGGCTTGAGCTCCCAAGGTAGGTGCCTTTTTTCACAAGTGTAAATTCTCTCTTCTTAAAGCATTTTATATCGTTTATTATCTTTCCATGGATAAGAATGGTGCCAGTAGTGGCGAATTGAGCAGCAGACTCGAGCTCAGGCAAAAGACCTGCTGGTTTTTTAAGCGGAAAATGATGAAGGCAATGGAGAGTAGCCAAAATTTCCCTATGATGGGAAAAGTAGAAGTGGACAAATCCTACGTAGGTGGTCAGGACGACAAAGCATTAGGAAGAAAAGAAGGGAAAAAGAAAATCATGGTGGCGGGCATAGAAAGGATATTAGGCAGTGTTTCCCGTTGGTACGTAAGAGTTATAGAAACCGCTTTAAAGGTCAATCTGGGAGGATTTATGAAAGATCACATCGATAAAAACGCACAGGTAAAGACTTACTGTTGGAGTGGAAACAAGGGTATGGAAGACCATTTCCTAAATTTGGTCCGTGAAAAATCAGGAAAGAAAGGGGAGAACTTCAAGCAGATGCATCGGGTGATAATGATGTTCAAAGCTTGGCTTAAGGGAACGCATCATTCTGTTAGCAACCTTCAACCCTACATCAACGAGTATACCTACCAGTACAATCGCCATAGAATGAAAGAAGGGATTTTTGAAAATCTAATGCAAAGGATGGTGGCAAAGCCACCTTATCCGTACAAAGCCTTTATTTGATAAGTGCCTTATTCAATAAAAATTATACGATGACCTTATATAACTCTAAAAAAAACTATCATGAAATCAACACTAAGAAATTGCTAAGCTATAATTCTAGCACTATTATTTGCATGCAGCTCTATTGACGATGGCGGTAATAATAACACGGATATACTTTCTAATTACGAGACTCCGTGCGACTTACAAAATGTTAATTCTGGCATTATAACAGGACCAATGGCCGTATATTGGGACAATTCTAGAGGCACTATTTTACCACTAATACAACTACCGTTATTGGCAAATATAGGAGGTTATTATATACATGAAGACTATCCGGGATTAGGATTTCCGTTGCCACAGGGTTATAATGGTTTTGATATTTCTATAGGATCGTCTCAAACTATTGGTGTTGATGTTAGACGGAACGATGGTAATGTTCAATGGACCTATATACCAACAACTACCGTTCCAGCTAGTATGCCTATTGAGGAAGCGACTGCCCTTATAGTAAACAAAATGTTCACTAATTTAGAATTTACTGGTAATGATTGGGAATTGATTTGTGGAACTGTTACATCTGGTCAATTAGCGGGAGGGACTACTAGACTCTACAGTGCTCGATTAATACGTTTTGGAAACTTTATTGGTCAGGCTTATGTTGTTAAAACTGGTTTAAGTGGCTTAAAAGATATCAGTTTTATATCTGCAGCTATAGCAGTAGGCCCAGTTAATGAATACGATAGTTTAGTAGGCGATATTTTTCTTCCTCTTATCTATCAACTATTTGTAAACCCTGACAACGGACTAGTAGACAGTGATTTAGACGGAACATCTGATGTTAGTGATCCAGCACCTAATAATCCTGATGTACCATAAATTATAAATGGCAACGTACTTATTAAAGATTGCTATTTATTATCTACAACAGAAATTACCTGTAATGAATTTAAAAGCAGAAGTTTTGTAGTGAAAATTGGAATAAACACTAAATACTTACAAATAAAAAACAAGGACTATAAACTTTTTAAACTTCTCATTTTTAAATAAAATATAAATAAAAAAAGGGTATCTATGATGACAATTCAAAACAGCTCCGATTATTTACAAAACAAACTATTTACTAAAGATACAAATGATAAAAAATTATTTAAAAATTTTAGTAGTTGCAGTGCTTTTTAGCAGTTGTGAAAACAATAAAACTTTAACCACAAATAGCGTTGAAGTAGATCAAACAACTATTGGCAATCACATTGAGCGGCTAGCATCAGATGAATTTCTAGGAAGAAAACCATTTACTGAAGGAGAAGTAAAAACCGTAAATTATTTAAAAGAGGAGTTTGAGAAATTTGGGCTTTTACCAGGAAACGGTGAAAGTTTTTTTCAAGATGTTCCAATGGTAGAAATCACAGGGACACCTTCTGAAAACATGACGATTAGCGGTAAAAATGAAAGTTTTGATTTGGCTTACCTAAAAGATTTTGTAGTAACTACAAATAAAACAGTCCCAGAAGTGAGTCTTGAAAACTCCGAACTTGTGTTTGCTGGTTACGGGATTGTTGCTCCCGAATATGGGTGGAATGATTATGAGGGCATTGACTGGAAAGGAAAAACAGCCGTTGTTTTAATAAATGATCCAGGCTTTAAATCAGCAGATTCAACATTGTTTAAAGGCAACGCAATGACTTATTATGGCCGTTGGACTTACAAATATGAAGAAGCAGCAAGACAAGGTGCCGCTGGAGTAATTATCATTCATGAAACTGAGCCGGCTTCTTATGGCTGGAATGTGGTAGAATCTAGTTGGAGTGGTGCTAGATTGGTAATTGAAAGTGATTTACCCCTTTTAGCTGTAGAATCTTGGATAAGTAGTGAAAGTGCTCAGAAAATATTTGCTGTATCAGCCATGAAAGGGCAAGATTATAAAACTATTGCGCACGATAAAGGCTTTCAACCTATTCCATTAGACTTAAGTGTTTCAGTTAGTATTGAGAATAAAATTAAAAAAGACGTTTCTAAAAATGTGGTGGCCCTTATACCGGGCACTAATCAAAAGGATGAATTCATTATCTATTCCGCACATTGGGATCATCTAGGCGTAGGTAAATCCGTGGATGGTGACTCCATATACAATGTGGCGGTAGACAATGCTACAGGAACAGCAGGATTATTAGCCATAGCAGAAGCGTTTAAGAAAAATAAACCTTCAAAGCGGTCGATTGTATTTATCGCGTTAACTGGGGAAGAACAAGGCCTATTAGGTTCTGCCTATTATGCTGTAAACCCAATATTCGACCCAGAAAAAACGGTTGCCAATATTAATATGGATGCTCTTTTCAGTCCTGGCAAAATGAAAGATTTAACCATTACCGGTTATGGTCAGTCTGAAATGGATGAATACGCCAAAGCAGCAGCCGAAGAACAAAACAGGTATATCATTCCAGATCCAGTGGCAGAAAAAGGATATTTCTTCAGATCAGACCATTTTAATTTTGCTAAAATTGGCATCCCTGCTTTGTATGCTAGTGGTACTTATGAAGGATTCGATAATAGCATTGAAGAAATTAAAGCGTACAATGATGATTATGAAGAATTTAAGTATCATCAGGTATCAGATAATTACGATGCTAAAACCTTTGAATTAAGTGGTATTAGATTAGACCTACAGCTATTTTTTAATGTAGGATTGAAATTATCTAATGAAGATTATTTCCCAAGATGGTATGATAGCAGTGAATTTAAAGTAGCAAGAAAATAAATCATAACGATTGCCAACACCGTATAATTTATTGGCAGTTCTAGCTAAAAGAATATTTTGGCAGGTTCGTGATAAAATCTAATTCTTCACCGCTCTCTGGGTCAATATAACACACCAACCTAGCCTTAACTGTCCGAGAAACGCCTTTCTCCCTGTATTTCAACGATATAATCTGGTCTCTCTTGATGTCCTAGGAATGGGAACAGTCAAAATCCGTTAGAACCTCATACCTCGTGTTGTCTTTTTTGCGCGTCACGAAATACCTGTCAGCATTCTCCTGTTCAACAACCTCATTGAAAATCTCTTTAGGAACCATTGACAAAAGTTCGGCGATGATAGGGTGTCCTAACAAAAAATTATTCTTAACTTAATTCCTATTGTTATTTCTTGGTCAAAACAACAGTAGTAAAAAGATGGGACAGCTCCAAAAAGCTTCCCATCTTTATTTTTTGTACTATTCTATGATTAAATTATTCTGCCTATTTTTGATCTCGGACTATAGTAATTCGTAGTAGCATTACTAAATTATATTCTGCCACGAATTTTAAATTTTAAGAACGGTATGGCCCTGTGCGATCGGAAAGGTTAATGCATTCTAATCCCCACTCATCACAGCTAGACATTAGTGGCAATTTTACTAACTTCCAAAGCAAAAAGGGAAATCAATTGTTTAACAATTACTAAAATAAGTGAAAACAAAACAAGTGAAAACATCGTTTTAACAAGTAGACAAGATTTAAAAGAATTAAAAAGGATTAAAAAAATTTGGTCTATGCGACATTTACTGGAGGTTTATTTGTAACCTTTTAAAACTAGGTTACACAAAAGCTAATATAAGAAATTCAAAAAGTGATGAAACCAACCAATGAAAAAGTGTAAAAGTCAATTGGCGAACTTAAATTATTTTGTGTTGAAAAAGGAACACGAGAAATTATTACTCACAATGAAGCGAACTCAGCACAAATGGCGTGGTGTGTGAGTTTTTGGTTAAAACTGGAAAACTTACATATACATGCTGTTTTAATTAAGTCTTTAATTTTTATCTAATTTAAATCATTTCAATAAATAAATATGATAAAATATTCGTTAATTCTCTTATTGGTTTTCGTGTGTCTCTCCAAAAACACAAAAGCCCAATCTACTTTAGATTCTATTCAATTGAACAAGGAATTCATTAGTCTAGACGAAGCGCTTAAAAACCCCGAGAATGTTTATAGGCTTAACTTGAGCAACCAAAACTTGCGCGCCTCTGATA